>Ga0209534_10002132_pt1 | contig 19952 bp, 21 predicted proteins | sample COG_07_FD_184751 | JGI IMG/M metagenome (GOLD analysis project Ga0209534, IMG submission 184751) | Pelagic Microbial community sample from North Sea - COGITO 998_met_07 (SPAdes) (version 2) | ecosystem: Environmental > Aquatic > Marine > Neritic zone/Coastal water | place: Helgoland, sampling...
GCTATACAAAAGATGGTAAAAAAAAATATAAACGATTATTTCAAATTTATAAAGATAAATATAGTTCATTATAATTCAGTAATTGAATTATTCAGTAATTGAATTATTCAGTAATTGAATTATTCAATAATTTTACATTTTTTTATAAAATGTAAAATATATAACAGTAAGAATTAAATTCATCAATCCAAATAATCTACAATACCAATTATATGTTTTAAAATAAATTTGCATTTTTGCTCTATCTGTAATCATTTTATGACTAGCATAAAGATTTTTATAATCTGGTTCATAATCTGTCATTGCTAGCCATTTTACCTTTTGCGCATCATCACCAGCTTCTAATTTAATTGCATTCGCTAATTTTCCTGTGCAATGATAATTAACAGCAGTAGTTTCCATCCATCTTGTATCGGTATTTCTTGGATCATCAACATATCCTCTATAAATGATTTTTCCTTTATTTTTATCTAAAATATTATCTATTTCTTTACTTGCATTATCTGGGTCCATATTATTACATGCTTCTTGATTAATTTCATTGCGCAATGTTTGAGAAACTGTTTGTCCGGCTTCTACCATTCCACCCGGAATTGCCCATTCTTTTGTATCTTTTCGTTGAATTACAATCATTTCCAAACATGGCAACATATAATGTGTCGCTTTATAAACATCATTTTCTAATACTATTAAGTTTTCTTCTGGAATCGTTGTAAATAGATGTTTAATAAATGTATATGTTGCTTTTATAAAGGGGATCATTGTAATTTTTCTCCATCGTGTAAATATTGGATCTGCTGCTTGATTTGGTCCATTTTTTCCCAATAAACCTGGTCCCCACATTCCTGTCCTACCCATCGGATTTTTTGGCAAATTATTTTTATCAAATTTAATACCTGCTTCTTCTAACGTTTGTTTATACCCATTAATATATGTAATCCTGTTTTTTAAATCCTGATTCAAAATTTCTTCTTGATTTGAATCACATTCTGCATATCGTTTTGGATCATCCTTATCTAATTTTAAATTTATCTTAATATTATCATGCACATAATATTTTCGATCCAATTCATAATCATGTAATTCATTTTCCCATGGAGTTTTTTTATTTGTAAGTCTTAATTTTGAAACTGCATATAATGGATGTTGCAAACGACTTTTTAAATGTATTGTCTGCATTGATTTTTTGCTATTGTCAGTCATTATTTTATCATTATTTATAATATAAAATTTAATTTCAATTTATTTATATTTTTTATTAAAATAAAATTGACTATCTCTTAAATTATTTAAATAGTAATACTCTTAATTATATTAATGCTTCATTGTTGGAAAAAAATCATCGAATCTTTTAATATTACTGCGTCTTTCACCATTCAACAAATATTAAATATTATAGATTCAAATCGAGAAAAATTTAGAGATAATTTGGAAATCTATCCATCAAATGAAAATATCTTTAAATGTTTCAACTTTTGCGATATTTCCGAAGTCAAAGTCGTCATTATCGGACAAGACCCTTATCATGGACCTAATCAAGCTACCGGTCTATCATTCGCTGTTGAAAATGGAAGACCAATGCCACCATCTCTACGCAATATTAACAATGAACTTCGTGCGGATATAGGCATCGAATTAGTAGATACATCATTAGAACATTGGGCAAAACAAGGTGTGCTTCTTTTAAATTCATCCCTTAGTGTTATCCAGGGAAAACCGGGATCTCAAATGCGATTATGGTGCTATTTTACTGATTATGTTATTTCGAAATTAAATGAACAAGAAAAACCTATTATATTTCTTGCATGGGGCGCATTTGCTCATACAAAATTAGGCGCAATAAATACCAAAAAACACAATGTACTTGTTAGTTCACATCCATCACCCCTTAGTTGTTATAAAAATTATAAACAATTTCCTGCATTTAAAGGTTCTAAGCCATTCTCCAAAATTAATCATCTACTTACCGAACAAGACAAACTACCTATCTATTGGTAATAATTAAATTATATTATAATATAAAAAAAAATTTATATTATAATATATTTTATGAGTATAGATAAAAAGCAACTTTTAAATTGGAATAATTCATTTAATTCCGATATTAATAATAAATTAATGCAAAATATTATTTCTGATAATGCTCTTCGTAATTTATCTACTAATAGGGAAACATCTCAAAAATATCAACCTCTGTTCTCCAATAAAGTTTCTCCTATAATTAAAGCAACTGACCAAAAATCATCTGGTAGATGTTGGTTATTTGCCGCATTAAATGTTATACGTCGACAGATTATAAAAAAATATAATATAAAAGATTTTGAATTTTCACAAAATTATCTTTTTTTTTGGGATAAACTTGAAAGATTTAATTACAATTTAGAATGTATTATTGAAACAAAAACAGAAAAACTTAATAGTAAAATTGTTCAACATATATTAGATGATCCAACATGTGATGGAGGACAATGGGAAATGGCAGTGAATTTAATTGAAAAATATGGACTCGTTCCTAAATCTGTATACAATGAAAGTTATCATAGTAGTAATTCTAGTGAAATTAATAGTGTTTTAACAAAATTATTTATAAAAAATGCTAAAATATTACGTGAAGCAGATGATTCCAATTTAAAACAATTAAAAAATGAAATGATGAAACATGTATATAATATTTTATGCAAATTTTTAGGAACACCACCTGATTTCTTTGATTGGCATTACCAAAAATCGGATGAAGAAAAATCCGATAAAGATAAATCTGATAAAGATAAATCTGATAAAGATAATTCCGATAATACAGATAATTCCGATAAAGATAAATCTGATAAAGATAAATCCGATAAAGATAAATCCGATAAAGATAAATCCGATAATACAGATAAATCTATTATTACTATTAAAAATCTTACTCCATTATTATTTTATAAAGAATATGTTGATTTTAATTGTCATGATTATGTATGTTTAATTAATGACCCAAGAAAAGAACATAAATATAATTCTATATATACAGTTAAATTTTTAGGAAATGTATTTGAAGGTCGTCCAGTTAAATATTTAAATTTAGATATTAAAAATCTTAAAAATATTGTTTTACAAAATATTAAAAATAATACTCCTGTTTGGTTTGGTTGTGATGTTGACCAACAATTCCATGCTAAATCATGTGCAATGGATTTTAATTTAACAAATAAACTTGAATTATTTAATATAGATTTTTCTTTATCAAAAGAAGATAGATTAAACTATAAAGATTCATTAATGACACACGCGATGGTTATTACTGGTGCTAATATTGAAAAAAATGTATCTAGTATTAGTAATAATGAAAATGAAAATGTAAATATTTGGCAAATTGAAAATTCTTGGTCTGATAAAGGACCTACCCAAGGATATTATACAATGACCGATAAATGGTTTGATGAATATGTATTTGAAATTGTTGTTCATAAAAAATATTTAACTGAAGAGCAAAATAAATTATATAATACATCTGTTAAAAATCATATTACATTAGAACCATGGGACCCAATGGGTAGTCTAGCCTAGAATATTTTCATATTTTCATATTTTCAATTTCTTCATCTAACATTTTATCTAGTAAATCAGATATTATATTTTTTATTTCTACATTTAATAGATTTTTATATTTATTATAATATTCTATTAATTTATTACAATTACCTGTATGAAATGCTATATCCGCAATTTCTAATATTTCTTCTTCATATTTCAACATAATAATAAAATTGATTTTATTATTATTTAAATAATAATAATTAATAATTCAATTTTATTATGAGCGAAAACAAATCTATTCAACTAGGATTATGTTGTATGAATACTATTTTACGAGCACAAAAACCACCTATATTCCCTTCTAGATCTGTTATCTTAAAAACTATCACTGAAAAAGGCATCGATAATCTTAAAGAAAAAATCTTACAAAATCTAAAAGATACATTATTAATGATGGATTGGAATGAAAAAAATGGGATTAAAGTTTTTAGATTAAGCAGTGATTTATTTCCGCATAAATCTAACCCTAAAGCTCCTGACTACGATTTCGAATTTGCAAAAGAACTTCTTATTAAAATTGGTGAAAAATCACGCCATCTCAATCAACGTATTACATTTCATCCTGGACAATATAATGTTATTGGAACACCAAATTCTGAATCATTCGAAAAAACCATTTTAGATCTACAATATCATGCTGATGTTTTAGACTTAATGGGATTACATCAAGATTCAGTTATTGTTATTCATGGTGGCGGTATTTATGGGGATTTGGAAGCTACTAAAGAACGATGGTGCAAACAATATTATATGCTACCAGAAAATGTACAACGACGACTTGTTCTTGAAAATTGTGAAAAATGCTTCTCTATTATCGATTGTCTTGATGTTTCAAAAAAAATTAATATTCCGGTTGTATTTGATACACATCATTATCATTGCTATAAAATCTTACATCCAGATAAAGAATTCATGGAACCAGACTATTATATTCCTGCGATTCTTGAAACTTGGAAAAAACGTGATATTAAACCTAAATTTCATGTTTCAGAACAAGGTTCCGGCCGATGTGGTCATCACAGCGATTTTATTGAAGTTATTCCCGAATATTTATTAAATATTCACGAAAAATATAATGTAAATATTGATATCATGATTGAAGCCAAAATGAAAGAACAATCCATTTTTAAACTTTATGAAAAATATCCATTTCTAAATTGTAAAAATATTGATACAAAAAAATTACTTGATTATGCACCACCCTTTGATTGGGTTAAAAAACATAGTTTTGATTGTCTTTGTTGTAATCCTCCACAAAATCCTAAAGATAAAAAAGATAAAAAAACCCCTAAATTAAAAATTTTAAACACTATTACTGATTAAAATTAATTAATATTTCTAATATTCTGAATTAACTACTAATCTATTCTTATGTTCAATATAATTTTCTATTGTTAATTTATTATAGAATGATCCATTAAAAAATAATATTAAATTTATATACATTAGTAAATAAGGATTATATTTTACTAAATAATTACTAGTATATGCAATATATGATAATGTTGGACAATATATTGTTAATGGATAACGAATATAATTATAAATATATGAGGTTATTATTTTTTGTTTTATATGACATAATTTTTTATGTTTAACTAATGATAATGTTAAATATTCAATACATCCAGGTAATCCACACGATGATAACCACGCCAAACGAATTATATTACAATTTCCTATAAAAAATGTTGGTATCACACCAAATCCTATAAATAAAATATGATGAAAATAATCCATAAATCTTATATCATGACCTATACAAAAATGATATATATGCAAAAACAATACAAAATTTGTATCTATTCGTGTGTCTAGCATACGAATATTTTGTAATGGATTCATAAAAAGGGCAACAACATCATTCCATATTATTAATACTATAACGGCATTAATTGTCGAATGTAATTGAAACCACCTACTATGATTACCAAATATTTTACATAATAAAAAATCTATACTTGGTATTAAAACTATTGGTATAGTGATATCTTTATATACACTATTCATAATATAATAATAATATAATAATAATATTTTATATTTTTACTATATTTACTATATTTATTTATTATAACATTAGAGAAATTATTATACAACAAATACTTATTATACACATTATATTTCTAATATAATCTCTTAATTTATAACAACACTTGATTTCTTTATTTTCTATTACAATATCACTGTTTGGATACATTGTATTCTCTCTATTAATATCAATCCATATACAAGACCGAGTTTTTTTCATTGGAGATATACGTTTATTTATTTGCATAGCACTCGTATCCGAGATACTCGACCAAGATGATGGACATCTTAATTCATGGTCAATAGTTTGAACTTTTTTATACCGTTCCATCATACATTCATATGAACATTGTATTGTATCACATGCACTATATACTGGAGTACCTGGTGTTAAAACTATATTGCAGTGATAACATCTTTTGACAATTTCCATTAGCAAACTTCAATATTGGAATATTGGAATACTTTTATATTTAAAATATTTATTTTATTTTCAATTTTTTAAAGGGTAAAGGGGTAAAACCCTATTTAGAATCCCAAATAAACTTTAAAAAAGTTTAATCAAATAAACTTTTATATATCATTATTTTGTAAAATAATAATTTAAATTTAATTTATTATAATTAATTATAATGGATACATATAAAATCGCATTATTAATACCAACAACTTGTAAAGGACGTGATGGTTGGGCTACAATAAAAGACACTTATTTATATAATTTAACATTAAAAACGTTTTTATTAACACAAAGTAAAGAACATGAATATATATTCTATATTGGAATTGATGCCGATGATCGTATATTTTCAAAACAATCTTCAAAAGAAGAAATTATTAAATTTAAAAAAGTTTTCAAAAACGTTGATTTTCAATTCATTCATATGGATAATATAAAAAAAGGTCATTTAACCAAAATGTGGAATATTTTATTTAAAAAAGCATACGATGAAGGATGCCAATATTTCTTTCAATGTGGTGATGATATTAATTTTAAAACTAAAAATTGGATTAATGATGGTATTAAAGTATTAAAATCGCATAATAATATTGGTATTAGTGGACCGATTAATAATAATCCACGGATATTAACTCAAGCAATGGTTTCCAGAAAACATATGGAAATCTTTGGCTGGTTTTTTCCTGAACAGATAATTAATTGGTGTTGTGACGATTGGTATAATTGGGTCTATCAACCTACATATTTTTATCCTCTATGTAATCATTTCTGTAGTAATGATGGTGGATCACCTAGATATGATGTTAATAATAACAGTAATTTTAATGGACCTATGGGATTGAATTTTAAACGTAATATTGATAAATTACGAAATGATACCTTTAAATTAGCTCAAAATCATAAGAAAATTATTATGAATTTTCTAAATATAAGAGATCTAACTAATATGACATTTTCTTAAGAATAAGGAATAAACATTTATCCCTCTGGGGTGCAACTTTACCCCTTATTTATTCAAAATTTCAGTATGTTTACCATAATATGGTGGAAATAAATATTTTTTTGAAATTCTAAGTCTAACATCGTTTTGTCTTATTGCATTAAGATGAAAATATCGATGTTCACAATCATTTATATTATTATTTATCATATATGAAATCTGATATTTATTATATATATTTTGTATATTTTGCGTATTAAATAGAGAGATATCCATCGAGCTTCTATATCTACAATTAATAAACCGATCTGTTTTATATATACCAAATCCACCAAATGCCGATTGACATTCTATAAATTCATTTCGTTCATTTACCTTTTTTTTGAATTCTTTATTCATAATATTTATTAATTTTTTTGTATTATTTGAATGCCAACATGAATACTGAAAATCATCAATACATAATGCCCAAAAATCATAATAATTTTGATTATTAAAGAATAATGCATCCCATTCTTCTTTTTTATTTAATCCATCTACTAACGATTCTATATATATTGGTTTTGCAGATACATCATCCATATCAATCATAATAAAATAATCAAAATTCGAATACTTTTCATAAATTAAATCTAATATTTTATTTCTTGCTCTCTCTATGTTTACTGTTCTTGAATTTGTTATTGGATTTTTATTTATTATTATTTCTATATCAAATTTACTTTTGAGTTCACATAACTTTTTCAAAGAGAGATCTCGCGAAATATCAAATGATATTATTATTTTTGTTTCGCCAAAAAGTTTTTGAATCTTCGCTATATTTTCAAATACTTTTTCAAGATATGGTTCACAATCTTTAATACATCCACATATTAGGCAACTTTCCATTATAAATTAATATAATAGTTTTATATATTTATTTTTTATATAATATTACCGATAACTACTATTTTCACATAACGATGGATTATTCGGTTTATCATTATCTAATACATCTGTCCAATAATTATTTTTAATACTATTAATAAATTCTTTATTTAATGACCCCTTTGTTCTGCCATAGAATTTGCAAATATTCCATTAGTAACATATTTACAATTTGATCCATGTAATGTTATCTCATTATTTGTCCAATATACATTACCTTTTTTATAAAAAAATTGTCCCATACAATGATCGATTGGTAATTCAATTTGTATATTATTTTTTTTACATTGTTCTATAAATACTAAAAATTTAGCACATCCTTCTTTTGAAATAATATAAAAATCCGTTCCTTTGTTATTTCCAGTCCACGGAAAAACACTTATATTATTCATACAATAAAATTCACCAACTTTATTTAACGATGTTTTTGTTGGATGTTCTATTCCAGTTTTATTTATATATTCATTTAAAAATGGAAAAAATCCAGTATATAATATATCAAACTTATTTGGAATTATTTTCATAATTTTATCAAAATTATTTACAAAATTTTCTTTAAATATAACATCGTCTTCCATAATAATACCATATGGATTCTTATCTTTTAATATTTCTTTCATTGATTGAATATGTTTAAGAAATAAACTAATTTCACATAATTTTAGTTTATTTATATTAAATAATTGTAGATTTTCTTTGGAAATCTTCTCTCTATCATGTTCTGTAATAAAGTCTAATTTTTCTTCTAAATTATATTTTTTACATTGTTCTATCATATGTGTATGTCGCTCTTTTAACGGTGAATAATGACATATATAAATTTTATTTATTTGATTCATTTTAATTATTAATTATGTAATAATTAATATTTAAATAATATATTAATATTAATATTAATATTAATATTAATGGATTCAAAAACATTAATAATTATGGGAAATGGTCCTTCACTTAAAAAAATAGATATAAATTTATTAAAAAAATATCATACATTTGGATTGAATGCAGCATACAGAATATATGATAAAATAAATTTTTACCCAACTTATTTTGGAAGTTTTGATTATCGTTTAAATGAATCACATAAAGAGAATTTTTCTAATTTAGTTTTAACTGATAATTCAATTAATAAATTTTTTTTTTTAGGTAATGAATTCGGTCAAACATTATATAATGATAATATTAGAAAAAATTCTAAATTTACAAAGATTAATTTTAAAGGATATCCGATTCATTTGAATCGTCCATTAAGCACTACATTTTTAGAATTTAATGATATGGGCTCTTCTGGTGCAAATGCAGCACAAGCTGGAATATTAATGGGATATAAAAAAATAATTCTAGTTGGTTGTGATTGTAATTATGTAGAACATTTACCAAATTCTATAAAAAGTAATAAAGGAATTACATTAACAAAGACTCCAGAGCATAACCCGAATTATTGGTTTGAAGGTTATCAACAAGCCGGTGATTTATATAATGTTCCACAAGCTGGCACATTTCAAATAAATTCATGGAAATATTTATCATTAAATTGTCCATCTGATGTGGAAATAATTAATTGTTCTGAAGGTAGTAATATACCATTCTTTAAAAAAGAATTAATTACTGATGTTTTAGTTTAACATATAATAATTTTATATATTATTATATATAAAATTATGGTAATTGTTAAAACATTAAATAAATTAAAATATAAAATTAAATTATTTGATTGCCAATCATTAAATATTGATACTATTTGCAATAGCTACAACTTATTTTTAAAAAACGATAATATATATATAAATGATTGTAGTTTTACTATAAATCAATGTTTAAAAAATATACTTTATATCTTTGAAGTTAATATTAATGAATTAAATTTATTAATAAATGAACAACATATTATGAAATTAGATAAAATAATAAATATAGATTTATCAAGTAATAATTATTATAATTGTAGCATTAATATACCAATCGGATTAAAATATTCATGTGTAGAAACATTAATAAATTTTAAATATTCTATTGAAAAATATACAAATTATGATTATCAAATAAATATTTTACACACCGATTCTTATCTTTATACAATAGATGAAATTGTATTAGCAAATGATAATTTAAATTATATATTTGTAGAAAATCCTTATAATTTTAACTTAGGATATACCCGTAATTTATATAAATATTTAAGTTTATCTGATAATATTTTATTTGTAGATTGTGATATTCCTATAGAAGAAAAATATATAGATATTATGGTAAAACAAACTGAAAATTATGATATAATTAAACCATACAATAAACATTTAATATATTTAACAAAACAAGAAAAATTACAATATTTGAATAAACCCTTTATACCGAATAGAAAATGCGAAAAAAATTATTCTATAACAGGCGGAATAAGTTTAATAAAAAAAACTATTCTTGAAGAATTTGGTGGATATGAAGAAATAAATACATATGGTTATGAAGATAGATTTTTAGATGTTATGATTTTAAATAAAAATTATAAAATAAAAAAAAATAACTTTTTATTAGTTCATTTATGGCATCGTCCTGCTGATATATTGATAAATGATTTTAAAGAATATGATAATAAAATTAGATTATTTAATTATAAATATTATAATTGTTTTTTTACAAAAAATTGTACAAATCATATACATGAATATTGTTGTCATAAAAATGAAAATATTGATAAATTAATAGAACATAAAAAAAAATATAATGCAAATTTAAATCTTTTTGTGGATAATAATTTTAAAGATAGTATAATCTTAAAACCAGAATTACATTTATTTATTGGTTCGAAACAACAATCCCAAACACCCTTAAAAAAATTATCTAACAAAAATTATAAATTTAGGATATATATGTAAACTTAAGCACTAGAGGCTTCTACTGGTTGATCAATTTTTGGAAGACTTGATCCAGTTTTAGCAAAGTGTGGACTCATATATCTCTGTAGAATTAATTTAATTTAAATTATTTATTTATTTAAATTAAATAATTTAATATAATATAATATAATATGAAAAAAATATTAATTTTTACAGATTCTAGAGGTAATCACAAACAAACATTTAGTAATGACAAAATTTTTACAGAAAAAATATATGATTATTGTATAAATTTAGGATATATATGTAAACTTATATTATGTCCATACCCATGGACTACTACTTTTGATTTTATAGCAAATATTGAAAATAAGAATATTCAAATTGATGAATATGATTTAATTATATTGTATGTTGGTGTTGTTGAATTTTCACCTAGACCATATTCAAATTTTATAGATATTTATAATAATAAAAAATTAATTATTGAAAAGCTAGTTCCTACATATCTTATTAATAATCTTATAAATAATCCTTATAATACTATTTATAAAAATGAAAAAACATATAGTCTAATATCAATCAACATTTTTGAAAAAATTATTATTCCATATTTACAAAAATTTAATGAAAAATTAATATATATAAATACTAACAATATTGTTGAAAATTGGGAAGGTAATTATTTATTAGTTAATAAATTAGGAAGACCAAAAAATATAAATATTATTTCTGAATATTCAAAATTAACAATAAATAAATTTGATAATATAATAAATTTATTAGAATGGAATGATAATGATATTCAAAAATATACGGTAGATAATATGCATTTAACGTATGAAGGTTCTGAATGGATATATAATAAAATAATAGAACGTATAAATAGTATGAAATAATTATATGATAAATTGGTAATTTCTAAAAAATAGTTATTAAATACCCGTACTTAATGATGTATTGAAATTTAAAATCTTGTGTTTTATATTATTATCAATAATAAAATGATATAGTATGAGTTCAGATGTAGCACCCGTATTACCTTGTTTTTGTATATTAAATTTTGAATGATTGAGGTTATTATTTCTATTAATTATAAAATTATATAATAGAAAAAGTTTTTTTATATTTATTAAATTTTTACTAAAAAATATGTAATCTTGTGGCGTGTTTTCTCTCCATTTGTTTAAAAAATATATATTATCATTATTAATTGTATTTAAATCTGGTAATTTAAAAAATACATCAAACCGAAGTTTAATAATTATATCATAATTCTTATTATTTTCATTGCAATAATTTTCAAAAATAGTAAAAACATCTTTAATTTTATACCATTGAGCAAAAAGAGAATTTAAATTTTTAGTAAAACTAGTAAAGTTATAATAATTTAAAAAATTATTTATTTCAGGTGTTATTTTTATTTCCCAATTATCATAATTTTCAATATTTATTTTTTTTGGATTATATTTTTCAATAAAATTACTAATATTTAATTTATTTTTTATATTACACCAATTTACATTGTTAGTATAGTTTTTATTTCTATGTAAATTATAACAACCTATTATATCCCATGTTGATATAAAAATATCACACTCATATTTATCTAATAATTGTTCTTTCAAATTTGAATAAGTTTTTTCATAATCTCTTGTTAATCCAGATATTAATATTGCTATTTTCATTATTATATATTTATATTTTTTTTTAAATAAACATTAAATTCGCAATTTGTAATATAATATTATACCAAGACATTAATCTTAAATAATTGTTTTTCATCAACATTCTTATTCCAGCAAATCCAAAATCTTCTCATTCCATTTTTCCATATTTTTTTATTTTTGATTTTCCAATCATATATATGTTGTTGTGAATTAATAATTGGGTCTGTAATCATAAAGTATTTAAAACCGTTATTACTTAATACTTTTTCAACATACTTAGGGGATGGTCTTAATGAACTCAGATTATAAGCTTTATCATATCCGTCTTTAGATTCATTAACTACAATATAAAAATTTTCATCATCTGAATCTGATACTTCTGTTTCTAATAAAATTATATCACAATTTTTACATACATTAGCTAAATGATTTTCTATTTCATTAAGATGATATAATAAACCCCAATGTAAAATAATATCATATTTTTTATTGATTTTCTCTTTATCACCATCAAAAATTTCAAAATTAATATATGGATATTTTATTTTACCTTCTTGGATATGTTCACAACGAGCATCTGTAGAAGTTACTTTACAACCTAAATTATAAAATTCATTACCATTATGTCCATGACCACAACCTAATTCTAACAAAGTTTTATCGTTTAAATTTTCTATATCCATGTATTTTTTTATTGCTAACATTCTACTTTTTATCCAACCATTATAATGACCTTCAAACATATTATATATAATACATATATAATTAAAAGTAACTAGAAATTCAGTTTTGTTGGCATTTTAATTGTTCAAAGATATAATTAGAATAATTTTTAGTTTTTTCATATAAATTTTCATATAATATTTTTTGTGGTTCAAATGTATATACCTTATATCCACGATTATAATAAATTAAACTGTCGTGCCCATCACATGCTCCTACTTCTATTAATAATTTCATATATATTATAAATAATAATTATAATATTTTAATACATTTTTCAAAAATCTAATTGGAAAACATTTATCAATTAACTTATCACTATCTTCGCTATTAAACCACACTATTACAAAAAATGGAAATATACATAATGCGTTTTTAAATTCTATCATATATTGTTCATATGATATGTTTTTTTCACTTTGTATTAACAATGTATAGTAAAATTTTTCTACAATAGACACTATATTAATATCAAAATCTATACTTTCTACAAGTAAGAATATAATATCGGAAACACCTTTATTTAAATGAATATATTGCCAATCTAAATAATAAGGTATTTCATTATCTAAATAGAAAATATTTGGACTTTTTAAATCTCCATGACAAAAACTCAATGGAAATTCAGAACTTTCATTTAATATTTTATCATAATTAGTATTAATATGTTGTAGTATATCAATTTCTTTTTGTGATAATAATATTCTACATTTATTTATAAATTTATCGAATCTTCCATTAACTAATTCTTTATAATAATTTATTTCATTATTTTTTTGTAATGATTTCATAATAGGTGGCACATGTTCTGGTGTCTCAAAATAAAAATTTTTATGCATAGAAAATATATTTTTCACTACTAATAATAATAATTGTATATTATTATTTAAATTAATATTAAAATTCCCATTATATTTATGTAAATTTTCTAATAAAATTCCTATTCTATTATCAGTTATAAATGAACCATATACTTTTGGGATTTTAATACATTGTATATATTCTGATATATTATTATAAAAATATAGTTCCTTATTATACATATCTAATTTAGTAGCTACCTTAGATAATTCATTACCAGAATTACTTATTTTCAATATAATATTTTCTTTATTATTATTTTTATATACAATAGTATATGAATCTATATCACATATATATCCTGTTTTCAAATTTTCTTCATGTTTAATTATTTCTTTTATTGGATAATTAATTAATGTTTGTTTAATCTTATCACTATAATTATCTATAATGGAATTGTTATAATCTAATAAATTATATTTAATTAAATTATTATAATTACTAAATTTAAATTCTGATAAACTTTTTATATCATTTGTATTATTAAAATTATCATATAAACAGATTAGTTTCACACCTGTTTTTTTTGCGGACAAATATCCAGTTAATGTATCTTCAAATATTATACATTCATTATTATTTGCTTTCAAAATTTCTATAGATTTTAAATATGGCTCAGGATGTGGTTTATGATTTATAGTATCTTCACAAGCAATCAATATGTCTATAAATTTGTCTATTTTGGTATATTTTAGAATAAATTCTGCGCTTTTTTTATTACTACTTGTAACAATTGCTATTTTATTATCTTTTATACTTTCTATATAATTATATACTCCATCAAATAGAATATTCTTATTTGATTTACTTAAATATTCTATAAATAATTTATCTTTATTAGTTGATATTATTTTCAATTGCTCTGGAGTTATATTATTTATTAAGTATCTAACAAATATTGTGTCTGACTTACCTTTAATAAAAGTATTAAAGAAGTCAGTATCTACACAAATATTATATTCTTTAAGTAGTGTATTCCATACTTTTTTATATATTTCATCAGTATATACTAAAGTTCCATCTAAATCAAATAAATATGTTAACATATTTATGTAATTATAATATATTTTTATACTAATATTTTTATGTATAAAATGTTAGTTTATTTATTTCTCTTATCGCATTTTTTGACCATAAATCTCTATGTGATTGATAGCTTTTTAGGTCATCAAAAATTCCTTCTGTTCTAAAATTTCGTTCTGTCATTTTAAATAATTCAAAATCTCGTTCATTTTCATTCCCATTAGTATTTTCTAAAACAATAAATATTTGTTTCATTGGATCATGTGGGTCTATATTAATTTCTTTAATTTTATATTTTATTGTATCTTCTGATTTTAAATATTTATTTAAATCTTTTGCTTTAATTTGAGCCCCACATTTTCCAGAACCACTTGTATTTGTATAAAATCCCATAAATTGAAATATAAATATTCCATTATCATTCAATAATTGCATTGATTGTTTAATATAATTAACAATTACATCAAATAAAACAATATGTTGAAAAACTCCTGTTGAAAATATAAAATCTAATTTTTGAGTAGTTTGTAATTGTAAACCATTATTATGTTTTATTTCATAATTATTTAGATTATGATTATTTAAATAATTTATACATGCTTTAATCATTTCTTCTGAAATATCTTCTCCATAATAAAATTTAGATTGTTTTGAAAATGGTAAAGCATATCTACCCATACCACATCCAATCTCTAATACAGATGAGACTTCTATTTTTTTATTTGAATATATTTCATATAAATTTATAATTCTTTTACATAATCTATCTCCATAAAGTTGAAAATCATCGCCCTCAATTTGTTGATCACCTAATGTCATAGCATTTTTTGCTGCCTGAAGTGTATCTGAATTTGTGTTTTCCCAATAATTTTGTTTTAAATGGCTGCTTTTTAACTCGTTTTCTTGAGTATTCATTATAATAAGTTATTCATATTAATTATTTAAATCATAATTACTAAATCATAACTATTTATTCAAAAATCTATATAGTTTTTCTAAAGCAATTGCACTTACTTTATCTACAGCTTCTATTGTATTAGAACCATTATGAGATCCGAAAATATTTTGCTTATAATTTCGTAAATTATTTTCTTTGGATAATGGTTCTTCTTCAAATACATCAAACCCAACACTATCTATAAATCCAGTTTCTAAAAGTTCACAAATATCTTTTTCACAAATAACTGGTCCTCTTCCTACATTAATAATCTTAACTTTTTTTTTACACATTAAAACTTTTTCTTTATTTATTAAATGGTATGTATATTTATTTAATGGACAACAACATATAATATAATCCGCATCTTCTAGACATTTATCTAATTTATCTATATTAACAGACTGTAATTCTCTTAATGTTTCTATATCTATTGTTAAATCTCCCCAACCATATCCAGCTTTTATTAAACCATCAACCGTAGATTTTGAAAATGCTGGATCAGATACCCATACATCTAATTTAAATGTTAATAATTTTCTTGCTATACATCTACCAATATCCCCAAACCCAACTAAGCAGACCTTTTTCCCTACTAGTGTTTCTCCAGTAGGTTTTAACCATTCATTATTTTTATGACCATCGTTAATTATATGCAATCTTCTAGTTAAACATAAAAGATACCCAATAGCAACATCAGACACTTCTTCTCCAAAAACTTGTGGTATATTTGTAATTGGGATTTTTAAATCGCTACAAGCATCAAAATCGACATTATCAGTACCAACTCCCCATTTTATAGATGCCTTTAATTTACCTAGTTGTCCTTTTTCAAATACTTTTCTAGTAGCGGGGTCATCACCTATAATCCAGCCGTCATAATTACCAATTATTTCACATAATTCTTCTTGATTCATTATTTGTTTAAAATTAGGAATAATTATTTCAAAATTATATTTTTTTATTAAATCAGTATATTCAGTTATTCTATTAATCATTGGAGGACATGTTAATAAAATCTTTTTCATTTATAATAATAATTGTTTATATGTTTAAATTTTTATTATTATAAATATTATTATTATAAAATATTAAATGAAAAATAAAAAACATATTTTTATATTAGCTGGTGGATTAACTGATATAGGAAATAATAATCCTTGGGTTATAGAAAGATTAAATAATGCTTTAGAATTAGATATCTGCAATAATAGTTTATTTTATTGTATCGGTGGTGGAACATACCATAAACCTAATATATTAGATATAAATAAATATACAATACATGAATCAACTATGAGTGCTAAATATCTAATTAGTAAGAATATTCCCGCTAATAGAATTTTTACAGAGTGGTCTTCATATGATACTATTGGTAATGGGTTTTTTTCATTTTTAAATTTTATAATTCCTTTAAATCTAAAATATATATATCTAATTACGTCTACATTTCATATAGATAGAACCAAAATAATTTTTGATTTTTTTAATAAATTATTTGATACAAAAATCAATATAGAATATATTGAAACTAAAAATAATATGGATATTGAATTATTATCTATCAGATCAGAGAGAGAAAACAATAGTTGCATTAATTTTACTAATATTATAAAATCAATAACTACTTTAGATGAATTTTATATTTGGTTTTATAATGATCATAGCGCATATAACGCCAGCAATTTTAATAAAGAATTAAACTGTAAATTATCTAATACATATTAATTATCTTAAAATTAATTTAAAAATGATAATACTAATAAATTTATATGGATAAAAAATCTATATGTGTAATTATTCCAATTAAACATATATCTGAAAGAGTTCCTGGAAAAAATTATAGAGATTTTAATGGAAAACCCTTATTTACTATAATTTTAAATACTATTTTAAAATCTAATTTAATTGATAAAATTGTAATAGACACAAATAGCCCATTAGTTAAATCAATTATAGAAAATGATTTTTCAAATACTATTATTACTGTTTATGATAGACCAGAACATTTACATTCTGGAAAGACTCCTGTAAATGTATTATTAGAAAATGTTATTACTAGTTTAAATTTAGAGTATGATTATTTTGTTCAAACCCATGCTACAAATCCTATATTATCATGTGAAACTTTTGATAATTGCATCAAAACATTTATTGAAGAAGAAAAAAATGGTTATGATAGCTTGTTTACTGCTAAAAAATTGCAAACTAGATTATATACTTTTAATGATGAAGTGAAAGCATTAAATCATAATCCCAATGAATTATTGCCAACTCAAGAGTTAGAACCTTTATATGAAGAAAACTCATGTGTGTATATTTTTCTTAAAGATATTTTATTTAAACGACATCATCGCATTGGATATAAACCATATATTTATATTATGGATGATGTTGAATCTACTGATATAGATACCGAAAGTAATTTTATTATGGCAAAAACTCTACATCAATATGAACTATTAAATAAAGATAGAGTTGTATTAATTACTGGAGTAAATGGTGATATTGGACAATCAATCGCAAAACAATTTAAATTATATAATTGGACTGTTATTGGTATAGACAAAGATGATTGTAATAATAAAGAATATATTGATACTTTTATTTGTAAAAATTTAACTGAACCAGATGCTATAAAAAAAATTATAAATGATATAAAAATATTGTATAATAGATTAGATTGTATTGTAAATAATGCGGCAATTCAAATATGTAAACCAATTTGGGAATTATCCGAAATAGAATGGGATCAAACTTATAATTGTAATGTTAAAATTTCGTTTTTATTAGCTAAATATGGATTAGAATTATTAAATAATAGTGATAATAGTAATATAATAAATATTGGGTCTGTTCATGCAGTGAACACATCTGATGAAATATCAGCATACTCATCTTCAAAAGCTGCCCTAGTTGGATTAACAAGAAATATGGCAATTGAATTAAGTAAATTTGGAATTAGAGTAAATAGTATTTCACCAGGAGCAATCGATACAAAGATGCTGAGATCGGGATTAGAACGTGGTCACGTTGGGCATGGAAATTCAAATGACTTAATAAATAATTTAGGTAAAAAACATTTATTGGGAAAAATAGGATCTCCAAAAAATGTAGCTGATTTTGTTTATTATATACTTCAAAATAATTTCTTAACCGGTTCAAATTTAATTATGGATGGCGGTGCAACAATTAAATTAAGTACCGAGTAATTATATTAATCTATCTATTCCTTCCTCAAATCCTACTTGAATTTCCCATCCTAATTCTTTTAACTTTGCATTTGATATATAATATCTTTGATCATTAAATGGTCTATCTTCTATATATTCTATCCAGTCTTCTATTACTGCTTCTTCTCCCTTAATCTTCTGTATCAATATTGTAGCTACTTCCATCATTGAATATTCCATGTTTTCGTCACACCCTATATTATATATCTCTCCTATTTTGCCCTTTTCTAATATTTTTATAAAGGCATCAGCTGTATCTTCTGCATGTAAAAATGCTCTAACACAAGACCCATCGCCTTGTATTGTTACTTTTTTTCCTGCTTTTAATTGTTCAATAAATCTCGGTATAACTTTTTCAGGATACTGATTTGGACCATATACATTATTACCTCTAGTTATTATTATTGGCATATTAAAAGAATGATTGTATGATTGAACTAACATTTCAGCAGCCGCTTTCGATGCAGCATATGGATTCGTTGGACATAAAACCGATTGTTCTGTTTTACAAGATTCATAACTCGATATCATTGATTCTCCATATACCTCATCAGTTGAAACATGAATGAATTTCTCTAAAGTTGTACAATATAGTCGACAAATTTCTAATAAATTATGAGTTCCTACTACATTATCTTTTGTATATTGAAGCGCATCTGTAAATGAATTTTGAACATGAGATTGTGCTGCAAAATGTATTATATGAGTAATCTTATTTGTAAAAAATATATATT
>Ga0209534_10002149_pt1 | contig 19858 bp, 19 predicted proteins | sample COG_07_FD_184751 | JGI IMG/M metagenome (GOLD analysis project Ga0209534, IMG submission 184751) | Pelagic Microbial community sample from North Sea - COGITO 998_met_07 (SPAdes) (version 2) | ecosystem: Environmental > Aquatic > Marine > Neritic zone/Coastal water | place: Helgoland, sampling...
ATGGGTTGTTCAGTCTGTCGATATCTGATAGATGCTGAATGGCAGGATATGAATTAACCCAAGCTGATCCACTCCACTGGAGTGATTGATATTGCTGTAAGTTTGCAACTGTTGTATCTGTTAGACCAGATAATGTACCTGAACCTGAGATTCCTGCTAAATCAACTGAGTTGCCACCTGAAATCTGTAGAGTTGTTCCACTTAGTGTAAGTGTCTGACTGTCAGTATTCGCCGCTTGAATGATACCAGTGTTATCTGTAAGTTGTGAAATGTCTGCTGGGATTGTTGGTAAGTTCTGTAGTAGATTATAATCCGTTGTTCCCGCTGGTCCTGCATCACCAGTATCGCCTTTAGGGCCTACTGCTCCATCAGCACCATCTGCACCATCTGCACCAGCTGGGCCTTGCTCTCCGACTGCACCAACGCCGGATAAGTCTACAGTATTACCATTGCTGATAATCAAATCTGTTCCGCTTAGTGTTAGTGTTTGACTATCACTGTTTGTGTTTTCAAGTGTTGTAACACGAGTATCTAGGTCAGTAAAGTTACCGTCGAGCTCGGAGTGTGTTAACGCACTTCCCTTTACTAGTCTTTTTACAATTGTCATTTTTTCTTCCTCAATATGTTTTTAATCTTCAACGTATCCGCTACTCGTATAGCCTGCAACCATGTATTGTGTGCTTGGATCAGAGTCAATTTCGTTATCTGCTTTTGGAACAATAGTGTTACTTATTGGTTGCTTCTCGCTAAATTCTTTATCATCTACAACAGTTGTATTTTCATTGCTAATATAATCACTGGCATTATATGTAACATCTGTCCATGTTTGGTCTGTATCGTTTCTATAAATTCTGTGCCATTTACTTCCACGTCTGACAAACATTCTGTTGGGAACAAAGTCTGTACGTATAAAAAATAATCCTTCGGTCGGACTACTGGGGAAATTGCTACCGCTTGCAATTTCTTCACCGTGATTATAAGTACTGTCTTTGTTTACAATACCGCCACTAGTTGCATAATCGTAGCCAAACAAATGATCTGTGTCAGATCTTCCAGTTGGGTCTTGTGCTTCTGCACTTGCAATAATAGCATCGTTAATTGCATATTCGGAAATATATGTACTGATATCGTCTTTTAGACTTCCCTCTTGTTTAGCGTTGCCTAATATGTCATTGTATTCTTGACTATCAGTAAGTGGGCTGAGTTTCACACGCCAAATATGCGGATACCAAGTCGGAGAAAAACCTTCTGCACCTCGATTCGCATCGCTGATAACATAGTATTTGTTTATCGCAGATTTTTCAGAGTTTAATAATAAGTCGTCTCTGAGGTGAGGCAACTCAAGTACATCGCCTGCTAGTAATTTACGTCCAATTATTTCTACCATTTCGTTCATGTGGAATGACATGTATAACATATCGTTACTCAAAAATAAACCAAATTGTGTTAACTCGAAGTCATTGTCTGTTACATTGTATATCCCTCTGAGATCGTAGATATCAGAATCGTATTTACGATCTCTATTTTCCATAAACAGCAAGTCTTGTATTTTTGTTTCGTTAATAATACCATCGATATTAATAAATTCGCCACTCAGTGGATCTACTTCTCTACCGTCGATATAATTCGGAGTACTTGGATCTCCATCGTCGGGTACAACAGCAGGCCCTACATATTTGTGTACATTAACACCAGTGCCGCCAATCCAAAACTGTTCACGAATTTGACGATCCATGAAGTTATAATCGTTTGTTTTTGTCGGCTTATATAAGGATAATCTTGGCATATGTATATTTATCGGTTGACACGGGCTTTTAAATCATATATCATAAGTATACACAGTCAGGAGATTTTTAATGGCAAAAGCAAGTAAGGTAGCAACAAAACCTAAAAAGAAAACAGTTCGTGCGGTGCGTCGCGGTGCAAATATGATGCCGTTGATGCCAACAAAAGGTTTGACTTGGAACAACGCCAAGTATTATACTCACTATGAAGTAGAATCAAAAGAGTGGCTGACTGTTGTAAAAAATTATATTAAAAAACACTATGACAAGAAATTAGTTAGTGCAATTAACAAACTGCCAGACTGGAAAGTTGGTGGAAAGAGTCATTGGACGTGTGCAGCATACCTATTAGATAATAACCCTAACATTGTTCCATTGGCGTACAAAGAAGGCATTGATAAATGGATTCTGGAGCTTGCTGAAGAAGGTAGCAAAATTGTTGCTGCTAAAAAACAAGAAGAGACTACAAAAAAGAAATCCTATGTTCCTAGTATTCAAGAGCGCTTAGAAGAAGCAGCAGAAGACAAGACTGCAGAACTAGACGAGTGGGTTGATGACTTTTTACGTGATCCTAAAAAAGGCAGTTTGAAAAATAAAATGCCTCTGGAAAGTTTCCGTAAAAACGAAATTAATTTAGGACACACTCGTTGGATTACTACATGGTTTAAAGGGTCACTCGACGAGCTCGAAGAGTTAGTTAACCTTCCTAAGAAAAATTTATCAGACATGGAATCTCAATTAGCTGAAGGCTATAATCATCTGACTAAATCGCAGCAAAAAGAACTATATGAATTTCATGTACGTATCTTTCAAGCAGTAGATATTCTTCGTGCCGAGAAAAAACAAACTCGTGTTGTGCGTAAGCCTAAACAAAAAAGCGCACAGGATTTGGTTAAAAAGATGAAGTTTAAGCCAAGTGATGCTGACTTAGGTATTGCAAGTGTCAATCCGGCGGAAGTAGTTGACGCAACTGCAATCGTTGTGTTTAACTGCAAAAATCGAAAGCTAGGGATTTACTATGCAGAAGAACACCAAACTATTAAAGTTAAAGGAACTACACTGCAGTTCTTTGATGAGTCACGTAGTATTCAAAAAACAGTACGTAAGCCACAAGAAATTTTACCACAGTGGAAAAAAGTTACCAAACATAAATTAAAAACACAGTTTGGTTACTTAAAAACAACTGAAACAAAACTCAACGGACGCATGAATGACGATACGGTTATACTAAAAGTATTCAAATAGAATAAATATTAGTATGGCAAAACGTGATGAACTTATCAAAGAAATAGAACTTCGCTTAGGTGGACAAATGGTAGATGTAGAGCTCGATCCAGAGCACTACGATGTAGCTATTAGAAAATCATTAGAGAAGTACAGACAGCGTAGTGAAAATGCAGTTGAAGAGTCTTACATTCCTTTAGACTTGGAAATTGATACAACTACATATACGCTAGATAGTGAAATTATTGAAGTTCGTGAAATTTACAGACGTGCAGGTGGCTCGCTTAATAGTAGTAGTATTGGTGATATTGAACCTTTCGAAACTGCATACTTAAACAATTATCTTTTATACAGCGGTCGTGCCGGCGGCATTGCTAGTTTTGATGCACTAGCACAGCACCGTGAAGCACTAGGTCGTGTGTTTGGTGAGAAACTTATGTTCACGTGGAACATTGTATCGAAAGAACTGTTTATTCATAGGCGTATTAAGTCTCCCCAAACAGTATATTTGTATGTATACAAAGAGCGTTCGCTGGAAGAACTATTAACAGATAATTATAGTTCTCCTTGGATTAAAGAACTAGCGTTAGCATATAGTAAGTTAATGCTAGCAGAAGCCAGAGGCAAATTCAATACTATTGCAGGTCCGCAAGGAGGCACCAGCTTAAATGCTGATGCACTGCGCATGGATGCACAAGCATCGATTGATAAACTAGACGATGAACTCAAGACATATACTGATGGACAAGCCGGATTAGGCATAATTATCGGTTGACAAATGCCAGATCCTATTATAATATAAACTCATGAAATTAAAATTATTAGTTATTGGTCATGGTCGCCATGGCAAAGACACTGTCTGTGAAATTCTTCGTGATAAGTATAGATATACATTTGAGAGTAGTAGTCAGTTCTGCTCCAAGTTGTTTATTTACGATCAGTTAAAGGACAAATATGGATACTCTAGTGAAGAACAATGTTACGCTGACAGGCATAATCACAGAACAGAATGGTATGATGCTATCTGCGATTATAATGTTCCTGATGCGGCACGTTTAGGCAGAGAAATGTTTGCAGCCTATGATATCTATTGTGGGCTAAGAAATAAAAAAGAATTCCATGCCATGAAGAACGCTGGTGTTTTTGATTATGCTATTTGGGTTGATCGTGGTGATCATTTACCTCCAGAAAGCAAAAACTCAATGAGTCTCGAACAATGGATGGCAGACTATACCATCGACAATAATGGTACATTAGCAGACTTAGAGTTTAATTTACACTCTTTAATTTCAAATATTGATAGTTATAGTACTACATAAATAACTACGTAGTTAACTCTTGTTTCTACCCGAATATATAGCTTCTCTGGTAAATACTACTAGTAAAATACAAACCCAGAGGAGAATGTAAATGGCTTTAGTATCCCCAGGTGTAGAAGTACAAGTTGTTGACGAAAGTGCATATGGTGCCCCAGGCGCTGGCACAAGTCCGCTAATTATACTTGCTACCAGAGAGAACAAAACAGACCCAACTGGCGGGGCAGCAGACGGTATTGCAAAATATACAAAAAGTGCACTAGCTGGTGAAGTTGTAAGAGTTACGTCGCAGAGAGAAGTAACACAATTTTTCGGAAATCCTATCTTTAGTGTAGATAGCAGTGATAATGTTATTCAAGGTAGTGAAACAAGTGAATACGGTCTTATGGCTGCATACAGTTATTTGGGCCAAGGCAATACAGCATACATTGTTCGTGCTGATGTTGATTTAGCACAACTAGATTCAACAACAGTAGAGCCTGTAGCTACGTGGTCAACTGCAGGAACACATTGGCTAGACACAGACGCAAGTACTTATGGTATTCACGAATACGATGCTACACTTGACGTTTGGAGATATAAAGTACCAACAGTAGAAGTTATTGCAGCTGTCGCAGGCACTATTCCGCAAGCAACTGTCGTAACAGGCGGATACCATGTTGTTGTAAGTACAGTAGATAAAACAATCGAATATTATGTAGAAGATTCGGGTAGTTGGGTAGCTCCAAGTGCAACACTTGCACCACACTATAGTACTCCTACTGGCGTCGCAGGTGCCGTATGGATTAAAACAACAAGTCCCGGTAATGGTATTGATTTAGTTGTTTACGAATATCAAACAACAGGCTGGACACAGCGTCTTGTGCAAGGCACAGGAACTGGTTCTATAATTGGCGGCTATGTTCCGCAAAACGGTAGTAGCACTACTGCACTTACAGCAACTACTGCTACAGAAAACAAATTGCTTTTACAAGAAGGCACTGACTTAATTACAGTTGCTACTATTGACGGCAACGAAGCACCAGCAAGTATTACTGACTTTAAAGCAAGTATTGGCTTCCCTACAATGACTGCAGAAGATGGTCAAGTTTGGTTCGATGACACAATCAACGGACTAGACATGTATGTAGTAACAGGCGGCGAATTTGTACCAGTGACACCAACATACGGCGTAAATGCTCCATCGAATCCAACAGGCGGAGATGTATGGATCAATACTTTACAAGCTGATACAAATCAAGTTAACGAGCGTGCTTATCCTGACATCAGAGTTTATAACGCAGGTTTGACTACTTGGGTGCAACATAACAATACAGACCAAACAACAAACCGTGGTGTTATTTTTGATAATATTACTGACACTGCAGCAGATACATCCAACTCCGGTGCAGCTACTACATTAGCAGATGCTCCAGATGCATTAGTATATGCAGATGGTATGATTGCAGTTAACATGGGTCAAAGTAAAAACACTGTTCGTGAATACAATGCAACAGCAGGTGCATGGAGAAGTGCAGTTGAAAATCATGCAGACGGTAGCGGACGCTTTGGTCGTTATGCACAACGTGCATATATTGCAGCTAAAATGCAAGCTGTAGCATCAGGTGAAGACTTACGTGAACCGCAGCATACATTTACACTATTAGCTGCACCTAACTATCCAGAACTTACAGACGAACTAGTTAACATCAACAGCGACAGAGGCGAAACTGGCTTTATTATCATTGATACACCAATGCGTAAAAATCCAACTCAGGCGATTAACTGGATTCAAAACGTAGATATTGCAAGCGAAAACGGCGAAGATGGACTAGTAACAAATGACACATACAGTGCTGTTTATTATCCATCTGGTGCAGGCACTGAGCCAGTAAACGGAAAAACAGTTGTTCTTCCACCGTCGCACATGGCTTTGTACACATATGCATATAACGATAATGTATCGTTCCAATGGTTTGCACCAGCAGGCTTAACACGTGGTGTTGTACAAAACGCATCAAGTGTCGGATATATTACGTCAGAAGGCGAGTTTAAAGCAGTTGCACTTACTCAAGGTCAACGTGATGCAATGTATTCAAACAAACTAAATCCGATCACAACGTTTATCGGACAAGGTACTGTTGTATTTGGTCAGAAAACAATGCACCAATTTGACAGTGCATTGGATCGTGTAAATGTTGCTCGCTTAGTAGCATACTTGCGTGAAAGATTTGATCACATTGCTCGTCCATTCTTGTTCGAAATTAACGATCAACAAACACGTGATAGAGCGAAGCTAGTGTTTGAACGTTTCTTAGCAGACATTCTAAGTCGCAGAGGTATCTATGACTTTGCAGTAGTATGCGATGAAACAAACAATACTCCAGCACGTATTGATCGTAATGAATTGTACATTGATGTTGCTATCGAACCTGCAAAAGTTGCAGAGTTTATTTACATTCCAATCAGAATTGTAAACACAGGCACATTAAGCGCACAAATATAATAAAAAATTAACTTAATACTTAATGGACGGCTTCGGTCGTCCATTTTTTTGACTAAGTTTTAATAAATACACTATATACTACATAGAGCCAGTATTAAAGGAGAAATTAATTATGGCAGTTTTAACAACACTTGGTGTTCCAGATAACGCAGGAAACACTACAACTATTATGCCAAAACTACAGTATCGTTTTCGTGTAACATTTATCGGTGACGGATTTACTCCTACACCCACTCGCAGTGTAATGACAGTATCACGTCCATCACTAACACACGAAGAAATTCCGTTAGACATGTATAACAGTAGAATTTATCTAGCTGGTAAACATACATGGGATCCAGTTACAATCACATTACGTGATGATGTTGACAGTGCAGTTCTTAAAGAACTAAACAATCAGCTTAATAGACAAGTTGACCATGCTAACCAAAGTGGCCCACGTGCAGGTGCTTCTTACAAATTCCAAACAGTAGTAGAAACACTAGATGGCGCAAACCCAACACCAGGCGTACTAGATAAATTCGAATTAGCAGGTTGCTACATTAGTAATATTCAATACGGTGATATGGCGTATGCAACAAGTGATCAAGTTCAGATTTCGATTACAGTTCGCTATGACAATGCAGAAATTTATGATGCAGCTGGCAATGCAACACTAACTGGTGCAACACAAGACCAAACAGTAAGTAACGCTACTGGCGGTAATACACAGTCGTAATATAGTAAGGTAAACATTTAATGGGATTAACTGCTAATACTGGCCCTTATAACGCAGCGGCAGAATACTATGGTGTCGACGATACTTTAATGTCGAAGATCCCACGTAAAAAGTTTAATTTTACTGTTGAGATTACAATCAACGAAGACGCAAATTATTCTGATCCTGTAGGCGGGAAAAAATTTACATTTCACAGAGTGCAAGGTGTAAATTTACCCGACTACAGTTTCAACACTGTTAACGTCAATCAATATAATAAAATTCGTTACTTACATACACGAGTAGAACCTACTCCTGCTGGCATAACGTTTTATGATACTGTCGATAATCAGTTTCAAAACTTGTTATCAGCATATGCTAGTCATTATAGCAGCCAAGGATTAAATTTACCCAGAAGTGCAATGGTATACGACACAGTATCTCCTGCTATGTCTAATCCTTTTGGTATTCAGCCTACTAGCACATCTGGCAGATACTTTTTTCCAGAAATTTCAATTACTAGTCAAGATACTGCTAGTAGTGGAAGATCAATATCTATGCTTAATTGTGTAATTTCAAGCGTGCAGCACGATAGACTAGATTATAGCGACAGTGCTCCTGTGCTTTGGCAAGTTCAGTTTCAGCCTGAGCATGTAAATGTTTTAAGCGGTAACGGTAGCAACGGTTCTTCTGCTTCTGGTGTAAATGCGCCAACCATAGCATACGATGTTGCAAAAAGTAACGCTGCAGGAGTACTAGTCGATTCGCTAGGACAAGTTATTAGAAATGCAGCAGGCGGCGCAATAGATTTATCTTCTGTTACTAACTTTGGTGCAACAGCAACTAGTAATCAATTAACTTATGCATTGAATAGTTTAGGTGATACGATCAAAGATGCTAGCGGAAATCCACTAGTACTAGCTGAAGTTGCTGCGAATGTCGTAAATCCAGAAATTGGCCAAACAATTAATAATGTTAACACAGCAGTATCTAATGTATCACGTGTAACAGATACTGTTAACACATTTAAAAACAACGGATTTGCAGCTGGATTCAATCGAGTATTTAACGGTTTATTCTGATAAATACCTATATAATGGCATCAAAGTTTCAACAAGGTATATATAAAATAAAAAATCCTGCCAAGTATATTGGCAAACACTCGCCGAGATACCGCAGCGGGTGGGAATTAAAGTTTATGCGAGTATGCGACGATCATCCAAATATCATTGCATGGGCTAGTGAAAGCCACAGAATACCTTACAGAAATCCAATAACAAGTAAAGCAAGTAACTATGTGCCAGACTTTTTTATTGTATATGAAGATAAGCATGGCAACAGACAAGCTGAATTTATTGAGATAAAGCCCGCTGGACAAATACTTGGTAATGCAAAAAGTGCCTCACAAAAAGCCGCTGCAATTGTAAATGAAGCAAAGTGGCAGGCTGCAAAAGTATTTGCAGATCGTCAAGGAGTAGGATTTAGAGTGTTAACAGAACACGAACTATTCAACAATCCTAAAAAACGCAAATGAATAAAAAAATTGAAGATGTATTTGGCTTACCGCCGATGAATGAAAAAGAAGAAATTGAAGCGCCGATTGAAACAAATGAAACTGGGTTTGATCTAGATAGATTACAAGAGTCTATGGCAACTGCAGATAAAATTGATCAAGCATTGCCTGCAGTAAGAGATTTAGATTCACTTGATAAAGACATGGACGAGTATGCGAGTAAGGCAATGCAAGCGTTCGAAGATTTAATGGATTTAGGTCAAAACGTAGAAGACAGGCATGCGGCTCCTGTATTTGATAGTGCTAGCAAAATGATGTCAAATGCCATTACTGCTAAAACAGCAAAGATGGATAAAAAACTTAAAATGATCGAGATGCAGATGCGTAAGCAAAAGCTAGACATGGAAGAAAAAAAGTTAGAACATCAAATTGCTAAAGACACAGCAAAGGGCGATACTGCGTTTGATGCTGAAGTCGAAGAAGTATTTGATAGAAGTAGTTTACTCAATGATTTAGTAGACCGTATTAAATCAGATAAACATGATAAATAACTATAATTAAGGAACACTCGTATGAAAAGTTTAGCACAATACTTAGCAGAGTCTGAAAAAACATATAAATTTAAAGTGCAAACCATTGCACCTATGTCAGATGAGCAAATGGAAAAAGTCGAAACATATCTACAAAGATATAATGTTGAAAGCGTTAGTGCACCTAAAACAAGTATTATCCAAAAGAGTCCAGCTGGATTTGGAAATATCGGTCCTAGTGCAGTAACTACATTCGATGTTGCAGTTAAACTGCCAACTACACCACCTGCTCTACAAGAAGAATTAGCAAATGCAACTAATGTACACTACGGTACAATCCGTGTATACAACGAAGGCGAGTTTGAAGAGATTCACCCACTAGATGAAGATGAAGCTGATGAAAGCAAGAGCATTTTAGCAGATGAGAATTATAGTGAAGAAGAAAAAGTGGATCACAGTGATAATTACGGAAATGACTTTGTAGAGAAGTTTGTCAAAAACTTGCCCAAGTCGGACCTAAACACAGAGTATAAGGTATAAAAAAATGGATTTAAGAGACTTAGTAAAGCTAGCTGGAATTGTAAACCCAGAGTTATTAAACAAAATTGAAACTACTGCTGAAGTTGAAGAAGCAGATGCAGCAGGGTTTGATAAAGCCACTACACGTCCAGATGAAGAAGTAATGGACGACCCAATGGCAACAATGGGAAGTGATGCAGATCTAAGTCTACGTCGTTATTTAAAAGCACGTGGCGATCACGTAACAGTTGACGAGAACGTATATCCAGATTATACAGTAGAAGATGTAAATGAAGCATATGCATCTTTTAAAGAAGGCAAGTATAAAAGCGATGCACAGCGTAAAGCAGTACATGCAGCCAAAGCAGAAGAGTCAGTTGATGAAGCAGCTATGTCTGACGAAGAAAAAGAGCGTGCAATAAGGCGTGCAATGCAAGCAGCAGATGAGCCAGAGCGTGGTGAGAAAAAGAAAAAAGTATCTCTAAAAAAAGCACCGTGGGAAGAATCAATAAACGAAGAAAAAGAAGAATGTAGATATTGCGGCGGCGATTGCCCAAATGATGAACATCATGCGTGTGATGGTTACTTAGGTGATATTGATGGACTATATGAAGCGAGCATGGGCGCACCAGACTATAACCCAGCAGCTGGCAAGTATGCAGATAATATAGTTGAACGAGTTGTACTAGGTGCAGAAGAAGGCGGTATTATTGTTAGTGTAGACGGCAAGCCAATTGGATGGGCTCCTACACCAGAAGAACTAGCAGACATGTTAAAATCAGCAGGTGTAGACGATAATACAGATATTATGGCTAGCAGTAGTGTTGATTTTGCTAGTGAAGAAGAATTTGAAAACGATGATGCAGCACATGAATTCATCCAGAATGCGTTAGAAATAATGGGCATAGGCGAATCGGTATCTGAAGTAGCCACCGCAGATGACGAAGGCATGATAATATATGTTGGTGATCAAAAGTTTGAATATGCAGACTATACACTAAGTGATGCTATGAATGTAGTTGACGAGTATGCTGACGAAATGGATGGCGAAGAATATAAAATATACAATGCAGAAGGTGAACTAGTTGCGAGCGGTACAGTAGGTGACCCACAGCAAATGGAAGCAGACGTTGAAGAAAATGCATTTAACCAAGCAGCCGCAGACGCAGCACGTGCAGGTAAAGATAGTTTCGAATTTGGCGGCAAAACACACAAAACAACAATGAAAAAAGATACAGCGCATAAACTAGATGATGATGTAGATAGGATACGCAAATTAGCAGGACTACCAGTTAATGAAGGCGGGCTGAAACAAGCCGAAATTGAAGTACAAGAATGGGCTGAAAAGTATAACACAAAGACAGGTGTTAACGGTGACGAACTTGCAAACGGCTGGTTGCAAGCTATGTTGAATTCAGGCATTATGAGTGATAGCTATGATCAAGACGAATATATTGCTTTTAATGAAAAGTATGGATATGAGGATGACATGGAATGGGAAGAAGACGATGCAATGGACAAGTTCTACGCTGAAAGTCCAATAACACGCAGTATGCATGACGAAGCCAATGCAATAATGAAAAAATATGGCATTGACGAGGCTGATTTTAATGATATCCTCGGTCATTTTGAATCTAAAAATGAATCAATCAATACTGAAGAGTTGACTCAAGCTGACGCTAAGAAAGCTATATTAGAATTACTAGTAGATATTGCAAAAACTTCTAAACAATACAAAGGCCAAGTTACAAAAGACCAAGTTCATTATTTAGGATCTCTTATACACGATTTTGACGCCCTTTATGGTATTGAAACAGAAAAATATAGCGAAATAGAAAAATTATTCAGAACAGCGTCAAAAACTAATAAAGCAGACATGTCAATGATTCAACCAGCATATGCCCAAGCAAAGACATTAGACGAAGATACAAACGAAGCATACTCTGCAGGTGACGAAAATGAACAAGGCATGGTAAGTAATTGCTGTGGCGCTCCTATTATGGATGTTTATCAAGGACATGGCAGATGCTCAGATTGTAAAGAAATGGCAAGTGCTGTTGCAGAAGAATCAGTTACCGAAGGCAAACTAAAAGATCAAATGATCGATGACATGGAAAAAATGTCAAAAGAAGAATTTGCTAAGAAGTATGGCAAAGCGTCAGCTGATGACATGTATGAATCAACCGAGTCGCTGGACTATGTTAAAAAGCTAGCAGGGTTGTAATATGGAAATCGATGTACTAAAACAGTTAGCAGGCTTAATTACTGAAGCGATGGGCGCACCAGATTACAATCCAGCAAAAGCAAGTGCTGGAGGTCCTGGATATGCTAGTATGCCACAACAAGTTAAACTTGCAGGCGACAGTATTTGGGATAAAGAAGACACTAATCCTCCAATGGTCACAATCACTGACTACGAAGTTGTCGAAGAAGATGGATATGTAGGTGTTACAGTTGAACATGATGGTCCGTGGACAATCTACACAGACAGTGGTTTTGAAAAAGAAATTAGTGAAATGATTGGCATGGAATTATCGTTTAGTGAACAAGGTATGCAAGAAGATGGTAGAGCACACCTTGAAGGTACTGCTGAAATGGAAAGTTCAGATCTTTCAAGACTTAAAATGTTAGCAGGAACAACATCAATATAATTACAGGCATTAACTAGAGCTACAGAAATGTAGCTCTTTTTTTCTGATAAGTATTAGCATGACAGTAGATACTAATTTAATCAAATCACCCTACAAGAAAGAGAAGTTCACAAAAGAACAAATCGAAGACCTTGTAAGATGCACACAAGATCCTCAATATTTTATTGAGAACTTTGTTTGGATTCAGCATCCAGTCAAAGGTAGAATGAAGTTTAAGTTGTTTGACTTTCAACGTGGACTATTAGATGCTTACCATAATCACAGATACAGTATAGCACTTATCAGTAGACAGATGGGCAAGTCAACTGCGGCGGCTGCATATCTGCTATGGTATGCTATGTATGTGCCTGACCAAACAATCCTTATTGCAGCGCACAAGTACAGTGGTGCTCAAGAGATTATGCAACGTATAAGATTTGCTTATGAATTATTACCAGATCATGTACGTGCAGGTGTTACTGCATACAACAAAGGTAGTTTAGAGTTTGACAATGGTAGTCGTATTATCGCACAAGCTACAACAGAAAACACTGGTCGTGGTTTAAGTATTAGTTTAGCATACTTGGACGAGTTTGCATTTGTGCGTCCTACTATTGCTCGTGAGTTTTGGACATCACTAAGTCCTACACTTAGTACAGGTGGTAAATGTATTATTACAAGTACACCAAACCAAGACGATGATCAATTTGCACAGATCTGGCGTGGTGCTTGTAATACACTAGATGAATTTGGCAACGAAAAAGCTGTTGGTAAAAACGGATTTAAAAGCTACAATGCTGATTGGAAAGCACATCCTGACAGAGATCAAGTATGGGCAGATGAAGAAGAAGGTAAAATAGGCGAAGAACGTTTTCGCAGAGAACACCTTAATGAATTTATTGCGTATGACGAAACACTCATCAGTAGTTTAAAACTTGCCATAATGGAAAGCAAAGATGTATACAAACGTACAGGGCAAGTGCGATGGTATAAAAACATTACCAAAGGCGCTACTTATATTGCGGGCCTAGATCCAAGTTTGGGAACAGGTGGAGACAATGCTGCTATACAGATATACGAACTTCCGGGCATGCGCCAAGTAGCAGAATGGATGCATAATAAAACTAGTATTACAGAACAAATACGTATCATGCGCAGTATGCTAATGGAAGTGCAAGACGCTGCTCCAGAAAGTGAAATATATTGGAGTGTGGAAAACAATACATTAGGAGAAGCAGCACTTGTGGTCATATCTGAAATGGGAGAAGAAAATATACCAGGTCAGTTTATAAGTCAGCCTCGCAGTGCTAACAGGGGATTTAGAAAAGGGTTTACCACTACAAACAAAAGTAAACTTGCAGCATGCAGTAAACTTAAAACTTGGATCGAAACAGACAAGATGGAAATTGCCAGTAGTGCATTGTTGAGAGAGATTAAAACATTCATTGCTAGAGGCAGCAGTTTTAGTGCTAAAGATGGCGAAACAGATGATTTGGTAATGGCATGTGTGCTAGTTGTGCGTATTGCTCAACAAGTGGCACAATACGATGAAGCTACATTCGATGAGCTCAAAGATAGTTTTTCTGACGAAGAGTCAGTTGAGCCTATGCCTTTTGTGTTTCTAACATAAATATAATAAAGGAACTATCATGATTAGTAGTGAAAAAATTGCAAATGAGATCTTTAAGATTCTAAAAGGCAGCGGCGTCTCAATACAGTTGTATACTGACGAAGGTGAAAGTACAGTTGATCCTGATAATGCTAGAAGGTTCTATATTAAAGATTTGGGCAGTATGATTAACTTAGATGAAACAAATAGTAACAGAGAAATACGTGTAAGTGTGAATCGTAACACAGACTTAGATGAGTTTAAAGATACGCTTTTTCAGATTAAAAATCTAGCTAATCGCAGTATTATTGAATACACACTAAAAAGTTTTACTAAAAAGATAGAACCAAAAGACCAAGATTACCAAGCGCAAAAGGTGAGAGACATGAAAATTGAAGAAGGTATTAGCCCGGCATACGGTACTAGCAAAAGCAGTTACCAAAAGCTAGAAAGTGCTAAACTTATTATTAAACACACAAAAGCAGTGAATGAAGAATCACGTGGCAGTAGAAGTAGAAACATCAATGCAATTTATATTGAAAATGCAGACGGTGAACGTTTCAAAATGCCTACCAATAATTTAGCAGGTGGCAGAGCTATGCTACGACATGTTAAAGAAGGCGGCGAATTTGCTGATGCCTTTGGTAAGCATATTCAAGAACAAACAGTTGAACTCAAAAGATTAAAAGAGTTTGCCAATTACAGTAAGCGCAACAATTTGGTAAATGAAGATACAGCAGAAATAGTAGAAGCAGTCTCTCAGCGTATTTCTACTATTAGAGAATCAATTAACAAACTCAAAGGTTGTAAATGTTACAACGAAACAAAAGAAAAGTTTGAAGCAAAAGAAGTTAAGATCAATGAAACAGATCGTACAAAACTTCGTAATCAGTTTACAGTACGTACATTTGACGAAAGTCTAGATGATGCGCTACCGTATGTAAATGCATTAGTTAAAGAGATGAAAAGTCTCAAAGAGCGTGATGCGTTTGCGGCAGAGACACTGGATAGTCTAGTCAATACTATTATAGGTATGGACAAAGTAAGACTACGCAAAGGTGTTGACGTCAGAAGTGATCCTGAAAATCCAATGGCTAATTCAAATATGAAAGATAAGTCACTTAACGTACAGTTGGGCGCAGCGGCTAGTTATCTAGCAGGCGTAATCGATGGCGGTAAAGATCAGGATCAGCTCGCAGTATTGTTGTCAAGATTTGACGATGAGGTTGACAATATCAAAGATGGTGCTATGTTAAAGAAAGCAGTTCTTGCTATCAAAACATTAGTGTCTAAGACAAAACAATCAGCGAGCGAAACCCGTGTACCTAGTGAACCAATTGAAAATACATTTGAACACGCATTTGAAAAATACGATTTCAATAAAATATTCGGTTGACAGGCACACAAAAAACACATATACTAGTGACTATATGTTAGTAGTCACAAAGGCATACTTAGGCATAAAACATAGGCAAATTATAGGAGAATAACTATGGCAACATTGGCAGAAATTCGAGCAAAACTACAAGCATCAGAGGGCGGCAATCGTAGCAGCTCAGGCGGAGGAGGCGATAACGCTATCTTCCCATTTTGGAATATCCCAGAAAATTCAACAAGTGTATTACGCTTCTTACCAGATGGTGATGCAAGCAACACATACTTTTGGCGTGAGCGTCAAATGATTCGTTTGGAATTTGCTGGAGTGAAAGGCGACCCTAACAGTCGTCGAGTCACAGTGAACGTTCCATGTAATGAAATGTGGGGACCGGTGGGCAGTTGCCCAGTGCTATCAGAAGTACGTAACTGGTTTAAAGATCCTGCACTAGAGGACATGGGTCGCAAGTATTGGAAAAAGCGTAGTTACGTATTCCAAGGCTTTGTAGCTGAAAACAGTCTACAAGAAGATACTACTCCCGACAATCCAATTCGTAGGTTTATTATCAATCCAAGCATCTTTAATATTATTAAAGGCGCACTAATGGACAGTGATTTTACAGAACTTCCTACAGATATTGAACAAGGTACTGATTTCCGTCTTACCAAGACAACAAAAGGTCAGTATGCAGATTATTCAACATCTAGCTGGAGTCGCAGAGAGCGTAGCTTAGACAGTAACGAACGTGCAGCAATTGATACACATGGGTTGTTTAATCTAAATGATTTCCTTCCCAAACAACCAACGGAAGCTGAATTGACTATGATTGGTCAAATGTTTGAAGCGAGTGTAGATGGTCAAATGTATGATCCAGAATTGTATGGTAATTTTTATCGTCCAGCTGGTGTACAAATTGATACATCAAACAGTGCGCCAAACAATTCAGCAGCCAAGCCTGCGGCACAAAGTGTCCCGCAACCAACACCAGCGCCTGCAACAACAGCGGCTCCGGTAGTAGAGGCAGCACCAACTCCTGTCACACCGCCTGCACAACAAGAAGCAGTAGCAGCAGCAGTAGCAGCTACAGCACCAGCGGGTGATGATAGCGGTGAAAAGCCAAGTGCGCAAGATATCTTAGCAGCAATTCGCAATCGCGGAGCATAATCAAAACATCTAACACAGTAGGCGGCAATAGTCGCCTACACTATATTCTTGGAGAAATTAATGGCAAAGCCTTTTGACGTAAGTAAATTCCGCAAAAGTATTACCAAAGCGGTGCCCGGACTAAGTGTTGGGTTTAATGATCCGGACACATGGATCAGTACAGGTAATTACACACTAAACAAACTAATCAGTGGAGAATTTGAAAAAGGTATTCCGCTGGGTAAAGTAACAGTACTCGCAGGAGAATCGGGTGCAGGCAAAAGTTATATTGCAGCAGGTAATGTAATCAAGTCAGCACAAGAGCAAGGTATCTTTGTAGTACTAATCGACAGTGAAAACGCACTGGATGAAAAGTGGCTACATGCACTAGACGTAGACACAGCAGAAGATAAACTACTCAAACTTAATATGAGTATGATCGACGATGTTGCTAGAACTATCAGTGACTTTATGAAAGACTACAAAGCAGAATACACAGACAAGGAACACAGCGAGCGTCCTAAAGTATTATTTGTAGTTGACTCGTTGGGTATGCTACTAACACCTACTGATGTTGATCAGTTTCAAAAAGGTGATATGAAAGGTGACATGGGTCGTAAGCCCAAAGCACTAACATCACTGGTTCGTAACACAGTTAACATGTTTGGTGAATTCAATGTAGGACTATTAGCAACTAACCACACATATGCAAGTCAGGATATGTTTGATCCAGATGACAAGATCTCGGGTGGACAAGGCTTTATCTATGCATCAAGCATTGTTATCGCTATGCGTAAACTAAAACTAAAAGTAGATGCAGACGGCAACAAAACATCTCAAGTACATGGTATTAGAGCAGCGTGTAAAGTTGTAAAAACTCGATATTCAAAACCATTTGAAAGTGTGCAAGTAGAAATTCCATATGAAACTGGTATGTCACCTTACTCAGGACTAATTGAATTTTTTGAAGCAAAAGGTTTGCTTGTAAAGCAAGGCAATCGCTTGCGATATGTCACCAAATCAGGTGATGAAATCATTGAATTTCGTAAAAACTGGACAGATGAAAAACTTGACATTGTGATCAATGATTGGAATAACGAAGATTTAGATGCTGATGAACATGGACTTGAAACACTTGAAGTTGATTCAAATGGTGAAATTATTGATGAAAACTTAGAAGTTAATGAGGTTTAGAAATGGCTAAGTACTATTCTACAAAGAGTTATGGACACAATATAGGACTATCTGCAGTATTCAGACAACCGCATGCAGACCATTCGCATTGTCGCTTTTTACATGGATATAGTCTAGCATTCAAATTTACGTTTGGGTGCGATGATTTAGATCATCGTAATTGGGCAGTAGATTTTGGTGGGCTAAAGCCATTGAAGAAATGGCTAGAAGATAATTTTGATCATAAAGTAGTAGTTGACAGGGCTGATCCAATGTTGTATAAATTAACTGAACTAGAATCAGCAGGTTTGGCAGAATTAACAGTGATGGATGGTGTGGGCGCAGAAAAGTTTGCAGAACATGCATATAAATTTGCTGACAAACTTGTTCGTGAATTAACTAATAATAGATGCTATTGTGTAAAATCTGAATGTGCAGAACACGGTGCTAACTCAGCAATATATGAAGGATGATTTATGGCTACCAGTGATACAGAAATATTACTTGATGTTTGGAATACACTTAAATCTTTTATTCCAGCAAAGGATAAAATGGAATCTGCTGAACGTCTAATAAAAATATTGGATGACCATGGTATCAGAAAAACTGAAATATTTGAAATGGTGGATGATGATAAAATTCTACAAACAGCATTCGACCGATATTTTGTTAATGATGATACTGACGATGAATGGGACGATGAATGGGATGAGTATGACGGATGAATTGGTATAGTAAGATAGTTGCTGATTGGAATAATATTCCTGCTTTTTTAGACCACTTTGAAATCGAACTTACAGAAGCAAAAAAAGAAGTAAAAGTAACAGGTAATATTGAAAAAGCATCCACACAACTGCCTGGATATGTCGAACATAGATTTGGGCAGTTGCAAGAATTAGAGGCTATACTAGAACATCTAAATATACAACTAAGAAAGAAACGAAGTGAATATTTGCGTAAATATTTAGAAAATTATAATAAAGCATTATCAAGCAGGGATGCTGAAAAATATTCTGATGGTGAAGCAGAAGTTGTTGCCATATCTGAACTAATTAATCAGGTAGCACTTATGAGAAATAAGTTTCAAGGGATTACTAAGGGATTTGAAATAAAGCATTTTCAACTTAGTAATATAATAAAATTACGTGTCGCCGGTATGGAAGATGCGGATATAAACAATAGATATTAAGTAAAGTGTAAAATGTGTAAATACATTGCGATTTCGGAGAAATGAATAAATGGTAATAAATGTAGCAAAACGGGACGGCACTAAAAAAGAATTAGACCTTGATAAAATGCATAAGGTAGTATTTTTTGCGTGTGATGGTATCGCAGGTGTATCACCTAGTGAAGTTGAAATCAAATCTCACATACAATTTTACGATGGCATAACAAGTGCAGAAATTCAAGAAACATTGATTAAATCCGCAGCCGATTTGATTACTGAGGATACCCCAAATTATCAATGGGTTGCTGGAAATCTGATTAACTATCATATTCGCAAAGAAGTGTACGGTTCATTTGATCCATGGCATGTAAAAGCGATAGTAGAAAAAAACACTACTGATGGGTTTTATGATTCAGAACTATTAGGTTCTTATGATGATGATGAATGGGAAAGAATTAATGCTTTTGTAAAGCATGAAAGAGATTTCAATATATCATATGTGGGAATGGAACAATTTCGCGGCAAATACCTTGCGCAAAATCGTGCAACTAAGCAATTGTACGAAACACCACAAGTTGCATATGTCCTTATCGCTGCTACTCTTTTTTCTAACTATCCAAAAGATACCCGTATGAAATGGGTAAAAGACTACTATGATGCTGTGAGTAATTTTGACATTAGTTTACCAACTC
>Ga0209534_10002160_pt1 | contig 19803 bp, 17 predicted proteins | sample COG_07_FD_184751 | JGI IMG/M metagenome (GOLD analysis project Ga0209534, IMG submission 184751) | Pelagic Microbial community sample from North Sea - COGITO 998_met_07 (SPAdes) (version 2) | ecosystem: Environmental > Aquatic > Marine > Neritic zone/Coastal water | place: Helgoland, sampling...
CGTACACACACCACGTCGCTGAGGACAAGAATCTAAAGCAGCCGATTTACTCTTCTTAGTTATTTTGGCTCTTCCTTTTCTTACTAATTGTGAAATTGTTGGCATATTATATATACTTGTTTTTTTAAAATCCTCTTCTTAGAGGGCTGCAAAGGTACACATTAAAATGAATTATTCAAATCATAACCCTATAATTTTAAAATATTTACGTTTTTTTAAGCTGTTTAAATATTTAGAAACCTTTTTACGTTAGATTTACATAGAAATTATAAATGTAACACGTCAATTGAAATTGTTTTTTAAAGTTTTATGTGTCTTTGGAATTTTTAGTTTGGGCACTGCACAAGAGCTCGAATTAAAAATTCTAGGCAATGACTCCATTGAAACAAATCTAATCAACTCCATAGGGTATCTAAAAACTTTTGAAAACTTCGAAGATTTACAAACTGAAGTTTCTGTTTTTAAAAATAAACTATACCAACTTGGCTATATTGAAATGCAAATTCTTGAAATTTCTCAAAAGCCCCCTTTAACACTTACTAAAACAGCACTTGGCCCAAAATACGAATCTATACGACTTTATGCCGATAAAACACTTTTTGAGTTTTTAGAACTAGAAGGGATCAAAAATCTCAAAAGCAATCCATATTATTTAATAGAGTTTGCAAAACTAGAAACCTTACTAAATTCACTCACTAAATTTTTGTCTGCGAAAAGCTACCCCTTTGCATCCGTCACACTAAAAGCGATAACGCCAATTGGCAAGTCCAAGCTTAAAGCAGATTTAGTGGTAGATACAAAGCAGGCACGACAACTTCAATCTGTAAAAATTAAAGGGTATGAGAAATTTCCACGTTCATTTATCAAGCATTTTCTGGATATAAAAACAAATACACCTTTTGACCTCAAGTCCATTCAATCTAAAACCAAAGCCTTGGACCAACTTCCGTTTTCCAAACAAATTCGACCAGCGGAAGTATTGTTCACAAAAGACACGACTCGAGTTTATTTGTATTTAGAAAAAATAAAAAGCAATCGTTTTGATGGGTTTTTAGGATTTGGATCGGATGAAAATTCTGGAGACTTACAACTCAATGGCTACCTCAACCTTAACTTAACAAACAATTTAAATTTTGGCGAATCTTTTCGTGTCAATTATAGAAGTGATGAAAATGATTTAAAAACGTTTGAAACTCAACTCACCCTCCCCTATTTGTTTAAAACTGCTATTGGTAGTGAGCTTGAGTTGAATATATTTAAAAAAGATAGCACCTTCACCACCTCCGAACAAGCTGCTAATGTATTTTATCAGCTGAGTCCAAAACAAAAAATATCTTTAGGAATTAGATCTACACAGTCGAATGCATTGGTAACCGAAAATACAACTGAAATACTTGACTTTCAAACGAGTACTTACGAGTTAAAATACACCTATCAAGAACTCACAACTCAAAACCCATTATCTCCATTAACAACTGCTTTAGAATTTCGTTTATCCAAAGCGAACCGAAAAACGACTGACACACAAACGAATCAAATATTATATCTCTTAAAAGCCTCGAAACTATTTAGTCTGAATCAAAAAAACAGTTTTTATTTAAGGTTTCAAGCACAAGGAATCGATTCAGATAGTTATTTATTTAATGAGCTCATCCGATTTGGAGGCATTAATTCCATAAGAGGTTTTGAAGAAAACAGCATCAACGCCACGAATTTAGGAGTTCTAGCCTCCGAATACCGCTACCAACTAGGCCCAACACTCTATATTCATTCTATCATTGATGCTGCGTATTTTGAAACACCCTTACAATCCAATAAAAAACTATATGGATTTGGGTTTGGATTTGGACTTCTAACAGATGCAGGGCTCTTAAAGTTTAATTTAGCAAATGGGCAAACAGAGAATCAAAACTTTAGATTCTCAGATTCCAAAATCCACCTGAGCCTTACAGCAACTTTCTAATTTATACTACATAGCAAATATTATAAATGTTAAAGAACTGTTAAAATTTAAGGGGTTCATTTTTTTATTAACTTATTATTAAGACTTTTGGGTTAGACTAATTCAAAATAATAAAAGAATGAAAACCAAATTTACAATGATCTTAACGTTATTTATGGCGTTAATTGTGCAGCTAACCTTTGCACAGCAAAAAACAGTTTCCGGAACGGTTTCGGATGAAAATGGCTTGCCACTCATAGGGGCTACCGTTGTCATCGCAGGGACTTCCTCAGGAACCACAACAGACTTTGATGGCAATTACAAAATCACTGCCAGCCAAGGAGATGTCTTAAACTTTAGCTATGTAGGCTATTCTGACCAAAACATAACGGTTGGAAATTCCAATACTGTAAATGTAACCCTACAATTAGACAACACTTTGGATGAGGTGGTGGTGGTTGCATATGGTACCCAGAAAAAAGAAGCATTAACAGGTTCGGTTGGTATCGTAGAAACTGAAACTATAGAAAAAATTGCAACCTCTAATGTTGTTCAAGGCCTTGTTGGTAAAATTGCAGGTGTCCAAGTGATTAACAATAGTGGACAACCAGGAGCTGCCCCTGCGGTTCGAATTAGAGGTATTGGATCTATTAATGCAGCTATTTCAACTAGAACTGATAAACTACATGATGGTGGTGGTTTAGGTTTAAACTTAGAAGGGCAAAATATGTACATAGCAATTTGGGATGGGGGATCAGTATTATTACCCCATCAGGAATTTTTAAATACTGATTCTTCAGGCTACAGAGTTTCCAAAGGAGAAACACTCATAACAACAATTAGTAATCATGCTACTCATGTAGCAGTTACGATGGTTGCAAAAGGAACCAACCCAAGTGCCAAAGGTATGGCTCCACAAGCTACAATAACCTCATATGACTGGAGTAACGACTCTGCTGAAGTTATAGACGAAATCACAAATAATGCATTATTACTATCAAATCATTCCTATGGGATCCCAGGTTTTGACTCCAGCGGTGATATATCTGTTCAACCATGGGTTCTAGGTTGCTACAGTTCTGACGCAGCTCTATGGGATCAAATTGCCTATAATGCTCCATATTATCTTATGGTTGCATCTGCAGGTAATAATGGTGATGTAAATGATGATCCAAACCATCTACGTTCTGGATATGATAAGTTGACGCAAGAAAAAAACGCAAAAAACAATTTAGTTGTTGCTAGCGCTAAGCCTTTAGTGTTTCCAAATGGAAATATTCTTATTCAAGAAGACTCATTTAGTAGCCAAGGACCTAGTGATGATGGCAGAATAAAACCTGATATTACTGCAAACGGGAATCTTTCCTTTTCATCTTCCAGTACTTCAAATGATGCATATGTAAATTTGGGAGGAACATCGATGTCTTCGCCTAATACTTCTGGGACTTTGTTATTACTTCAACAATATTATAATGAATTAAATTCTAAGTTTATGAAGGCCTCAACATTAAAAGGACTTGCTTGCCATACAGCAACAGATGACACTTTTAACATTGGACCTGACCCAGAACTAGGCTGGGGTTTTTTCAATGCTGAACGTGCCGCAAATGCTATTTTAGACGACTCTAACTCCAATGCAATAATATTAGAAACTAATCTTACGGATGAAAGAAACTACTCGACTACTTTTACTACTGATGGATCATCAGAACTAAGTGCCTCAATTTGTTGGACAGACCCAGCTTGAAGCTCTAAAAATAATTCGTTAAACGACCCAACTCCAGTACTAGTAAACGACTTAGACTTAAGGTTAACTGCTCCTGATGGTACTACAGTATTTTTTCCTTGGAAATTAAACCTAAGTGATATTAGTGCCGCTGCAACCAAAGGGGATAACATTGTAGATACAATTGAGAATATTGATATTACTACTCCTACAGCAGGAACCTACACCATTGAAGTAAGCCACAAGGGAACACTAGTCAATGGTAGTCAAGATTTTTCATTAATTCTCACGGGTTCTAATATTACCCTTAGTACGAATAAAAACTCCTTTTCAAATTATTCTGTGTGGCCAAATCCAACAGATAGTATTTTAAACTTCAGGTTTAAGTCACAAAACAATAAAAAAGTATATATTTCATTAATTGATATTAGAGGCAGAAAAGTTATGACCGAAGTAATTGCTAACCCTGAAGATCAAATTAATAGTTACATAAAGGTTGATGCTTACACTAAAGGCCTTTATATTCTTAAAATTAAGCAGGGTAATTATGTGATAAACAAAAAAATTATAATCAATTAATTTCAAAAAAACTTTAATTAAAAAATGCAAACTACATATATTTACATCTGAGATTAACACAAATACTAAAAATTAATTTTTACGTTTATTTAAATTCTTATTTATTTCCAAAACCACCCAATCGGGTGGTTTTTTTGTGCTCAAGAATAGGGATTGAGCAACTAAACCAAATAAGCTCTCCTATTGTGTTTGAATTTTAAACACAATAACTAAGCATAATTCACTAGTATGAGTGATTTTATAGAAATATGTTTAACAAAACTTTAATATTTCTAAATAAAAAGTTGGATGTTTGAGATATAATCGTCACTTTTGCGATGACTAATTCAAATAAATAACAAAAATGAAAACAAAGTTTAGTGGAATTCTAACACTCATGTTAGCGTTATTTGTGCAGATATCGTTTGCACAAGAAAAACAAATATCAGGAAATGTTTCTGATAATGATGGCCTTCCCTTACCTGGAGCAACAGTTGTTGTACAAGGAACTTCAAATGGAGTTTCGACAGATTTTGACGGGAATTTTACAATTTTAGCAAACACAACTGACAAGCTTGAAATAAGCTATGTTGGATATGCTACTAAAACTGTAGAAGTAGGAAATTTAACAACATTTACAATTCAGCTTGAAAAAGGTGAAAGCCTTGACGAAGTTCTGGTAACTGCACAAGGAATTAAAAGAGAAAAGAAAGCTCTTGGTTATGCAATTACTAAAATTGACGCTGAAGATCTTGAATCTAAACCTGAAACTGATATCTCCAGAATTCTTACTGGAAAGGTTGCAGGGGTAGAAGTTAATGCTGGTGGAGGGTTCTTAGGAACATCTGCAAACGTTATCATTCGATCTAAAAACTCAATTTCTGGTAACAACCAACCTTTGTATGTTGTGGATGGAGCTCCAATTTCTGGAGGTCGTTCTTACGATTTAGATGCAAACAACATTGCATCCTTAACAGTATTAAAAGGTTTAGCTGCTTCTACACTATACGGACAAGATGGTCGTAATGGTGTGATTGTGATTGCTACAAAAACAGGAAGTCAATCAAAAGGTTCTGATGAGAAATTTGAGATCTCTGTATCTTCAACTACTTCTATGTTAGAAGTTGCAAACTTACCTGAATTTCAAAACAGTTACGGACAAGGTGCTGACAATGCAATCAACACTACCTATTTTGGTACTTGGGGAGCTGCATTTAATGGACAAACAGTTCCGCATCACTTAAGTATTGGTGCATATGCAGACTCTTTTCCTCAGTTTCAAGGAGAAACAGTTGAGTACAAAGCAGCAAAAAATAATGTCAATGACTTTTTTAGTGCTGGAATTGGACAAACAACTTCTGTAATTGTAAGCAAAAGCTTAGAAAACAATAGTGGTGTTAGTTTTGGATTTGGACATACAGATCAAACTGGATACATCAGCGAAAATGGTTTGAAAAGATATAACTTGAATTTTGGTGGAAGAACTGATTTGGCAAATAACTTTAGCCTCAACACTTCTGTTAGCTACAACAAAACAGCGACCAAAAGACCAACAAGAAATTTCTTTACACTTTTAACTTGGATTCCAAGAAACTTGGATATTCATAATTTACCATTTGAAGATCCAAATGATAGCTCTAGTGTATACTACAGAACAACATACACTAACCCAAGATGGCAACAAAAAAATACAGGATTCACCGAAGATACAGATAGAATCTTCATGAAAGCTGGATTAGATTATAAACTAAATGATAAAGTCAGACTATCATACTTATATAGTTTAGATAATTATTCTGAAAATAATGCTAACTACTCTAACAAAGGTGCTGCTGACGATCCACTAGGATTCATGCAATCTTTTGATAACAACCAAAGAACAACCAACCATAGAGTAGGTATTACTGGAAATGATTTTAAACTTTCTGAGAAAATTACTTTAAACGCTGTTCTTGGTGCTGAATCTAAAAATGTGAAATCAGAATTCATTGGACTTTTAAGTGAAGATCAAGTAGTATTCGGATATTTAAATCACAACAACTTTAGAGATCACTCTCCTTACGATGGTGGTGCAGAAGTAAACACTGTTGGTGCTTACGGTCAATTAGCTTTCGATTACGACAACTATTTGTTCGTAACTCTTAGTGGAAGAAATGACTGGGGTTCAACAACTACAACTGAAAATAATTCAATTTTCTACCCTAGCGCATCTGTTTCCTTTATACCAACAAGCTTTTTCGAAAACTTAAAAGGATCAGCTGTAAACTATTTAAAATTAAGAGCTAGTTATGGTACTTCGGCGAACTTTCCAAGTGCATACTTAACTTCTCCTGTTTTAAGTGCCAATGCAAATGCATTCATCAACCCTTTCAACTCTGGGTTGGTATCTACAAACGCATTGAGTACATTCTTACCTAATCCAAACATCAAGCCTGAATTACTTAAGGAATTTGAATTTGGAACTGAAGGTAGACTTTTTGATAATTTAATTGATTTTGACATCTCTGTCTATAAGAGAATTGTTGAAGATCAAATTTTATCTTCTAGTTTAGCGGCTTCTACTGGGTATTCTTCTACAGTAATTAACGCTGGTAGAATTGATACTGACGGTTTAGAAATTAGTCTTGGAATCAACCCTATCAGAAATGCAGGGAAAGGATTCAACTGGAACATGAATACTCAATTTACTGCATATGAAACGACAGTAGTTGATATCCCAGTTGAAAGAATTGATATTTCTTCTGGTGTAAATTATGCTATTGAAGGAGAACCTTATGGAGTGTTTAGAGGAACATTTGCCGCTAAAGATGACCAAGGGAACTTGTTAATCAATGCTGAAACTGGTAAAATTATTTCAAGTGAAGATTTAGGTCTTGAAGATAAAATTATCGGAGATCCTAACGAAGACTGGAGAATTACAAACATCAATACTTTTAGTTATAAAAACTTCACATTAGGTGTTCAGTGGGAATACATACACGGTGGAGATATTTATTCCGTATCTGCATCTAACTTACTAAGACGTGGTGTAACTCGTGATACTGAAGATAGAGAAGGATCTTACGTTATCCCAGGTGTTCTAGCAAACGCTAGTACTGGTGAACCTATCGTAGATGGGAATGGAGACCTTATCAAAAACAACATTCAATTAGCTGCAAATGATTTATACTTCATTAATTTAATGGATGTAGATGAAAATATAGTTTACGATGCGAGTGTGTTTAGATTAAGAGATGTTTCATTGACTTACAGCTTACCAAGTGAATTTTTAGACAAAACTCCTATTGGAAGCTTATCAGTAACATTATCTGGTAACAACCTATGGTATAAAGCACCTAACTTACCTAAATACATGAACCTTGATCCTGAAGTATTAGGATCTGGAACTGGAAATGGTAAAGGTCTTGATTTTCAAAATGACCCATCTTATAAGCAATATTCGATTGGTGTTAAATTAACTTTTTAATTAAGAACTCATGAAAAAAAATATTTCAAAAACAATTCAATTACTGACTGCTGTTTTACTCTTAACACTTACGTTTTCATGTGAAACAACACGGTTAGACATTAATGACGATCCTAATAGTTTAACATTAGATTCTTCGGATCCTAATTACATACTAAACAACATACAATTGAGCTTTGCTGGACAGCATTCAACTTTAAGTTCAATTAGTAGTGGTGCCGTAAGACACGTAAACCAATTTGGAACTTATGCCGCTGCTTCTGGAGCTGGCACAATGAACTCAGCTTGGAGTAGTGCTTACTCAATTACAGCAAACTTAGAGCTGTTATCAAACATTGCTAGCGAACAAACGCTTCCTAACCATGTTGGTGTAGGGCAAGTTCTAGAAGCTTTTGCTTATGTAAACTTAGTTGATTATATAGGTACAGCTGTATATAGTGAAGCTGTAAATAGCGAATTTCCAAGTCCAAACTTAGACTCTGGAGAATCAATTTACGATGCTGCTTATGCGCTTTTAGATGAAGCTATTGTTAATTTAAATGCTACAAACACCAGTGCATTTGAAGACATCTACTTTGATGGTGATGTTAACAAATGGATAAAAGTTGCAAATACATTAAAACTAAAAATGTATTTACAATCTAAATTAGTTTTAACTTCTGCTCAAGCTACTGCAATGAATGCAATCGTAACTGCTGGAAACTTTATTTCTACAGCTGCTGACGATTTACAAGTTCAGTATGGAACGAGTATTACAAATCCAGATACAAGACATCCTTTCTTTAGAGATGCCTATATCTCAGGTGCTGGAAACACGTACATGAGTAATAACTTTATTTATCTTTTAAAAGATGATAAAACTATAGTAGATCCAAGAATAACTTACTACTTGTTCAGACAAGATCTTTCAGATCCTGTAGATGACTTATTACCTTGTGATGGTAGTGCTGATTACCAGTATTGCTACTTAGGAGATGGTTATTGGGGTAGAGATCATGCGGATGACGAAGGAATTCCTAATGATGGTAACAACAGAACTACATTCGGGATTTACCCTGGAGGTGGACAGTTTGATACTGGTCTAAATAACACTTTAACATCAGATGCTGATGGTTTAAAAGGGGCAGGAATTCACCCGGTGATGCTAAGTTCTTTTGTTCACTTTATGTTAGCAGAAGCAGCTTTACCAGCACCAGCAGGAATAGGTGCAACTGGAGATGCTAAAACATACCTAATGGAAGCAATTGCACAATCATTTGCTAAAGTAGAAGCTGTTAGTGCTATTAGCATGCTTGCAGCAGACAAAGCAGCATACACAACCTATGTTTCTGATGAATATGATGCAGCTACTTCTGAAGAAGAAAAGTTAGCAATCATCATTAGAGAATACCACATTGCACTATGGGGTAACAGTGTTGAATCTTACAATAACTACAGAAGAACAGGATATCCTGATTTAGGATACTCAGTAGAATCTAATACAGACTTCCCTAGAAGTTATTTCTTACCGTCTTCTGAACTAAATTCAAATGACAATCCAGCATTGGTTCAAAAAATGCTTACAGATCAAGTATTCTGGGATACTAATGCTGCAGGCTTTATTAACTAAATAAATAAGACATTATGAAAAAAATAAAATATTTAATAGTTGGGGTTTTAGCTTTAACGCTGTCCCAATCTTGTACTGATGAAAGTACAGTTAACAACCCTGCTCTCTACGAACTAGAGAATGGTGGATTTGCAAAATTTGTTGAAGGAACTGGCATTGGTCAACTTTACTCAGATCCTATAAACATTTCTGCAACAGCTGATGTTTATGACGCTAACAATAACATAGCTGAATACAGACTTATGTTGTCAGCAAACCTTGCTGGAACAATATACTCAAATGACAACTTCCAATCAATCACAAGTTTTCCAGGAACTATCTCAATTACAAGTCAAAAAATAGCAGACGCTATTGATGTACCTGTTGAAACTTTAAGTTTTGGAGATTCGTTCACTTTCATTGCACGTATTACTACAAACGATGGAACTGTTTTTATTGGAGAAGCACAATCGTATGATGAAGACATGAATGTTGTTGGTTTAGGTAATACCGATGCTAATCTACTTACCAAAACGGCTTACAACAGTGCTATGAACTTTATAATGGCAATTGCTTGTCCTCCTTCTGATCCAGGACAATACAGAATCGAAATGCATGATTCTTATGGTGATGGATGGCAAACTAACGATGGTAACGGTGGTAATGGTATCATGATTACTATTGACGGGGAAGTAACTGAGGTGGCTATGTGTACCTTATATACTACTTCTGGAGGTTATATAAATTTCAATCAAGCTGACTTTTGTGTAGTAGGTGATTACTATGACGCGACTGGTTATGTTGATATTCCAGCAGGTGCATCAGACGTCCTATGGGAATTTCCAGGAGATGCGTATGGAGAGATTTCATTTGAAATTTACGCACCAGATGGAACCTTAATTGGAGAATACGGAGCAAATCAACCAGCAGGACTATTGATCTTGTGTGACACGGATTTAGGATCTTAATTAACTTAAAATAAATAAAATTATGAAAACATATAAATATAGTATCATTGCAATGGCTATTTTGTCTATGATGTCTTGTGGAGATGATGAGTTCTCCAGAGAATACCAAGATACAGAAGCCAAAACGGAATTAGTGGGAACACTAACTCCATCAAGAACAAAAGCAACTGCTGGATCATTAATTGCTTTTAGCGTAACGATTCCACAAAGTTTTGACACAGATGCTTCAGTTGAAGTATCTGCAATAGCAGGCTTAAGTGACTTAGAAGTAAACCAAAGTGTTTCTAAAGCGTATGTAACTATTGCTGCTGGAGAAACAACAGGAACAGGATCTATAGCAATGCCAGGATCAACAGCTCTAGCAGCTGATTTTTTTGGAATTGCAGACTATGCTAAAATGAGTATTTCAGGAATTGCATTGGCCGAAGGAGATGATCCTTACGTAATGACTTCTGATGCTACTTTGTTGACATTCCTTCAAACGAATGGAAGTTACAATGCTCCCTACCCAGTTGATTATGCTGGTGCTGGAGGAGAAGATTTACCAGGATGGAATGATGGTGTCGTTGAACCTTGGTTAACAATCTCTTTAGATTGGGCTGACTCTGATAATGTAGATTTAGACCTATATGTCTTAGATTCTACTAACACTACTTATGAATCTTCTACCTCAGGAAGTAGATTTGAAGGTGACTTTTTCAATGGGAATTGGAACCCTGATGGCGAATATGGTATTTATATTGCAGCATACTATAATACAGGAGCTGTAGATTATATGTTTACAGCAACAGACCAAAATGGTACAGTAACCCAAATAGAATCGAGTATTGATGCTAATGGATTCATCGGTACAATTACTAAACTCGGAGGAGAATCTAACAATATCACTTACGTGATTGAAGGACTCTAAACCGTTTTAAATATACACACTTAAAATCCCGCAAATGCGGGATTTTTTTATACCCCTATTTTAGCCCCAGTTTTCATTCGATTCCTTACTTTTACGCCATGGAAAAAGAAACCAAAATATACGGCCTTCGTGCCATCATTGAAGCCGTGGAAGCTGAAAACAACATAGACAAGGTTTTTTTACAAAAAGGACTCAGTGGCGAACTGTACACAGAGTTAGAAAAATTATTACGAAAACAAAATATCAACTTTACGTACGTTCCTGTTGAAAAACTAAACCGCTTAACAACACATAACCATCAAGGAGCCGTTGCCAATATGTCTCCTATCGGATTCTATGATTTAGAAGAATTGATCACAGCCGTCAAAGAAACCAAAGAAAATCCGTTGTTTCTCCTCCTCGATCAACTCAGTGATGTACGTAATTTTGGAGCCATCATCAGAACTGCCGAGTGTACAGGCGTGGATGGCATCATCATACAAAAAAGTGGTGGAGCACCAATAAACGGAGATACCGTTAAAACAAGTGCAGGAGCCGTATTTAATATTCCCATTTGTAAAGTAGACCATATCAAAGACGCTATGTTTTATTTACAAGCCTCCGATATAAAAGTGATTGCAGCCACTGAAAAAACAGAAAATACCATTTACGATATTAATTTTAAACAAGGATGTGCCCTTATTATGGGTTCTGAAGATAGAGGTATCAACCCTTCTATTTTAAAACTGGTAGACGATAAAGCAAAACTCCCTATGTACGGCAGTATTGCCTCTTTAAATGTTTCTGTAGCATGTGGTGCTTTTCTTTACGAAGCTGTCAGACAACGCCTCTAAACGTCCTTTTTTTTGAAGTTATAACGTATTTCTAAGGCAGAGTCTTCATTAGGGGGTTCTTCCTCTAAGACTTCTATAAAATTTCCATCCGCATCAAAGTGTTGTAAAAAAGAATCTTGGGATTCGTCATAATGCTCGGCTTCCCAAATATATGTAGGAGGTTTCTCAATAGCGGTCTTAAAAATGAGAGCAAACACAAACCCAACCAATAATCCCGAGAGATGTCCTTCCCAAGACATATTCTCCTTAATCGGGAATACAAACCACAACATACTTCCGTATAAAAAAATAACAGCAAACGAAAGTGCCGTTAAGCGGTAATGCTTAGAAAAAAGGCCTTTAAAGAGCATAAAACTCATCAACACATAAACAAGTCCACTGGCGCCAATATGATACCCGGAACCTCCAATAATCCAAGTAGAAAGCCCAGAACATAAAATACCATATAAAATAACCTTCCACGCCATCGGGCGGTAAAAATAAAAGAGCGCCATTGACAACACCAACAAAGGCGTAGAATTATGGTACAAGTGTTCCAAACTTCCATGAATAAAAGGGCTAAAAACAACACCTCTTAACCCTGTTAAAGTTCTTGGGTAAACTCCCAAATCATTCCATCTAAATCCAAACCGAAGTTCAACCCAAAACACAGTCCAAATTAACAAGACAAATGCGATCGGATAGCCGATTACACCCGCAGAAAATCGAAAGGGTTGTTGTGGATTCATACTTATAAATTTAATAAACTCTAGCAAATAACTCGCCAAAAAGAGGCAATATGTTAGAATGTCACCTTAATATAAAAAAAAACTTTAGTTTTGTAAAATGAATGCACCCTTAGCAGAACGCTTACGTCCCAAAAAACTGACAGACTACATCAGTCAGTCTCACCTTATTGGACCCAACGGGGCATTAACCCAAGCTTTAAAACAAGGGTTGATTCCCTCCATGATTTTTTGGGGTCCTCCCGGCATTGGTAAAACAACCCTTGCCACCATCATTGCTACAGAATCCGAACGGCCTTTCTATACCTTAAGTGCCATCAGTTCAGGCGTCAAAGATGTGCGAGAAGTCATTGAAAAAGCAAAACAAAGCGGCGGTTTGTTTACCACCAAAAACCCTATTTTATTTATAGATGAAATTCATCGCTTTAGCAAATCACAACAAGATTCACTACTACAAGCTGTTGAAAAAGGTTGGGTGACGCTGATTGGTGCCACCACAGAAAACCCTAGTTTTGAAGTCATCTCTGCCCTCCTTTCCCGTTGTCAGGTGTATACCTTAAAACCTTTTGACACCAACGATTTAGAGGCGTTACTAAAACGTGCAATAGAAACGGATGAAGAGCTTTCAAAAAAGAACATTAAACTCCTAGAAGCCGAAGCATTGTTACGATTATCAGGTGGGGATGCTCGGAAATTACTCAATATTTTTGAATTGATTGTCAATTCTGAAAGCGCTACCAAAGTGACCATTACAAACCAACTGGTACTAGACAAAGTTCAAAACAGTACGGTTTTATATGACAAAACAGGCGATCAGCATTACGATATTATTTCGGCCTTTATTAAATCCATTCGTGGCAGCGACCCCAACGCTGCCGTCTATTGGTTAGCGCGCATGCTAGAAGGTGGCGAGGATGCTAAATTTATTGCAAGACGTCTGCTCATACTTGCAAGTGAAGATATTGGAAATGCTAACCCAACAGCTTTGGTGTTAGCAAACAGTACCTTTCAATCTGTTTCAGCGATCGGCATGCCTGAAAGTCGTATTATCTTGAGCCAATGCACTACTTACTTGGCATGTTCACCAAAAAGCAATGCTGCCTATGCTGCCATCAATCAAGCTATTGACGTGGTAAAAAACACAGGAAATCTAGCGGTGCCGCTTGACATTAGAAATGCACCTACTAAACTGATGAAAGATTTAGGTTATGGCGAATCCTATAAATACGCCCATAATTACGATCTAAATTTTGTAGCCCAAGAATTTTTACCTGAAGGCATCGAGAATACACAATTCTACAAACCTGGGAATAATGCCCGTGAAAATGCACAAAAAGACTTTTTAAAACAACGTTGGAAAGACAAATATAATTCCTAGCGATGAATGTTCAACGCCTCAATCGTTGTATTGCCATTTTCGATATATTCACGAACCCAGTTTTGTCCACGTTTATAAATAATTCCTTCTTGCCCGTCAATAATATATACATTGTCAAACAAGGTTGCGTGTGTAGAAAATTTAATGGTTTTTGAAATTGAATCTATAAAATCATAGCCCGAATTGGTTTGTTGAATGAGCAAGCCCACAACAGCTTCAATAGAAGAATCCGACACTTCTATCACTTCTTGGATATCTTGCTTTTTTACAGCAATTTCTGTAACGATTACTGGAGTGGACTTTGCAATCGTTTTTGGAGGTTCGGGCATCGCAGCTGAAACGTTAGATCCATTGTACGCATAATTAAATGTACTTAATGCAAAAGCATTTCGGAGCGCTTCATGATAGGCTTTCTGATAATTCTTAAGTTTCGATTTTCCAATTTCGGAAGAAAAAACAACCCTATTTTCACAATCGGTTAATACCAGCTGGAGTTTTGAGAACAAAAACCCTTTAATTTTTAGCACATTTGCGTTTAACTTCAAACAATTATTTTGAGCTAAATCCATTGGATAATTAACCGATTTATCCAACACTGTAAACCCTTGTTTTTCGAGTAAAAAAACAGTCAATGAGTTCAGTTGATACTCATCATTTGATTTTAAAAAATCAAATTTATCTGGAACTGAAATGTATTTATAATCATTGATACTCAATTGAGCCCACGAACTCATCGTAGCACTCAAAACTAGAAGGAAAATATAAATTTTAGTTTTCATTGTTTTTAAATATATAGTTAAAACCTAATTGTAAAGATACACTTTGTGATTTGGCTAAATTTTGATAACTCAATAAATTATCTGCCATGACATAAAACTGTACTGATCCCAAAGCGGCAGACGCGCCAAGCCCAACATTTTTAAAGGAATACGCATCTACCGTATAAGATGTTTTTAATTGTAAGCCTTTAACTATTTTTCGATAGTAGAAAGCAGACAGAGCCCATTGTAAATGATTGGGGCGTTTCATTGCAAACAAATGTGCCCCTACTCTATTTTGAAATGTCGTATCTGACTTGCTTAAACAATTACATTCTTTATCTACTTTTCTTCCAAAATTATAACTTACAGAACTGTTGAGTTTTACTGGACGCCATTTTGTGTACGACGTTGTAGTACTATCAATTTCAAATAGCTCCTCAAAATCATCCTCAACTTCGTCCCAATAATCTTGAGCTGTTTGCCCTGAAGTGACTTGAGGAAAAACCGATTGAACTCCATCATATTGTAAATATCCATCTAAAATGTAATTTTTGACATCCTTAGAATAATTGATAAAACCAACATCTTGAAGACTTGCATCTACCGTCCATTCTGGTGAGGGTTGATGGGTAAATCCAACATCAATACCCACACCTAGATTACCACCAAATAAAAGTCGTTTTTTTATGATATCCAGACCTTTATTAGCACTAGGATCTTCCAAAAAAGAAACTCCCGAAGTTTGTAATTTCATATCGAGATCAAAAATATGGTTCAGGTTGTTATTGGTGCCCGGAATCGTTATAAATGATCCTGTATTGTCTGTAGACGACGCCTGTGCAATACTAGAATATACTTTACCCCTGAGTCCTAATGTCCATTTAGAATTGATTTTTTTATTCACTCCTACATGAAAAACAGATAATACTTCGGCACTTACATTCAACTGACCTAAATCAAAACGCTTGTTTAAATTATTGTAATTACCTTCATAAGCTAAAATAGCATAGTCCTTTGGATAATAAGAAAATATATCAGATTCTTGATACATTCCAAAGGAGATAAAAAAAGTTTTTTCGTAAGATTTTTTCACACTGAGTCCAACTGAAAAAATATCTAATTGCTGATTAAATCCAAAAAAGTCTTTGGAGTCCAATTTATAAACAACATCCCTTATTTTTTGATTAAAATCCTTTCCATCATCTGCAAAAACATCAAATGCAGAAAACCCAGTACTACCGGCGTTAAAATGAATATGAGACAGCAAAGGCACACCAATATATCCTCTGTAATCAACTTGTGCTCCTGGATTCAAAAGTATTTGTTGCGGAACTTCTGTAAATCCATACAACAGCTGCTTGTTTTGTGCGTGAAGGGATATAAAAACCCCAAAGAATATAAGCCATCTCATTCTTTAAGTTCGAAATAAAAAATCCCTTTGGATGTTAGATTTATATTACCAATTGAATCCGCTGTTAAAACAGATCCTGTAGGACTTGACATCAATATAATTGAAATATCTAATTGGGTACTAGATTTCAGTGCTGCCAGACTCATAGCTTCAAAAACTTCTGTGTGATTGGTAACGAGTGGGGTATTTGTTAGAGAATTATCTATGTCAATAAAAAAAGAATATTGAAGTACATTTGATGGGTCATAAAAATCCATTTTAATCTGAAAAGCTTTGTTAAGGCTATTTGTAACTTCAAAAACTAATTCTGTTTTTATAAGGTTGTCATTGATAAAGTTAGAAGAAAAGATGTCTAAAACAATTAGATCAGAGATCATTAGCACTTCTGCTTCGGAAGCGTCCAGAAAAGAGTCAGCCGTTTCTTGAACCTCCACTAAATTAACCTCCATTATCGGATTTAAAGTGATAGAAGTCGATTGATTAAAATCCGTATCCTTGATACATGAGAAACAAGCTCCTAGAACAAAAAGTAAGTATATATATTTTTTAAAGAAGGATCGTGTTTTCATAAAAAACTAGGGTTATAGTATTCTCTTAAACGAAAAAATTACAATTTTATGCTTTAAATATACTTTTTTAATTCTACTAAATGATCCACGCCAATAATATCCGCTGCTAGAGTTTCTTTGTGATAATTAAAACAAATGGCTTCCATTCCAAAATCCATTGCACCCATAATATCGGCTTCAAGATTATCTCCTATCATTAAACTCTCTTCTTTGGTTGCTTTAGCCATTTGAAGTGCATGGTTGAAAATTTTAGGATTTGGTTTCTTAACACCCACCATTTCAGAGTTGGTCACAGTTTGAAAAAAATGATCAATATTTGACTGATTCAATTTCCCATGCTGAACCTCTTTAAAACCATTGGTAATGATATGAAGTTGATAATTAGGTTGTAAATATTCTAAAAGCTCAATAGTTCCAGGAAACAAATGATTAAAGGTAGAAAGGTGCGTAATGTAGTCATCAGATAATTTATGAACCATTCTTGCAGACACATCCATTTTTAATTCTTTAAAAGTATCATTAAGGCGTGCAAATTTTAAGTTCTTTTTGTCAATCTTCTCTTCTCGATACAGCTTCCAATACTGCAAATTAATGGGGACGTAAACCTCCAAAAAAGTATTCAAGTCAATATCTAAATTATTTAATTTGAATATTTTCTCAAAAGTCAATGCAGAGTTTTTATCAAAATCCCAAAGCGTGTGGTCTAGGTCGAAAAAAATATGTTTTTTATGATGAAATGTCATTTGAGTTATCTAGTATTATATTAAATAAGGACTTGAAATCGGACCAACGCTTAGTAGGACTAAATGCATAGTTATGAAAGATAAATGTGAATCTACCGTTTACCTTTTTAACTTCTGATATAGCTTTGAGCAGGGTTTCTTTTTTATCTAAAAATGAGGCATGTTTGAGGAGCACAAAGTCCATCAATTGAAAGGGATGAATCAGTAATGGGGTTTGGATTTCATAATCTAAGTCGTAAAATAAAAACGGAGTACAAGTACCTGCTCTAAATCCAATCGAATCTGGATACCCCATCGTATAATCTTCATTAATCTCAAGATCTATATAATTTCTATAAGTAGATGGCAAATTAACTTTTGAAAACGATGAACGTGCCGAAGTAGTTACGGAATTTAACACCGCATCCATTTGCCGTTTTTCGGACTTTAAAACCGCCATAGAATCCAATGCCATATAAGACGCTTTGATACCCACATTACAATAATCAGCTACCGATTTAATCAAGGACACAAACTCCTTTTTGTTGATACTATTGTTTTTATCATAAGTAGTTAACCTTCCAATTAAGAAAAATACATTAAACTTTGTTTGGGTTGTTTTTTGGCGATTAATAATCCATTTAAAATTGTCGTAAGGATCTTTTTTAAACCCAAACAATACAGGAAAACGATCGTATAAAAACTTAAATCGAAACCGAAACAAGTCAGATCCAATCCCTCCTAACGTTCTTAAAAATCCTTTATTTTTAAAATAATAGGCGACAGGAACATCAATTACAGGGTTTATTGAAAAATGACGCACACCAAACTCCTGAGTTGGGTATTGATTTTGTAAGGCTGCTTTAAATTTATAAGCCCAAATATCTATCACCGGTTGGTGTAAAAATCCTGACTGAAAAGCCAAGCTTTCTTCTTTAGTAAAACGACCATAAACATCTTTGACATGTGGTAAGTACTCTTCATATCGACTTAACAAATAAAAGGCTGCCGCAAAAATATCGAAAGGGATGTGGCTTTTTTCACCACTACTAAAAAAACATTTGGTATCCTCCCATGTCTGAACATTGAGTTCTAAATCTGATAAACCCTGCTCTGACAAAAGACCATTACTTCTAACAAAAAACTCGCTTCCTAGAGGTTGTGATCCATAAGACATTTTGAGATGGTCGTGCGCAATAAATTCTTCAATTACATTTGTAAAAGAAACAGGAATATTGAGAATACGTGTACAAATTTGTTTAAAAACAAATTTGAGTCTTGGAGTAATCTTAGAAGTATAAACTAACAGCATTATAACAAACTTTCATCGGCAAAACTAAAATAGTTCTTTTCTGTGACAATTATATGGTCTAAGACTTTAATATCTAAACTTTCCGCTGCTAATTTAAATTTTTCTGTTAATCGTCTATCAGATTTACTTGGTTGAAGCGCTCCAGATGGATGGTTATGCACTAGAATAATTGCTGTAGCAGAATATTCTAGTGCTTGCTTCATAACAATGCGTACATCTACAATGGTACCTGTCATTCCCCCTTTACTCATCTGTGTTTTTGCTAAAATTTTACTAGAGTTATTGAGAAATAAAACCCAAAATTCTTCATGAGAAAGATGCCCTAAAAGAGGATTCATAATTTCAAATACAGAGCTGCTAGTTTTGATTTTATCTAATTTCTTTTGATTGGTTTCGCGACGGCGATAACTGATTTCCATAGCTGCCGAAATTTTAATGGCTTTCGCTTCTCCTATCCCCTTAAAAGTCATTAATTGGGCATTTGATAACTTCCCTAAGTTTTGTAAATTGTGATCCACACTGGCCAAAATTCGTTTCGACAAATCAACAGCACTTTCTTGAACGGAACCCGAACCAATTAATATTGCTACTAATTCTGCATCACTTAAAGAACGAGCACCTTTATCTCTTAATTTTTCGCGAGGTCGGTCGTCTTGAGACCAATTTTTTATGGAGAATGATTTGGGGGACATTGTCATAAATATTTAGGTTATTTGTGTAAATTTAAAAATCAACTGGGATCGCATACCTTATTTTTAAGAGCATTAAAGTCCAAACCTCCATAACTTCCAGAACTCATGAGCAATATAGTCTTTTGATTAAATTCTAAAGTAGTTATGTAGTTTTTAAATAGTAAAGGATCCGTAAAAATAATCAAATCCTCTCGCTCAAAAGCGGATTCGATTTGTGTCTTGGAAACTGATTCCAATTTTTT
>Ga0209534_10002163_pt1 | contig 19796 bp, 23 predicted proteins | sample COG_07_FD_184751 | JGI IMG/M metagenome (GOLD analysis project Ga0209534, IMG submission 184751) | Pelagic Microbial community sample from North Sea - COGITO 998_met_07 (SPAdes) (version 2) | ecosystem: Environmental > Aquatic > Marine > Neritic zone/Coastal water | place: Helgoland, sampling...
AGAAGCAGGTAAAGCTGATATGGTAGCCTCAGCTATTCAAAAAGCAATAAACAAGCATAAAGGAGATGATGCTAAAATGCACCAACTTCAAAAAGCAAGAACTGCTATGAATAAAGGCGATCTAAGTAAAGCCGAAAAAATTGCTAAAAGATTAGCAGAAAAATTAAAGTCCAAATAATGACTAAATCAGAATTAAGAGACAAAATTAAAGGACTTGTAAGCCAAGTATACAAACCAGGATCATTCGTTGATTTGGATGGGGGCAATTCCACTATAGATTTAGAAATTGAAAAATTTCCAATGCTCTTAAAATTCCCAGAACTAAAGAGAATATTAGTTGATATGCTAACGGATCAATTTGAAACATTCGTTAAAGATATCCAATGGGTAGCTCCAAAACCTACTACATTTAGAATTGTATTAGCAAATGATGAAGTATTTTATTTAATCTGGGCCGTTCGTAGTTGGATTGCTAAAATTGAAGGTAAAAAATATTATTTACTTAATTTAAATGAAGAAGAAAGAGCAATCGAAGCTATAGCTCGTATGTTATCTTATGGTAACAGCGATGCTGAAATGGGAGATGAAGCTGCTTTAGAAGCATCAGATACAGCATCAACAACCTCATCACCAGGTGAAGGTAGTGATACTGAAGAAATTGATGTTACTGATGAATCAGATATTGAGGTAGAAATATAATTATGGAAACTTACGGAGAATTAAAACAAGCAATAAAAGCTATTTCTTTAAAACAAAAAGGTACTAAAATTGGTAACGTTGCGGTTGATGTTGCTTTAAGTGCTATTCCTGGAGCAGGTGCTGCTAAAACTACATTTGATTTTATAAAAGCAGCTTTTTTTAAGCCCGACACTAAAAAAACTAATAGTTGGTTAGATAAATTAGATATAGATGATGAGATGTCATCTATTGTAGATGATACTGTAGAAAATGGGTTTTTAGAAATGATTACTAAAACTATAGAATCTGAAAGTGATGATTCTCCTTTAGAACAAAATTTTAATATGAACCAGAAAATGGTAGATTACCTTAAAAAGAAATATGGGGGTAGAACCATTACAGGTGTAAAAGAAAATAAAATGAGAAATAGATTTCAAAAATTAGCTGGTATTAAAGAAGAAGAAGAAACACAAACTTTAAACATCCCAGGAACTTTTAAACCCCTACTCAAACAAATATCACCAAGTCTTAATGTTCCTGTAATATCTAGGGCTATAGGTAAAATATCCCAAGGTAAAGAAGATAGTTTAACCCTAAGCGAAAAAAATGAGATATTAGATATATTTGTTCTTTTAATGAAAGAAACAGATGCCTCAGTATTCCAAAAGTTCGTTTCTGTTTTTAAACAAATAAAATAAAATTAATTAAACAAACAAAAAATGGACAATTTCGATTTAAAAAAATATTTAGCTGAAGGTAAGCTATTAAAAGAAGCATTTTACCCTGAATTTGAAGGGGAAACAAATGATAAAATTAATGACATTGCCATTGCTGTATTTGACGAATTAGAATCTAAACTTGATAGTGAATCATCAGGTATCCTAAAAGGAATGGATTACTACGTTGGAAGTGATGGAAGGGATAACGACGAAGTTGAACAAGGATTTACAAAATGGTTTATTGATCTTGTTAAATATTTAAGTAAAAATAATAATGAAGTTACTATTTCATCTGTTGAACAAGATGGTAAAGTATTTACTCCAGCAATTACACTCAAATATTTAGATAATGGTAAAGAAGATATTTCTTGGGAAATAAAATAAAAATAAAATAAAATTGGATAACATTACAAAATATTTAAATAGGGTTGCGTATAAATTTCCTAAAGGATATCCTGACATGAATAATGCTCAGGATGTTTTATTGTTGGAAAAATTATTGAGTGAAGTATTAGGAGAAGAAATTATTTTAGAAAAATCCTTAGCTTGGGCTGATTTAAGTAATGAGTCTAGAAAATATTATCGTTTAACTATTATTGATGATAAAATTAAACAAGGTACACCTTTTAAATTAGAAGATGGTCGTGAAGAAATATTAACTTATATTGATAATTCTTATAGTGATTTATTTGCTAATCAAAAAGTAGCAGACATTAAAAATATTATAGGTAATAGAACTAATACTTTCCCTCTATTTAAAGATTCCCAAGGTAATAAATTAGGATTCTCAGCAATCTCAAAAACTAAAGAATTAGGAGGGACTGGAGGTACCAAAGCCCAAACCTCAGAAAGACAAGAAAGATCACTTATAGATGCTATTAATAGTGTTGAAGGGGTTAAAACTTTAGTAGGAGCTAATGGTGGATCTATTCCAAATGTTTTAAAAGCTGAAAAACAACCTGATCCCCCTAGAGCAGAGGCTTATGCTGATTTAAGATTAATTCGTGAAGGTGAAAAACCATACCTACTTTCAGCTAAAGGTATTGCAACTCCTAGTATTGCTGGGGGTGGGTTAACAGGTATTACTCAAATTAATGATGAATTAGCTAATTTCGTAGCAGATTTTTATCAAGATGCTTATGATTATTATAAAAAAATAATGGATTCAACTCCTGAAATTGATTATAATACTAATTTATATAAAACAGCATATTTTAAAGATATAAATAGAGCAATCCCAAAAGATTTAGTAATGGATATGTTAAGGGGTAATGAAACTATGGGGGGTCCTGTAGATGGTTATTACATAGGTCCTATGGATGTTCAATATGAAGTAAAAGAAAATAAAATTATTACTAATGGTGATATTATCTCTCTAGAAAAATTTGCAGAAAAATACGATAAACTTTACCTTCATATTAAAAAAAGATCTGGAGATTACTATTTTACAGATGCTTTACAAACTGTAAATGGAGTAACTATGCCCTTAATATTTACTAATAAACCTGGAGGTAAAATGGCTAAATCTAGATTTGGTGCTAATCCGAAACCAAGAGGACAGGTAATAATTTAATATTTATAACAAAATAAAATAATATGTGCGACTGCGGATGTAATACTTGTGATACAAAATCAACGTTAATGCTCAACGAAAGTTTAGCACCACGTGATATACTGTCTGAAGGTTTAAAATACCATATGGACGCTAATAAACCGCTAACAGAACATTTATATCGTGCTGGTTCGGATAGTTACTTTAACTTATGGGCTGAAGCACGTTCTTTATACTCTCGTGAGATATTAGAAATAACTCATAAAGATGATTTAGCTGTTTTAACAGAAACAGATTTAGGTCATTTTGGTATGTTTGAAGGTAAAAAAGTGCCTTTAGATTTTCCTATGTTAGACGAAGGAACATATGAAGAAGGTGGAGAAGATGATAGAAAATATGCTCTATTAAAAGTTAGACCTGAAAATTATAACCTTATGATTGATAAATTGCAAGATATGAATATCAATCATACTAGACATAGTGGTACTGAAGGTGTGATAAAAGTATACACAGATAGAATACCAGACAAAGTATTATATAGATTAACCCACGATGTTTGGGTGGATAAGTTTGTACTTAAAGAAGCTAAGAAAAACAATAAAAAATTAAATAAACCAATGCGTGACTCATCTGGAGGTAAAGCATATAAGGTTTATGTTAAAGATCCTAAAACTAAGAAAATCAAAACAGTACGTTTCGGTTCAGGAGGTTTAAGAGCAAAAATTAACGATAAAAAAGCACGTAACGCATTTGCTAAACGTCATAAATGCTCAACTAAAAAAGATAAAACAAAAGCAGGATATTGGTCTTGCAGATTACCTCGCTATGCAAAATTACTTGGACTTAAATCAAACTTTGGTGGATTCTGGTAAACCATACATTGATTTAGAAATTACGGATGAATATATTATTCGAGAATTTGGTCAAAATATTGATCCAATAGAATTAATGTGGCATCGTGATGATGAAGATAGAGTAGTTGAAGTTTTAAACTCAGGTGATGGATGGCAATTTCAATATGATGAAAAATTACCTACTAAACTTAAACCAAATTCTCGCATTTCTATATTAAAACATGAATGGCATCGTTTATGGAAAGGAGAAGGTAAATTACTTTTAAAAATATTTATATCTTAATTTAGTTTAACATATTTATCAATAAACAATAATTTTAAATAATATTATAAAATGGCACAAAATTTAATTCTCGCAAGTTTATCAAGACCCCTAACACACGTAGGAGCAGCAAATTCCTTTTTTATAGGTCAAACTGTTACTGATTTAGGAGATATAGCAGCTCTTACTGGTGCAGACACAATATCAACACTCTATAACAGTGCTAATGCACAATGGCAAGGTACTATCTCACCTGCAGCTATTCCTACGGGAACAGGCCAATATGTTGTAGCAGAGGGTGTTACTGTTCCAACTGATTTAGCAGCATCTTATGATTGTAGAAGATCAAGTTCAATAGTTGGTAAAGGTACACTTCAACAAGCTATCTCAACTAACAATAGTGGAGCCCCTATTGGAGGAGGTAATGATTCTAGATGGTGTTTATATGTTCCTTCAGAAGATAAAAACCAAGCAGTTTATGCTTTTGAATATTCTTCCACTGATGCAGCCGATGTGAATGCTGGAAATAATATTCAAGTATTATTAGATAATATTACAGGTAGAATGCCAAATTACTCAGGTAATTTAGGTCCTGTTTGTGATGGAACTGCAGCAAATGATTTATTAAATGATACTTTAAGTATATTCGCTAAAGGATGTATATTAACTTGGGAAACCCCAATTACCAGTGGTGATGCTATACTAGTAGGACCAGGAGTTTAATAATAAATTTTCAAGACTGATTCATAGCCAGTCGATTTAAAACAAAAAAATGACATCTGTGGCGTCTCCTTTGGAGACGCCACTTTTTGTTCGTATATTCAAGTATTAAAATAAATATAAATGGCAGAAAAATTAGTAATTGTAGGTGCAGGTGTAGCAGGTGTTAATGCTGCAACTAAACTTGTAGATAATGGTTATCCTGGTAAAGATATAACAATCATTGATATGGGTAAAGACCCATACCGCAGACCATATTCAGAGGTAATGACTGGATTCTTAGGTGCTGGTGGTTGGAGTGATGGTAAATTAACTTACCACACAGCAATTGGAGGTCATATGTCTAAGTATTGTGGTGAGGATAAGGCAATGGAGTTGTTTGATGAAGTAATCAACAACTTTAAACGTTTCCACCCTAAACCAGAGGAAGTACAATGTTCAAACCCAGTAGCGGAACCAGATTTTATTAAACCATATTTCGGTTTACGTTTGTTCCCTGTATGGCACGTTGGTACAGATTACCTACACGAGATTGGTAAAAATTGGTACGATTTCTTAGTTGATAAAGGTGTTGAGTTTATTTGGGAGACTAAAGTAACTTCAATTGATTTTGATGCTCAAGAATTGTTTATAGGAGAAGAGGAATCATTTATCAATCCTAAAAATTGGCCTATTAATTATGACCGCCTAATGTTTGCAGTTGGTAAATCAGGTATTGATTTCGGTAAACAACTAGCAGATGATTATAAATTACCTACTGAACCTAAACCAGTACAAATTGGGGTGCGATTTGAGGCACCACAAAAACACTTCCAGAAACTTATTGATATTAGCTATGATTTCAAATTGTATCGTAAATTCGAAGACAAAGGAGTGTCACTACGTTCCTTCTGTACTAACAACAACGCAGCTTATGTTGCCGTTGAAGAAACGTATGGAGATCATAGCTACAATGGACACGCCAAAAAAGACGAAAAATACAGAAACGATATGACCAACTTTGGTATATTAATGGAAGTCAATGGTATCGAAGAACCATTTAAATGGTCTAGAGATTTAGTCTCTAAAGTAAATAAAGATGGTACTGGTTTATATTATAGTCCAACACGTACTCCATCTACTACATCTGAGGGTGAGAATGTAAGTGCTGTCACTATTAGTGAAATGGATGAAGTAAGAAGTGCTTTCCACGGATATTATTCGTATATTGATGACTTCATTGATGATATGAAAAAAGTATTTCCCACATTAGGTGACGATTGGGGTGTTTATATTCCTGAAGTTAAGTATCTGTCACCTGAGCCATTGGTTAATTATGAAAATTTATCATTAAATGATTTCCCAAATGTTCACTTTGTAGGTGATGCATTAAGTGCAAGAGGTATTACAGTATCCGGAGCACAAGGAATTTACGTTACAGATTATATATTAAAACAAAATCAGGAATTTCCTGATTTCCACGAACATTTTTAAAATAAAATTATGTCAGATAAAGCATACGAATATAAAACAATTAATTCAAGAGGAGCAAAACACCACTTGATAAAAGAATCAAATTCACAAAATTGGAAACACCATAAATGGGATGGTCCAGCAATTATCCCTCATTCAAAAGATAGTGAATTTACTAAATCATATTTTTTAAACGGCATTCAATACTCACCTGAAGACTATGCTGAAATTATGAGAGAAAGAGAAGGATTACCTTGGTACAAAACAGCAAAAGGTCGTGCTGGTGATAATAGAAACTAATATGGAAAAACCAATCGTATTTAATGCTAAAGAGTGTAAAGAATGTAATGTTCCTAAAGGATGGGGACATGAAATTATATTCGAGAATAACGAGCTTTATTGTGGTAAGTTGTTAGTGTTCAAAAAAGGTTGTAACTTTAGCATGCATTATCACCTAATCAAAGATGAAACTTGGTATGTTCAAGAAGGCGAATTTTTATATCGTTGGGTTGATACTGAAACAGGTAAAGTTCATGAGCAACATTTGGTTGAAGGTGATAGTGTAAGACAATATCCTGGACAACCTCACCAAGTTAAAGCGTTAACTGATGGCACATTGTTTGAGGTGAGTACAGAACACTTTGATAGTGATAGTTACAGAGTATATAGAAAATGGTTAGATAATAAAGACGTATGAAAATAGGATTATGTGGTACAATGAGTGTAGGTAAAACTACATTAGTTAATGCTCTTAAGGAGTTAGATTATTTTAAAGGTTATAATTTTAGAACTGAGCGTTCTAAAGAATTAATGGCACAGGGTATTCCTATGAATACTGATTCAACATTAAAGGGACAAACAGTATTTTTAGCTGAAAGATCAAGTGAATTAATGGTAGAAAATATCATTACAGATCGTACTGTAATTGATGTTATGGCGTTTGCTAATTGTTCTACTTCAATGGACATTTATGATAAAGAAGATTTTGAAACATTAGCTTCTCACCTAATTAGAGAGTATGACTATATCTTTTATGTATCTCCTGAAGGTGTAGAGATTGAAGATAATGGCGTTCGTGAAACAGATGCTCAATATAGAAATACAATTGATAATATGATTAATACTTTAATAAATAAATATAATCATAGAATCAAAAAATTCCATACATTAGAAGGCAGTACAGAGGATAGAATACATCAAGTGGTAAACTATATGAATCTTTAACATATTTATAACGAAAATATATAAATAATGAAAAAGTCAGAGTTTAAAGAATACATTAAGAATGAAATAGTTGAAATATTGTCTGAGGTTTCTGATGCTGATGCAGATGCTCAAAAAGAGTATAATGCTGAATTAGAAAAAACTATTGCATTATCTAAAGAAGCAGGCCTAGCTGAAGATATAGACGATGATGATATGGAACCTACTGCTAAAGATATCAATAACAAGGATTCCGTTGCTAAAATAGCTACCAAATTATCTGCTAATGATAAAGAAATGAAGACAGTAGTTAATAAATGGAAAAAATCCGAAGGTGCTGAAAAAGAAGAGTTTTTAAAACGATTAAAAGCTTTAACTAAAATTAAAAAAGAACTTGAAGGACTTCTTTAAAAATATCCAAAATGTACTTATTGTAGTATTAGTTATAATCATCCTTTTTACGAGGGCCTGTAGTGGGGATAAAAATAACCAAACAATACCCGACCCTATTATTATTACTAAAACCATAACTAAATGGGATACGTTAAAAATTGATAGTTTAGTGTATGTTCCCAAGTGGAGAACTAAAGTTACCACAGTACACGATACTATTCTAGCTGACATTGATACTGCAGAAATTCTAAAAGATTATTATTCTACTTATGTCTATACAGATACATTAAGTTTAGATTCATTAGGAAGTATTGTTATAAGCGATACTATAAGTAAAAACTCAATATTATTTAGAGATGTTCAATCCAACATATTCATCCCAACAACTACAGTTACTAATACTGTTTACCTCTACAAAAGGGAATTTTTCGGAGGTATTTCGGTAGGTAGTACTCCAACAGCTATTCAAAACTTAAATGGTGAGTTATTATTTGTAAATAAAAAAAGACAATCATATGGTGTAGGTGTAGGAATAAATAATAGTTTTACCCCAATATATACATTTCGCATGTATTGGAAAATAGGAAAATAATGCCAGATTTAAAATCGATAATAAGACAAGAATATCTTAAATGTGCTCAAGACCCAGTACATTTTATGAAAAAATACTGTAATATTCAACACCCACAACGCGGTAGAGTATTATTTAATTTATTCCCATTTCAGGAAAAAACATTGCATTTAATGCAAGAAAATCCTTACTCGATTATATTAAAATCCCGTCAGTTAGGTATATCAACTTTATCCGCAGGTTATTCATTATGGATGATGTTATTTCAAAAGGATAAAAATATTCTTTGTATTGCAACTAAGCAAGAAACAGCTCGTAACATGGTTACAAAGGTAAAATTCATGTATGATAATTTACCTTCTTGGCTTAAAATACCTGCTGATGAAAATAACAAATTATCACTTCGGTTAAATAATGGCTCCCAAATTAAAGCAACATCCGCAAGTAGTGATGCTGGTAGATCAGAAGCCGTTTCATTGTTGTTAATTGATGAGGCTGCTTTTATTGAACAAATTGGTGAAATTTGGGCTTCAGCTCAACAAACATTAGCAACTGGTGGTGGCGCTATTGTATTATCAACCCCTTATGGTACTGGTAATTGGTTTCACAAAACATGGGTATCAGCTGAAAATAATGAAAATGATTTTATCCCCATTAAATTACCTTGGTATGTCCATCCTGAACGTGATCAAACATGGAGAGATAGACAAGATGAATTATTAGGTGATCCTAGAATGGCAGCACAAGAATGTGATTGTGATTTTAGTACATCTGGTGATGTGGTATTTTATTCAGAATGGATTGAATTTCTAAAAGAATCAACAATACAAGATCCTTTAGAACGTAGAGGTGTAGACCAAAACTTATGGGTATGGGAAGCAGCTGATTACTCTAGAGAATATATGATTACGGCTGACGTCGCTCGAGGTGATGGAAAGGATTTTTCAACGGCCCATGTAATTGATATTCAAACAAATACACAAGTTGCTGAATATAGAGGTCAAATGTCACCTAAAGAATTTGGTTATTTTTTAGTTGGGTTAGGAGCAGAATATAATAATGCTTTATTAGCTGTAGAAAATGCTTCTATTGGTTGGGCAGCTTTAGATTCAATTATTGAACGAGGTTATTCAAATCTATATCATTCACCAAAATCTGACCAATTAACAGCAGATTCTTATTTAAAAGTATTTGAAGGTAATAGCGATATGACTCCTGGATTTACAATGTCAATGAGATCAAGACCATTGGTAGTAAATAAATTTAGAGAATATGTTGGTGATAGATCAGTAACAATTCGTTCAAAACGTCTATTAGAAGAAATGAAAGTATTCATTTGGAGAAATGGTCGACCAGAAGCACAATCCGGATACAATGATGATTTAGTAATGGCTTTTGGTATAGGAATGTATTTAAGAGATACATCACTCAAATTCCAACAACATTCTCATGATATGACTAGAGCTACCCTAGGAAGTATGAATAAAAATACGTATGTTGGGGCATACGGAACAAAAAGTGGAACAAACCCATATGAAATTGATAATCCATATGGTGGAAAAGAGAACATTAAATGGCTCCTCTAAATATTTATAGGATATAATAATATATAAAATGGCAGATACTAAATTATTTACACGATTACAACGCTTATTCTCCTCTGATGTAATCATCAGAAATCAAGGAGGTAACCAACTTAAGGTAATGGACGTTGATTCGATCCAAAAATCTGGAGATATTGCAACAAACTCCTTAATGGATAAATACAACCGTATCTATTCACCTTCATCAACTTCATTGTTTGGTCAACAGCTAAATATGAATTACCAATACATGCGTACATTCATATACTCAGATTATGATGTAATGGATAATGACGCTATTGTTGCTTCAGCACTTGATATTATTGCTGATGAATGTACATTAAAAAATGATATGGGTGAGGTGCTTCAAATTAGAAGTAGTGATGATAATATTCAAAAAATATTATATAACCTATTTTATGACGTATTAAATATTGAATTTAATTTATGGTCATGGATTCGCCAAATGAACAAATATGGTGATTTTTTCCTTAAATTAGAAATTGCTGAAAAATTTGGTGTTTATAATGTAATACCTTATACAGCATACCATATTGAAAGACAAGAAGCATACGATCAAGAAAATCCAAGTACTATTAGATTTAAATACTCCCCAGAAGGAGTATATTCAGGTGGTTCAGGATATTATGGTGTTCCAAATACATATCAAGAAAACGATGATGCTATTTATTTCGATAATTACGAAATGGCTCACTTCCGTTTATTAACAGATGTTAATTTCTTACCTTATGGTCGCTCATATATTGAACCAGCTCGTAGGATTTATAAGCAATACGCATTGATGGAAGATGCTATGTTAATCCATAGAATATCTCGTAGTCCAGATCGTCGTACATTCTATATTAATGTTGGTTCTATCCCACCAAATGAAGTAGAAAATTTCATGCAGAAAACAATTTCTACAATGAAACGTACTCCATTAATAGATCCACAAAATGGAGAGTATAACCAAAAATATAACATGCAAAACCTAATGGAAGATTTTTATATTCCAATTAGAGGTAATGATACATCAACTAAAATAGAAACACAACCCGGGTTGACATATGATGGTATTCAAGATGTTGAGTATTTAAGAGACAAATTATTTGCTGCTCTTAAAGTACCTAAAGCGTTTATGGGTTATGAAAAAGATTTAACTGGTAAAGCTACATTAGCTGCTGAGGATATACGTTTTGCTCGTACTATTGATCGTATCCAACGTATTGTACTCTCAGAACTATACAAGATAGCATTGGTGCATTTATATACACAAGGTTACACTGAAGAATCATTAACTAACTTCGAATTAAGTTTAACAACACCTTCTATCATATATGATCAAGAAAAAATTGCATTATTAACTCAAAAAGTAGATTTAGCTAATTCAATGATGGAATCAAAATTATTCCCATCGGATTGGATTTATGAAAATGTATTCCACTTTAGCGTTGATCAATATGATGAGTATAGAGATTTAATTGTACAAGACCAAAAACGTAAATTCCGTGTTACTCAAATTGAGGCTGAAGGTAATGATCCATTAGAGACAGGTAAATCATATGGTACGCCACATGATTTAGCATCATTATATGGAACCGGAAGAATGGATTCAGACCCAGCAAATGTTCCTAAAGGATATGATGAGAAAGCTCCATTAGGTCGTCCTGAAGAAAAAGTAACAGATAGAAATACTCAAGATGATAATTTTGGTAAGGATCGCTTAGGTGCTAAAGGAATGAAAGATGATGATAATGAATCTGATTCTATAAAACCACAATATAAGGGAGGTTCACCGTTAGCATTACAAGAAAAATTAAAAAATAAGGAATTATTTGAATCTCTTAATAAAAAATTAAGCTTAATAAATGAAGGTGAATCGCTTTTAGATGAAAGCAATATTAAGGAATAAGAATCTTTATATATTTATAACAAAACCTAAGGGAATGAACATTAAACATTCAAAGTATAAAAACACTGGGCTTCTTTTTGAACTACTAGTAAGACAAATTACGGCGGATACTTTATCCGGTAATATTTCAAAAGCGTCCGGAATAATGAAGAAATTCTTTGTAAAATCTGAATTAGGAAAAGAATATAAGTTATACGAAACTATTTCCAAACACAAGAACATATCAGAAGCTAAAGCAGATATGATTTTAACTACAATTATTGAAAGTTCACGATCACTTAATCGTAGTGTTTTAAAAAGACAAAAATATAACTTAATTAAAGAAATATCTAAACATTATAACTTAGAAGAATTTTTTAAAACTAAATTACCAAGTTATAAAACATATGCTTCATTATATACTCTTTTAGAAATATATAATAGCGATGTGTTGTCAAACCCTAATCAAATTATTGATAACAAAGTAACCTTATTAGAATACATGGTTACATCACCTATTGAATCTAAAAAAGTTGAAGCCGATTTAATTCAGGAATTTCAATCATATGATAAAGATGTAAGAATTTTAACTTACAGAGTATTATTAGAAAAATTTAACGATAAATATGGTTCATTAACTAATGACCAGAAAGAAATACTTAGAGAATTTATCAATTCAGTAGATAATACTCCTAAATTAAAGGAATATTATAATAATAAAATATCTTTAATAAAAGAAGAATTAAATATTTTAGCAACTCAAACTCAATCACAAGTAATTAAGATTAAAATTAATGAAGTAGCTAATTTATTACAACCACTAGGCAAAACATCTCATGTTAATGATGATAATTTAATCAATCTTTTACAATATTGTGAATTATTAGAAGAACTAAATAATGTCAATGGATAATATAGAAACTTCAAATATTCTAAAACCTAAAGATATAGACCCTGCTTTACTCAAACGACTTGAGTCTCAGTATGGGCCTATTGATATGGAGAATGATTTTTTTAAAAAAGATTTATCTACATATTATAAAACAACCAAAATCAACCCAGAAACTAATTCTGTTTCTCATGATGTTATTAAATTAGCTTCATTTGGTGATTCATTAAAAAAAATGTCAAGTGCTGTTAAGGCATTAAAACAATTAATGGGTACTAAAGATGCTCAAAATGATGATACTATTAAAGCGGTTGCTAATGAATTAAAAAAAGTATTTAATCAATATAGAACTCATCTTAGAAAAAATTATCCTGACCAATATAACCAGATAAAAAATACCTTAGAGGAAATAAATACTATTGGATCAAACTCTAGTTTTACCTCAGGTACTGAAGGTGAAAATTATGCTACACCATTTGCATTTAATAAAAACAAAAAAGCAGACGGAACTGATAATGATATAATGGTTAAAAAATATGGATACAAATTAGCCCCAGTACAAGAAGGCCCTGGAGCAACATTTGGTCCTGGACCGGCAGCAGGTCCTGATGGAGTAAAAGACAATGTGTATGTTAAAAAATTTAAATACAAATTAGTCCCCCCTCCTCATGATTCAAAAACAATGGATATAGTTGATTTATCTAAAAGTAAAACAACACCATTAAACGAAGCAGATGTTAATGTTGAAGAGTATATTAATAATTTAGGTATTGAAAGCCCAGCATTAAAAAAACATATTACTTCTCGTATCTTAGGATTTGATAAAGTAGAAAGTAAATTAAATGAATTAATTCCATTATTAGCTAAAGCTAAAATTAAAACAATGGATTATTATAAACAAAATCCAGATTTTAAAGTAGTTTATGGTACTGATTTAGCCGTAGATTATTTAGATGATTTAATAGAAATGTTTAAAGACTAATATTTATAACCATGACACTACAACAACAATATAATCTCATTACTGAAGGAAAAGGAGATAAAAATTTCTTTATGAGACAAGCACTAAGACAATTTCCAAATTTTCTTAATGTTAACAATACATTTGAACAAACAACCCATATTCTTAAAAGTAAAAGTATTATTTCTGAAAATATAAGTAATGTTGTTTCTTTACAATCTAATCAATCTTATACAGCAACAAAAGCTTCTTATCAAACAGCATTTGAAAACTTCTTAGCTGAAGAAGTAAAAGCAGAAGTAAAAGAAACTGATAAAGGAGTAGTTGATATGGAAATTAAAGATTATGACTATAAAGATGAAAAAAATATAGATAATCTATATGGACAAGCATTCTTATCAGGATACTATGTTGAGATGGAAGACCCTAAAAATGAAGATAAAACCGTTAAAGAATTAAAAGATATTGTAGCTAAAAATCTAGCTAAAGATATGACATTCTATACTACTAATTCTGCTTTTGGTCTTAAAATTGATGGTTATCAAGATGATGTACCTGGAGCTGGTAAAGTAGTTGAACCTAAAGGTAAATACAAAGAATCAGGATACGGGGATGTAGATAAATACAAAGAATCAGGATATTAATATGAAACAAGTCCTTATAGAAACACAAGCTTTTAATGCTAAACCCGTTAGTTTAACAGAATCAATTGCACCCTCAGGTAACCCATTGGTTGAAGGTATATTAGCGACTGCTGAAGTAAAAAACGGCAATGGTCGTTATTACTCAAAAGATCTATGGGAACGTGAAATAGATAAATATAATGTTTTAGTTAAAGAAAATAGAGCAACAGGTGAATTAGACCACCCAGAATCTTCTATTATTAACTTAAAAAATGTATCTCACATTATTAGAGAAATGTGGTGGGATGGAGACCAAGTAATGGGTAAAATAGAAGTATTACCTACTACAGCAGGAAATATACTAAAAGCATTAATTGAAAATAATGTTCAAGTAGGTGTTTCATCTCGAGGTATGGGCTCCTTAGAAGATAGAAATGGTGTATTAGAAGTACAAGATGATTTTGAATTATTATGTTGGGATTTTGTTTCAACACCTTCTAACCCAGGTTCATATATGCACATGATTAAAGAAGGACAAGAAGTTCCAATAGATAAATACGCAAAAGTAAACACATTATTATCGGAAATACTATGTGCTAATGGCACTTGTCCGGTAATTTAAAATATGCTTCTACCTTAGGAAGACCTATAAAACCTATAGGTATTAAACGCTCTCTGAAAAGGGGGCGTTTTTTCTCTTCCTTTATATATGTATGGGTATAATATGCCATTTCTTATATGGCATCGATAGATAAATTATTTATTACGTTTCGACAATCGTCAACAATAAACGTATTTCCAACAATTAAATTGAGGACAAAAATGGCAACAAATAGAAATTTGTTAAAAGAAGCAATCGCAGATGCTAAAGCAGTTAAAGAAACAGCTATTGCAAATGCAAAAATGGCACTTGAAGAATCATTCGCACCTTATCTAAAAGAAAAGCTATCTGCAAAGTTAGCCGAAATGGATGAAGAGGATGCTTTGGAAGAAGCCGAAATGAAAACTGATGAAGCTAAAGAAGAAGCTAAAGAAGTTAAGAAAATGGATGAAGCAGATGATGCTGAAGGGTACGAAGGCCAAATGGGCAAGAAAAAACTTGGTACTAAAGAAGTAGACGAAGCTGAAGAAATGGACGAAATGGATTTAGATGAATTATTAGCTGAACTCGACAACGAACTAAATGAAGATGCTCGTACAGACGCAGAAGAAGAGGGTTACCTCGACGGTATGAAAGACGAGAAAGAGGACGAAGAAGACAAAGACGAAGATGAAGAAATTGATCTTGAAGATATGTCAGAAGACGACCTTAAATCATTCATTGAAGACGTAATTGCAGACATGGTTAAAGCTGGTGAGTTAGAAGGTGAAATTGAAGCAGACGAAGAAGATGAAGAATCTGATATGGATGTTGATATTGAAGTAGAAGATGAAGAAGAAGTAACTATTGATGAAGGTCTTTTAGATTTCTTGAAAAAGAAAAAAGAAGAAGCTCCTTCAAAAGAATCAGACCCTAATCCAGTTATTGGAGTTGATTACGATGGTAATTATATCCGTAAAGATGGTACTATGGCTGAGAATGCTCGTACAGACGCTGAAGAAGAAGGCTACAAGGACGGTATGAAGGACGAGAAAGAAGATCTTGAAGAAGATGCTCGTACAGACGCTGAAGAAGAAGGCTACAAGGACGGTATGAAGGACGAGAAAGAAGATCTTAAAAAGATGAAAGAAGAAGTAGAAGAGCTAAAATCAGAATTAATGGAAGTTAATATGTTAAATGCTAAACTACTTTACGTTAACAAAATCTTTAGATCTAAAAATTTGAGCGAAAGCCAAAAATCAAAAGTATTAGCTGCATTTGATAAAGCTACCACAGTAACAGAAGTTAAACTAGTCTTTGAAACATTAAGCGAAGGTTTAACCGCGAAAAAGTCTGTTGTTAAAGAAAACTTAGGTAGTGCATCAAGAGCAATGGGTAATGCCCCTAAGAAAAAAATGATTATGGAGGTTGATTCTCAAGTTGAAAGATGGCAAAAACTTGCCGGAATTAAAAAAATGTATAATTAAAATTTAAAACTAAAAACAATGTCACAAGTAAACACATTACTCGAGTCTGCTGCTGGTTCATGGAAGAACCTACAGTCTGACGCTGCTAAATTAGCAGGTAAGTGGTCTAAAACAGGACTACTTGAAGGTCTTGGTGAAGTTGAAAAGAATAATATGTCTTTGATGCTAGAAAACCAAGCAAAACAATTAGTAACAGAAACTAACACTATCGCTACTAACTCATCTTTCACTTCAGGTACTGAAGGTGAAAACTGGGCTGGAATCGCTTTACCATTAGTAAGAAAAGTATTCGGTACTATCGTAGCTAAAGAATTCGTTTCTGTTCAACCAATGAACATGCCATCTGGCCTAGTGTTCTTCTTGGATTTCCAATATGGAAATGCTAAAACTCCTTTTGCTGTAGGTGATTCTTTATATGGTGATCGTAACGCATCGGGTAGATTCCCATTCGCAACTCCGGCTGCTGAAGGTGGTTTATACGGAGCTGGTCGTTTCGCTTACTCAACTAACCAATTTACAGCTTCTGTAGCTACAGCTTCTGTAGTTGTTGCTGCTTCTACTGATTACAAAGATATCGATGTAAATGATGCATACTCTGCTTCATTCGACGCAGGTGAAATTTGGAAAGTAACTGTTGCTGCCCCAGCAAATTCTGATTTGAATGGTGTTGCTGCATTTGTAATATCTTCTTCAGATGTTACTTTAGCAGAAAACCTTCAAGATCTAGCTAGTGTTGCTGCTAATGGTACTGATTTAGAATTCTTTATTACATCATCTACACAACCTACATTCAACCCAGCTTCAGTTTACTACAATCAAACAACTGCTGATAACCGTAGAGGTGATTTCGAAGAAGCTCCTAACCAATTCCCTTCTGCACCTAACTCTTTGAACCAAACTCAAATTGTTATCCCAGAAATCAATGTTAAAATGCAATCACAAGCTATTACTGCTAAAACCAAGAAATTGAAAGCAGTATGGACGCCAGAATTTGCACAAGATTTAGCTGCATACCAAAACATCGATGCTGAAGCTGAATTAACAAACATCATGAGTGAGTACATTTCAATGGAAATTGATTTAGAAATCTTAGATATGTTAATTTCAGATGCTGCTGCAGGTACTGAGTACTGGACAGCTAAAAACAACGGTGTATGGAATGGTACAGGTTTCGATTTCCCATCAAGTACTTCACAAACTGGTTTCTACAACTCTCAAGGTGAGTGGTTCCAAACTTTAGGTACTAAAATGCAGAAATTGAGCAATAAAATTCACCAATTAACTCTTAGAGGTGGTGCTAACTTTATTGTTACTTCTCCAACAGTAGCTACTATCTTGGAATCAATCCCAGGATTTGCTTCAAATGCTAATGGTGATGCTGCTCAAGGTGAGTACGCATTTGGTGTACAGAAAATTGGTACAATCAATAACCGTTACAAAGTTTACAAAAACCCATATTTCACAAACAACTTAATGTTGATGGGTTACAGAGGTTCTCAATTCTTGGAAACTGGTGCTGTATTTGCTCCATACATTCCATTAATTATGACTCCTCTAGTGTACGATCCAGAAACCTTCACACCACGTAAAGGTTTAATGACTCGTTACGCTAAGAAAATGTTACGTCCTGAATACTACGGTAAAATCTATGTAGCTGGTTTAGATACTATCTAGAATTAGATTTAAGGATTAATATTCTTTATTTAAGGAGCCCTGCGAAAGCAGGGCTCTTTTTTATTATATATTGTATTAGTTTAATATGTATAATCAAATAAGTAATTATATAAGTTTCATTAAATTAAAATAAATTATGCCTTCAAAATCACACACTGATGAAGTATTTAGAGAAAAAAAAGTATTGAAAAATCCTATTAAATTTAAACTCCAATTAAACGAAGAACAAAAATTAGCAAAAGAACAAATATTAAATAATACATTAACAGTTTTAGCTGGATCAGCAGGTTCAGGTAAAACATTATTAGCATGTCAAGTTGCCTTAGATGGTTTATTTAGAAAACAATATGAAAAAGTTATTATAACACGTCCAACAGTATCTAAAGAAGATATTGGTTTCCTACCAGGGGATTTACGTGAAAAAATGGACCCATGGGTTCAACCTATTTATCAAAATATGTTTCTTTTATACGATAAAGTAAAAGTAGAAAAATTTATTGAAGAAGGTAAAATAGAAATTGTACCCGTATCTTTTATGCGAGGCAGAACATTTGTTGATAGTATGGTTATTGTAGACGAAGCCCAAAATGTAACACATGAACAAATGGAAATGATTACTACACGTATTGGTTTACGTAGTAAAATGGTAATTTGTGGTGATGATCATCAAGTTGATTTAAAATCAAAACGTGAATCTGGATTTAGATTTTTATATGCTGCCGCTAGAAAAGTAAAAAATATGGTTTCTATAACACTAAAACAAAACCACAGAGATTCTATTGTAGAAGAATTGATTGAAATATATGAAGAAGCTACTGAACGAGGTATTATGGGTTCATCTGGTACTAGTGGAAGAAAACAAAAATAGTAATTTATTTGCTTTTTTTCAATATTTATAACTAAAAAATATGGCTAATATTCCAATATATAGTGGATCTGTTGATTTTACAGTAGCATCCGCATCTTATTATAATAGTCCCCCAACAGGAAGTTCACCAACCCCTTTTGGATTCTATGATGGAGATACAGACTTTAAAGGTGATGCCAATCGTGTTACTGATTTTTGTGCTCGTAGATTAGGTTATCCTATTGAAAATGTTGAATTACAAGATATTCAATTTTGGGCAGCTTTTGAGGAAGCAGTTACTGTATATGGTAATGAATTATATGCCTTCAAAGTAAGAGATAATATGTTATCTATTGAAGGAGGTGATAATCCTTATAACTCAACAGGCCCTGATATAAACCATTCTATAGTAACACCATCATTTGATAATATAGTTAGATTATCTCTACAATATGGTGAGGAAGCAGGTACTGGTGGAAATGTAGATTGGAAAAGTGGTTCAATAGATTTAGAAGCAGGTATACAAGATTACGATTTAGCCCAATGGGCTGAAAATCAAAATATAACTGGTGGGATAGAAGTAAAACAAGTCTTTTACCAAGATACCCCAGCCGTAAGCGAAATGTATTCTCCATACGCTGGTTTAGGAAGTGGTTTTGGTGGTGCTACAGCATTTGGGTTTGGAGGGTTAGGATATGGTCCTGGAATTAACTTTTTAATGATGCCCTTGAGCTTTGATATGCAAACTATCCAAGCGATTGAAATGTCAAATCAAGTTAGATTATCTAATTATACGTTTCAATTAATCAATAATAAATTAAGAGTATTTCCTATCCCATCATTCCAATACCAATCAT
>Ga0209534_10002164_pt1 | contig 19791 bp, 45 predicted proteins | sample COG_07_FD_184751 | JGI IMG/M metagenome (GOLD analysis project Ga0209534, IMG submission 184751) | Pelagic Microbial community sample from North Sea - COGITO 998_met_07 (SPAdes) (version 2) | ecosystem: Environmental > Aquatic > Marine > Neritic zone/Coastal water | place: Helgoland, sampling...
AAGATTTGTTTTTTGAACTTCCACCAGTTTTAATGAAGAATCTTGGATGGAAACCAGGTGACGAATTAAAGTGGGAAGAAACTGAGGAAGGTGGATTTCGTTGTCGTAAAATTAAATACGAAACCGTTGAACTAGATTTTGATGATGAAGAATATTTTAAGTTTCTAAGATTCGCACACGAAAGAAATATGAGTTTCAATGAACTTGTAGAAGAATCAGTAAAAGAAGCAATAAAAAACAATGAAAATGGAACAATTTGAATCAGATATGTCAGATACTCATAATATCTTCAATGAACTTGAAACGATATTGTACAAGGTAGGAGATGCTCCAACGCAACCTACTGAAGATGAACTTATGAATATGCTCATTGGAGTAATTGATTTGCACAAAGTTCGTTACGAAAAAATGTGGGCATCTTGGAACGAATTTCAAAAGCAGAATACCAAAATTGATATTACGGTATGAACAAATTGCCAACTTACACCGAGTTTACTAAAACATGGAATCTGGTTGACAAAATTAAATTTCATTATGATGTTGATCTTAATTTATTCAAAGGCAATTTATCAGAAACAATTTCGGAAATAAAAAACGATGCTAAATCATTAAAAGAGTTTGAACAAGAATTCAAATTAAACCTACAAGAACGAGAATACATAAAATGAGTGAAACAGAGACTGAAGAAGAAGTAACAATTAAACTAAGTTCATATACCGATCAATTTGGTGGAACACAATACAATTGGGATGCTATCATTGAAGAAGCAGAACAACAAATCAGAAACACCACAGGTCGTGATGTCGGTGTGTGGATGAGTGAATAACATGAACGGAGATGCAATATCGGATTCTGTTCATTACGAACGTGGATACAACAAAGGAATTGATGAAGGATTTATCAATGGACTAAAACGAGCATTTGAACTAGTTGGACAACTTGGTGACTTTTATGGCAATCAGGTTATAGTGGATGCTCCACCTGAAGAACTAAGACAACACGCACATGATCGTAAACAACAAGCAAATGCTTGTCGTTATGCACAACACGTCATTCGTAAAAATGACTTTAACAATGAAGATTTACCTTGGTAATTATGGACACGATAATAAAACAAAAATATAAAACTACATTGAACCACCGTCTTGAATGTATTCAAGAAGATGTCGCAGTTCTTGTTGATTTTATTGAAAAGCAAAATTTAACAGAAACATTTAAACAAATGACAACATTCGCAGATGAAGCATGGCATCACATCAGCAACATTGAAATTGCTTGTGATTTAAAAGATGATGCTCCAAACGACTGGAGTTGTGCTTCTTCGTGTAAGTGAATAAAGTCGTTTCAATATTTGCGTGTGCTACAATCTACGGATTAGGATTTCTGCACGGTACTAGTTCTGATAGCAAAATGGTGAGTTATATCATCTGTGCAATTGTCGGATATTTCGTGGGAACTAGCATCTACGAATATATCAAACGAAGTTAATTATGAAAATAAAACTTGGAGTGCGTGGTTCTTCTGATACGGTTAATTCGATTATCATAAAAATGGATGATCTTATACTTGTTACTGCTGATAACTTATTTCTTGTTGGTGATGAAGGCCGAAATAAGATGGGAAAGAACATAGTTGCTTTGCTTGATTCTTTGAGCAAAGAACATGAAATAGAAATCGGAGAAACGGTAGCACCCATGATAGAATTTGAACTGAATTTACAAGAAGGAATTTTAAATAAATTTATAAACAAAGAATAAATTATGAACAAACTGTTAAATCTGAAAATAGTAGATGAAGAAGAATAAAGAAGTCGGATTATTGCACGGAAATTTATTAGATTTTCCATATGGAATAAATGTTATTGCACATAGTTGCAACACTTTAAATGTAATGGGTGCAGGAATTGCACAACAAATTGCGGAAAGATATCCTGAAGCAAAACACGCAGATGATGTTGCTGACAAAGCAGGACGAAATGATTTAGGAGATTTCAGTGTTGCTGACATTGAAATTGAAAATACCTCAAGTTTTCCACATCAAGAATTTGGAACAGATACACGAAAATGTAGCATTTACAATTTATATACGCAAGATAGATGTGGTCATGGTCGTGAAGTAAATTACGAAGCACTTTATCGTAACTTTCATTTGATGCGAAATCATCTTAACAATGATCCTGCTTGTATTTTAGGTTTACCACATGGAATTAGTTGTGGACTTGCCGGGGGAAGTTGGGAAATTGTATCAGCAATGATCAATACAATTTTTGCTACACCTGCAACTTATTTTCCAACATACATCGTAAAATACGAACCATAAATTGATTTGCCAAATATATATATTTTATGAAATTAACTGAATTAAAATCTGTTATCAAAGAAGAAATTAAATCTCTTCTTACGAATGTTAAAGTATCTAAACATCTTGAGTATCATCTTGAGAACCACTCTACTTTGGTTGAAGGGGTTTTCCGTTACGGATCAGACTCGTACCTTGATTTGTTCGTAGAAGCAAGAACTCTGTATTCACAGGGTAAAATTCAGTTGAGTGAGATTGATCAACATTTGATTGAAAATACTGATATTGGATCATGGGGTGAATACAACGAAATGCGTGTTCCACTTGATTGTCCATTTCAAATTCACGAATCTGAATATCAAGGCAAAGATGTGGAACTCAATAAACCAAAACGAGGTGGAGACAAAAAGTTTTATGTGTATGTTAAAGACCCAAAAACTAAAAATATTCGTAAGGTATCATTCGGTGATACCACAGGATTAAGTGTTAAGTTTAAAGACCCGGTAAGAAGAAAAGCATTTGCTGATCGTCATAATTGTTCTACCAAGAAAGATAGAACCAAAGCAGGATATTGGTCGTGCAATTTACCACGTTATGCAAAGCAACTTGGTATGGGAGATAATCAAAATACCTATTGGTAAATGAATCCGTATACTGAGCAGAAAATTTGGGATAATACTTACCTTCGCACATTCTCTGCGGCCACTCCTGAAACAGATTTGATATGGCATCTAGATAAAGAAGACCGTGTCATAGAAGCAACTCATTTTACTGATTGGAAATTTCAGTTTGATGATCAACTTCCGGTGTCGTTGAATAACTTGATTACAATACCAAAAAATAAATTTCATAGAATCATCAAAGGAACAGATGATTGCACAATTAGAATAACCAAATATGCAAACGCAGGAATTTCTTGAAGAATTTGAAATCGCATTAGCAAACGAAGTAAATTCGTTTGAAAATAAAGTGCAGTATATGATAAAGTTTGTTCTTGGTAACAAAGGCAAACGACTTCGTCCGTTGCTTGTTCATAGTTGTTGCAACATCAAGTATCAATCAATGAAACTAGATATTATCAAAGCAAGTGTGATTGTTGAACTTATTCACATTGCTACTTTGATTCACGATGATGTAATTGATGATGCAACGACTCGTAGAAATAAATCAACATTGCACACTGTTGTTGATACCAATGAAGCAATTTTGGTTGGAGATATTTTATTGTCCCACGCACTTGCCATAGCATCATCATTTTCAGATACAATGGTGTGTCGTGAAGTATCTACTGCAACTAAAGCAACTTGTATTGGTGAAGTCACCCAATCATTCGCACAAAAAAACTATTCAACATCATATACAGAATACGAACAAATTCTTGTGGGCAAAACAGGAAAGTTGTTTTCGTGTGCGTGTCGTTTAGGTGCAAAACTTTGCAATGCAGATGAAAGTGTTGTGAGTTATGTTACACGATTTGCAGAAAATCTCGGAGTTGTATATCAGTTGTATGACGATGCAATTGATGTCTTTGGATCAGAAACGAATTCTCATAAAACATTAAAAACTGATTTGAAAACAAACAAAGTTACTTTGCCTGTTATTTTGTTGCTTGAAAGTTGTTGCGAAGAAGAACGTAAACCTATAATTGAGATGCTAACAAATTACGATACCAATGCACAAAAACTCAATGAAATATTCAACGCATACAATATCAAGCAAAAATGTTGTGAAATTATTGCCGACAAACTAACTGACATGAACACTTGCATTGCAAATGTAGGTTATTTACCAATTGCAGATAAACTAAAAAATATATCAGAAAAGATTTGCAATAAAATCAAATTAACTCTATAATGGATTAATAAAATGAGTAACTTAATTATACCAAAGACAAACAAAGTTGAACAAACAATGCGTGACTGGATTGCCAAGCATAATCCGGATGCAATTATGATCAAAGGTTATGATCATTGTATCACAGGTCTGTCTAAAGAAGGTCGTGTTATTTACGAAGTATCGGACATCTTAAAAACTTTAGTGGGAATGGAACATTCGTGGAATTACAACGATGCAATAGAATGGTTTGAATATAACATTCAGGGATCATTTTGTGATAAAGAAAATGAACCAATTTTTACATCAACCTCATTTACTTACGATTTTATAGATTAAAAATATTATGACAACAGGAACAATAACTACAAATGCAGGCTCAATGAAACTTGAGTTTTTTGATAACGATGCACCTAACACGGTCAAGAATTTTACCGATTTGGCAAACAAAGGATTTTACGAAGGATTAACTTTTCACAGAGTTATTCCAGGATTTGTTGCTCAAGGTGGATGTCCAACTGGAACAGGATCAGGTGGACCAGGTTATACAATTGACTGTGAAACGCAAGGTGGTAATCAATACCACGACAAAGGAGTGCTTAGTATGGCACACGCAGGACCCAACACAGGAGGTTCTCAGTTCTTTCTTGTACACACACGTCAAGCAACTGCTCATCTTGACAGAGGGCATACGTGCTTTGCCAAGGTAACTGAAGGTTTAGATGTCATTGAGCAAATTCGTCAAGGTGACACTTTCAGTGTAACCATTGATAGCTAATGTGGCATGAAGCATTTTTCTATATCAGCATTGCGTTTACTTTGTTGATATTTTTGATGGCATTCATTTACTATTTAGATGATGAATCGTAATTTTTTTTAAAACATATATATTTATGAATATGGATATCAACGAACAATTTGAAAAACTAGTAGCATCTGATCTTACAGAAGGATCAAAGTGGTTAAAGTATAGTGATTTGCTTTTGGCAAAAATCCACGCAATAGAAAAAAATGGTGCAAAGTCGGCAGAAGTTAAAAAACTTGATAAAGAAATCAAAAAAGAAATGGATAAACTTGGCATCACCGAGGCAGTATCAAGAACCGGATCATCTGGAACAATAGACCTTGATGAATTAGAAAGAAAACCTCGTGTTAGTATAAAATATTGGGAAAAACTTTTTAAAGGAAAAGCAGAAGAAGTATTTGATGGAATTCATGGATACATTGTATTGATCAGAGTATCTTCTGTTGTTACTCGCCATCAATCAAGTACATTTGAATATTTAACAAAAGGTCCTGATTACCGTTGGATTGAGTTTGATGACAAGTATATCAAGATAGGATTCTAATGAACAAATCAGATTTAAAACAAGTTATTCGTGAGGAACTCAAATCGTTACTTGAAGGACAATACGAACTTTATCACAAGTCATTTACATCAGCAGCTGAAACTGCACGTAAAGTTGCCGAGAAAAAAGGATTTGAAATTGACGAAGAAAATTGGACAACCGAAGTTGCATTCGGTGGAAAATACAGACGAGCAAGACCAAGTGTAGGTAAAAGTAATTCGTTTAGTGTTGCTTTAATTAAAAACGGAAAACCACAACGCAAACATCTTCACTTTCAAGTATACGGAATGGAAAGTGGTAGTTTTGAATTAAACGCATACGTTTCGTAATGTCTAAACGATGCAAGGCACGAAACAAGGTCATTGCGGAATTAGACTTTATTACCAGCATGGCACAAAATCTGCGTGAAGTTGTAGATGATGCAGACTGGCCAAAAGAAGTGTGGGAAGAAAAAGCAAAAGTTCTTAAAGAAGTTCAGAACACAATTGTTGATTTTTTGAAAGATATAGATGATTTTGAAGCAGATTCACCTTCAAAATAAAAAAAAAATAAGTTTGTTTTGTAAAAACGATAAAAAATGTTGACAATTATGAATTATTTTCATAGTATACATATATATATTCTTTATATCACCATCATCTCCCAGAGTTGCCATTAAGATTCGTTCTGATGGCAACTCTTTTTTTTATAAACTAAATGAATCAGAAATGAATTGATAACTTGGTTATATTCATATATATTTATTGATATGAACAAAAATAAACTGATTGATATTATATTAGATGTGATTACAGAGGAATGGGGTGCGGATGTAGACATCAAATCAACAGGTACTCATGCAGATAAAAGCATCACTAAGATTAAGAAAGAACTTGGATCATTAAAAGGCAAAAAACCTTTTAACCGTGAACGATTTTCAGAGTTAATGTTTGCTCTTCGTGCCAAGCAAGGATGGAAAACGGGTAATGGTGCAACAGGAACTAAAGAAGAAATTACTAAAATTGATAAAGAAGAATTAAGAGAATTGATTGAAACGGAATTAAGTGAGTTGATGTCGGAAAGCACCAATACACTTGATAGAGCATACAAAGTTTATTCATCAAGTTTAACTGCATTCAGAGAAATTGCCATTAAACTTAAAGACAACAAACTTCAAAAGTTATGGCGTGAACTAGATAAGTTGCATCAAAAAATTACAAAACATCTTGATACTAATTATGAAGGAGCATTAAGTGAAGCAATAAATGATCTAAACGAAAGTGTTTTACCAAAAGCATTATATTCAGAATTGGAACATGGTGAAGAAGCACTTAATGCACTTGTTAAAAATACACGTGGAGATAGACCAGGTGCTCCTGACAAGGTAATGGTAAAGTATTATAATGCACACAGAAAGTTAAAGTCGGTGATTGAAAAGCATTTACACAGAGAATACCCAGATTGGGAAAAACGAATGGAAGAGGATATCAAAAATTCCAAAAAGAGTAAAGTTAATCTTGTTAAAGCATTAAAGAAGTTTAAGAAAGGTGCAAGTGTTCATTACTTTCCACTATCAGGTGGAAACTATGTAATGGTAGGACCAAAAGGAGTTCAAACCAAAGACAACGAAGCAGTTGATGTGAAAATCAGAGACGTCGGAACATACGATGCAGACAATCCAAATCAAGTAAGTGTCGGAATTGAATTGAGCAATGGTCACGAAGCAACTTGGAACGGAAAAGAATTTGAAATTGATGACCTCGGTTGTCCATTAATATTGGGAAAAGGATAATACAATGAAAAAAACAGAACTTAAACAACTTATTAAACAAGAACTTGAAGAAGCAGTAGTCGCAGAACACGACAAAGCAAAAGTATTAAAAGCAATGCTCAAAGCAGGATCAAACAAAGCAGAAGCACAAGCACTATTAAAAAAGCATTATGCGTATGTTGATAAAAAGTATGCTGATTCACCTGCAAGCAAAAAAGCAGAAATCATTGTAACACTTGCAGGTACTGCATCTGAATCAAACATCAAAGAAGTCGTCTCGAAATATGACATAGATCTTAATATACTAGCAAAGTTTACTGATCAAAATCAGCATATTCTTGCTCGTCATTATATCGCAAAGAAACGTGGTTACACAAAACTCGTTCTTGCGTATAAAGCATTATATGATCTTCAAAGTGCGTTGGGTCATTTTCCAAGAGGAGCAGATAAAGTTCGTTCAGATTTAGACAAGGATTTAAAAAAGTATCTATCAAAAGATGTTGATAATTGGAAAGATGTTTGGGAAGAACTATGATTAAATTAAAAACATTGTTGGAATATCCTTATACTCGTTGGAAAGTTCATGTAAAACTTAAAACTGAAAAAGGAAAGTCATTTGACTATAAACCCATTATGTTAAGTAAAAATCAACCAAACAAAAGAAAAGCACTTGATCACGCAAAAGAACAATGGACGCAGGACTACGAAACCAAACACGGTAAAATAAAAACTGCTAAGATTTATGTAATTTTTAATGCAAGTTAGGTTATGAAAAAATCAGAATTAAAACAAATCATCCGTGAAATTCTGAACGAAGATTTGCGTAATTGGTTCAAAAAGAAATGGGTCAACATTGGTAAAAAAGACAAAGACGGAAAACATCCTCCATGTGGTACAAGTGGTGACAAACGAGGATATGCTAAATGTGTTCCTCAAGCAACTGCCAGCAAAATGTCTGACAAAGAAAAAGAAAGTGCAACTCGTAGAAAACGGGCTGCCCAAAATGATGCTGATCGGGGTGGAAAAGAATCATCAGGTCAAGGCAAGAAACCTATTAGTGTCAGCACCTATACAAAGAAAAGTGGCAAAAAAAGTGGAACAGGAAACGGATCGTGAACGAAGAATGGAGCAACGATCAAAAAAAGAAAATTGACTGCAACAATCCAAAAGGATTCAGTCAAAAAGCACATTGTGCAGGTCGTAAAAAACGACAAGCAGGAAAACAAACCAAATCAAAACCTGTGAAAGAATTTATGGAAAAGAAAACAATAGAAGAAAGATTACAATTATTTTTAGAAAAAAACGTTCCCACTTCTCCAAGCAAGTGGTCATATTGGATTGGCCAAGCAAAAAAGAAATTTGATGTTTATCCTTCAGCTTACGCAAATGGTTGGGCTGCCAAAATGTACAAAGGTGCAGGTGGCAAGTGGAAAACAGAATCAAAGAAGTAAATTTTTTTGTAAAAGTTTATTTGTTCTTTAAAGAATTAATTATTCCTTCAAGAAAACCAAGAAATTTAGAGATCAATTGGATTCTAATGAAATTGGATGCGGAGATACAACATTTACCAACATCAAAATCTAATGAAAAAACTATGGTTGATATGGGCAAGAACGATTGATCACCGTGTCGGTAAAACTGATGACGATGAACCTGATATTCCAATTCTAACTCAGAATCAAGCAATAGCAAGTTTAATGCTTCGGACATTCATTATTTTGTTGAATGTTATTACTTGTTTCTTTATAATTGCTAATGCAATAAGACATTGGTGAAGTTTAATAAAATAAGACTTGACTTTTTATAATAATTGTGGTACAGTGTATACATAATGAGAGACGGAAATACACAAACAATTAAATTTAATAACGAGAGAATTATGAATAAAATACAAGTAAGAATCAAAAAGTGGTCAACCCACTTTTCAGTAAAAATCTTTGATCAAGAAAATGACTCAACCGGTAACAACCGTCCAAGAGTTCGTACTTCATCAAGTCAGTCGTATCTTGATACGATAATGAAAGAAGAAGGTTTTTTTGACTGCAACGAAGGACAATTTCGTTTCAATGTTGTTTTTCAATAAACACATAAAATAACACTTGACTTTTTATAATAAATTTGGTATAGTATAAACATAATGAGAGATAACAACAAACCTAAAATTAAATTAACGGAACGAGAGAAACTACTACTCTATTTCAAGATGGGACCAGGTAGGTTCAAGACACATTTTACTGCTTAGTCAAATATTATTATGGAAAACATCAACAAATTTATTGAATACTGCAAAAGTTTCTATTTCGGTAGCAAAGCAGTTTATCCTTTACAGAATGCATCGCATCTTGATTTCGTTTATGCGTGTAATTTAGTCGCAAGAAGAACAGATATAGAGTTCGCAGCTGATTCTATTGATCGTGAACGAGTTCGTGATATTCTTGAATCAATAGGATTTAAAGAAGCAAAGTAATTTACATACACTATTTATTTTTGTGGGGTGTCCGCTGAGTATTCGGAGTTCACCCCCTTTTTTGTGTTTATTTGCTGACCTTGTTTTCCCCATTTTTTCTGAAGATACTTACGTTCTTCTTTCCAGTCCTTAAAAGGTTTACCTCGCATCGCAAGCAAATCGCCGAGACTAACTTGTTCGTTGACTTCGGTTGGTGTTGTAGACTTGATTTTTTGTGGGACTTTCATATCAATACACACAATACCAAAGATACCAAAATGTTGCAACAATTATTGCAATCGTTATACAAACTGATAAAAAGGTATTAAAACTCACATAAATAATTACTACTTTGCACAAGGAAATCTTCCGTAATTTCCCATTCCGTCATAATCCATTACATCACCTTTTATTTCATTGAAGGTTTCGTAGTTTTTTGCAGATACAATTTTAACTGATTTTGTTGATTTTGATTTTCTGCTAAGAATACGAGAAAGTATGCGTATTGCAAATGTATGTGGTAAACTTAATGTTGTCATATTTTTATTTTTATACAATGAAAGAAAAACGAAGAAAGTCTTAACCACTTTCTTCGTCTTAAACCACCGAATGTTTACCATTTACATACCGAGTACATAAACAGCACCGCTGGAAATAGCAAATGTAATTACCGATACCATGAATCTTACGATTTTAAAGCATTGTTGATCTGTTAACATTGTAGTGGTTCTTTCTATTGTTGTTTGTTGTGGATTTACGATGTTAAAGCATAAGTGCTTCAACAATATATATAACGATACAAAACTGCATTTGGTTCACAAAAAAAATCAATTTTTTTTGTGAGTTGACAGAATCCGTTGAGTATCATATTATTAAATCCTAATTAAAAATAATCATGCCTTACATAGATAAAACAGAACAAGCAAAGTACGATGCCAATAAACTTGAGCATTGTGGTATTCTAAATTACGCAATCAATCAGTTGATAAACGACTACATTGAGCAAAACGGAAAATGTTATCAAACATTTAACGATGTAACAGGAGCATTAGAAAATGCCAAGTTAGAAATTTATCGCAGACTGGTTGCTCCTTACGAAGATGAAAAAATTCTTGAAAATGGAGATGTTCCTCCGTATACAAATTACGATAAGTTTGCGAGTAAAAAATATTAAATGAGTTCTGTTCCGCAACAAGGAACTACGGGAGGAACTCCCAACCTTGATAATGTGGAGTTTCTGTATAGAAAGTATTTGACCAAGAACGAGATATTCAGTCGTGTGTCCAAGTATAATGGGCAGATACATGGTAAAAAAACATTAAATGCTACAGGAGATTACTATAAGATTGTGCCGTATTACCAAAATGTGCTTGAAAATGTCCATAAAGGCATCAAAAACGATGCTTTAACCAATAAGTGCATTGAGTATGCTTTGTATCTTCAAACGAATTCTAACACCCTTCTTGACCTTCCACCGATAATTATAGTCAATGGTGGATTTTGTGACGGGTCTCATAGATTATCTGCTATTCATTTATTATCAGAACATTATGATGCTGATAATTTTAGATGGAATGCTTTCAAATTAAAAGTGGATTTTTATGCCGAAACATGAAAATAATGCTTGACTTTTTATAATAAATTTCGTATAGTATACTTGTAATGATGATTAAGAGAGAGTTTCAAAAAAGGAGATACCAAGTTTAAGTGGCACGTCCTGATCAAATTCGTTTTCACACAAAATGCATTTGGCAACACATCAAACACAATCATCTCAATAGAATTACATTTCATATAAAAGGAATTTACAGAGCAATTTTCAATATCAATAATCAATAAGATATGGACTACTCACAAGCACAAGAACACTACGATCATGGTTTCGGCGCACAGTACGATGATACACGAGAACGATACGCATCTGAACTTGAAGACCTTAAAGCAGATAGTTTAGCATACGAAGAAGAAATGCGATATCGTCAAACTATTATAAACGCAGGATATCCAGGAACTTTAGAAGGAATGGATGAATACGAAGCATCTTGGAAACGTATATTTGAATACGCAGAAAGTGGTGCAATAAACGATTTACTTGAAAATAAAACTTGACTTTTTATAATAAGTGTGGTAGTATACTTGTATTGAGAGTGAGAAAAGAGAACAAGAAAAAAGAGAGAAAAATGAAATTTACAAAAACTAGAAAGTCTGATTGGTTTACACAACCTACTATGGCAGGCCATGAGTGGTGCAAAGATACTATTTTCCTTGCAGAAGAAATTTTCACCAAGTATGCAAAAACCAAACGTACTAAAGCACTTGCTAATTATGTTATCAAAGATATTCCCGAGTGGCATTATTGGCATAGCATTTCCAAGAAAGAACTTAATTTGCTTCGTTGGGTGTTGCGTAGAATAGACAAAGCATTTACTGAAACGGGTGGTCTTACAAATTTACTTGCGATGTATCAAAGTCGCACCGGTTGTCTTAAAGGTCGGATAGATTGGGTTCTTGAACATCTTGCTTATACTTACGACAAATCTGCACGTGTTAAGGATTATGCTCGTAATATGGGATTTTGGGGAATGAATAAAAAAGAATCAACGAACCGATTAACAGAGTATCAAAAGAATTTGGTTCAAAAACACGACGTAGAAAAGGTAGCATAAATGAGAGAAACACGAAAATTTGATATTAAAATTAACGATCATCGTTTTATCGGTGAAGAAGAATATGGAGGAAAAATTTACATCAACCAAGTATTCATTAAAAACAAAGAAATTGGTCTTTGGAACAAACGAATTGGTTATGCACTTTCTGCAAAACGACTTGAAAATTGGGAAATGCAAGTTGCAAATTATTTTAAATTAGAAACCACATCGGTATGAACAAACACGACACGTGCTTCATTGAATATTTTACGTTAGCAGTAATTTTTACATCCATTGCATTGGTAGCATTAACTATATCAGGAAACTAAAATGGATATTGAAGCAAGAAGTTTAAAGTACGTAGAGTTTCATATGTTTGAAACGTTCGCACCAATCTTTTTAGATCAAATGCAAATAGAAGGATACTGGCACGATTCCGGTGGACTTCCTCAATACGAAAGTATCGTTGAAAAGTTGCCAAATCAAGCAGGTAATCCTATCAGTTATTTGTTTCCTCCGTTTGATCCTGATTGTGATCAATACGACACCTATAATTTTGGGGAAGATGATGAAGACGAAGAAGAATTTGATGACGAAGAAGATTGACTTGTTCTTGGTGATTCTATAATATAATAAAATGATTTCGCAAGACACCATAGACAATCACGCAAAGTTAATTGCATTCCAAATTTTTACTGCGATTGAACAAAAAAAGCAGAACAACGAACATCTAGTTTTAGGACTTGCAACAGGATCAACTCCTATTCCATTGTATCAAGAATTGATTCGTTTGCATCAAGAAGCAAATCTTTCTTTTGAAAATGTTTACACTTTTAATCTTGATGAATATTGTGGATTATCAGAAAATCATTCTGAGTCTTATCATTATTTTATGCATCATCATTTGTTTGATCACATTGATATTCCCAAGGAAAATATTTTCATTCCAAGTGGCAAAGTAGAACCTGTGTTTCTTAAAGATTATTGTGTTGGATATGAAAAAGCAATTCAAGAACTCGGAGGTCTTGATATTCAGATTTTAGGAATCGGAAGAAATGGTCACATTGGATTCAATGAACCAGGAAGTTCAGGAGTAAGTATCACTCGCAAAATAGAATTACATCATGTTACCAAACGAGATGCAGCTTCTGCATTCGGTGGATTTGATTTAGTTCCAAATCATGCAATTACAATGGGAATGAAAACAATTTTATCTGCCAAGAAAATTTATTTAATGGCATTTGGAGAAAGCAAAAAACAAGCAATCAAACAAGCAATTCTCGGTGACATTACTGATGAACTGCCTGCAAGTTTTCTTCAGCATCACGACAATGTATCATATTGCTTAGACTTTGACATATACACAAAATGACTGAATACGATAAAGAAAACATAACCGAAATTCTACACGGAACGGGTACATGGTTTACTGCTGAGTTGTTTCGTTTAATTGCGAAATCAGATACAATGAATCGTGCGAAATTAGCAATGGTATATCCACAAGAAGTAAACGTGGTACATCAACATTTAACAGGTAAAACAATTTACGAAGATCGCAATCTTGTTTTATCATAGAATACAGAAAGACAACAGAAAATGAAATTGTTCAAAAGCAACAAAAAGAAATATCAATTAGTAACCAAAAACACTTGGGGAAACACAGAAATATCAGAATTGGTTCTTGAAGGAACTGAAGCAGAAATCAAAGCATATGCAAAGAAAGGTTCTTTTGCGTGGGAAGCAGATGATTCTAAGATAGGTGGTGGAAGTTTCACTCGTAGCATTGACGGATATCGTACACAAACTTACGAAATCATTGAAAAAGCAAACTAAACAAAAATGATTGTATCAAGTGTAAAGCCAGGTCAACTCATTTCAATTAAAAACTTTCTGCAAGTAAACGAGTTTTATTTGGTTACAGAAAAGCAAGATGATCCATACAAAGTTCGTGTGTATAAACAACGTACTGGATTTCTTTATTTGAGTAGAACCACCAAGTGTAAATTAATTACGAAAGAACTTTTGAATTTGAAATGATTATCTTTATTGAGTTGCTTCTTATGATGATACTTGCATTGGCATCTTGGACAATAATTTCAAAATACGAATAATATGCTATCTTTAAGAATTGAACGACACGGATCACAATTTACTGAAGACGTAATGGACGATTGCCAACACGCAGAATTCTTTTTCAGCAACGGATATTTGGCAAGTTGTTATCACAACGAGGAGCATATGATAACTGAGTATTATCAAAAACCAATGGACATTGAATTGTTTGGTCCCAACAAAGAAGATGAATTATGGGAACTTGCAAGCACAAACAAAATTGCTTACAACGAATGGCCCGACAAACAAAAAATTGACGAGGAAATGATTACAGATATTTTAGATTATTATGCACCAGAAGAATTAATTACAATAACAGAAGAAGAATATGAATAAGATAATATACCTACTGCTACCACTATTCATTTACAGTGGATGCACAACAACTTCCGAAAATATTAAAGTAGCCGAGACCTTTGATTTAAAGCAAATCGGAGAAATTTACTATCAAGCATATGATCACAAATGGAGAACTGATCCAACTATCAATCGTGCGTTTGATACAAAAGCAGAAGCATACGAGTATGCTAACGAATACAACAAAGAAAATGCTCATTTGTATATTGTGAGAATGATCAATTATCGTTTTGAAATTCGCAATGTAAGTTCAACTGAAAACGAACTCATTTATACATCCAATGACTATAATGATGCGTTTGACTTTGTTGATGAATACAAAGCAGAATTTAAAGATTTGGTGCTTTACGATTTAAAGACCGGAAAGTTTTACGAAGGAGATTTGTAATGGGTTGTAAAGTAGGAATATCAGTTCAGTTTAAAAAGACTGATAAAACTTCTGATTCTTTAAATGAATTGTTGTATAGATTCAAAAGATATATTCAAACCAAAAGTAGTGCAAGACCATACATTGATTGGTATTTAAATTTTGAGTGCCACAAACACGGAGATACAATTGAGTATTATTACAAAAACTTTAAACCCGCTGATTGGTTGAAAGAAAATGAGTTTGAGTTTAAGTTTACAATATGGGATGACAACGAAGAAACTGCAAAAGAAATTTATCCTGAAACCAAATGGTGTCACAAAACTAATTCTGAGGTGACACACGAAACGAGTGTAATTACTCTTGCCAAGGATTTTGCAAAAGGAAACAATTTAGAATTTTTACACATTAACTGACACTGAAGTATATAAAATAGGTTTATTATACTTATAATAATAATGAAACCTATTATACCAATATTTTTTCATATTCCAAAGTGTGCAGGAACATTTGTTCTTGGGTGTATGCATTCTTTGTTTCGTCAATATTATCGTAACCGATTAGAAAGTAACGAACAACAAGATAATCGTCAGTTGCAAAAATTAAAGGTAATTATTCCAAATCATGGAATGCTTACAATATTTGCGTTTACTCCTAAAGAAGTTTATGATAATTCAGAAATTGTAACTAAAATAGATAAATGGTCGTCTGAGTTGAGTATCTTCAAATTATTTTCTTTAATCAAAAACTCTGAGTTAGAATTATTTTCTATTGTTATTGAACCTGATTTTTATTGGGGTGATATTAAAAATCTAATTGATTTACGACCATCGTTTGATGCGGCTTATGCTCTTTGTGATGTTGCCAACTCAAACTATAAATGCTTTGGAACTTTGCGTTCTCCATTTCAAAGAGTATTAAGTGCGTTTGCTTATTTGTGTGAAGAAACATCTGCACACGAACCAAATCATAAAAAAATATTATGCGATAGTTTACGTGGTTACATATTATCAGATCAACTTGAAGATAGTTGGGTTATCCGAAGTTTAACTGGCAAAATATATACGGATGCACTAAATCAACATGATTTTGATTATGTTATAGATTTTCTTGATGATTTTACATTTACATTAAATGCGGAAGATTCTATAAATGATGTATTTAAAAAATCATACAACATTACCTTACAAGATTGCGAGGTTATTGAAGCAAATCGTAATCGCAATCCTGATAAACAAAATATAAAATTAAGTGATCTTGATCAAGAAACTAAATCTGCATATAAAAATAAAACCAAATTTGATTATTTACTATTTAAGAATTTCATAAAAGAAAATTAAAATTAACTCGTTGACATTATTTGTTAAAAACACTAATATGTTAATTTAACATTAAATAACGAAATATACTATGGGATTAGATCAATACGCATACGCACGTCCACCTCGTAAAAGAAACAGTGACGAAGATGAACACTTGGAAGATTGGAGAAAGCATAATCGTTTGCAAGGATATATGGAACAACTATGGGAATCAAAAGGATGTCCTGTTCCTGCTACTTCATATGACGAAGATGAAGACGAAGAGGATGAAGACGATTATTCAAGTGGGGGTTTCAATGGTATTGAGTTGCAACTTACAGAAAATGACATTGAATGGCTTGAAGAAGCAATTAAAAACCGAGAGTTACCAGAGACATCAGGTTTTTTCTTCGGAAGTGATTCTTACACATGGAATAAAGAAGGATATGCAGAAGATGAAATTCAAGAAAATTACTACTACAAAGAAATGGATTTGCAGTTCGTAGAAAACGCAAAGAAAGCAATTAAAAATAAATACAGAGTTTATTATAGTTGTAGTTGGTAACACATATACTTATTTTCTATGGCAGAATATAAAATTACACTTAAAACTCCTGAAGGAGAACACGAAATTGAATGCGATGAAGATTTGGCAATCGTTGATGCGGCCGAAGATCAAGGAGTAAATATACCTTACTCTTGCAGAAACGGAAGTTGTTCGGTGTGTGCAGGAAAACTTGTTAGTGGAACGATAGATCAAGATGACCAATTATTTCTTGATGACGAACAAGTAGAAGAAGGTTATGTATTGACCTGTGTTGCTAAACCAACTAGTGACTGTGTTATAGAAACAAACAAAGAAGACGAACTATAAAATCATATATTGAACGAATTCTTGATTAGGATAATCTTCTAATTTAATGTATTTACCAGTTTGAGGTTCAAAAATTAACCACTTACCTGGTGTAAATACTAAATTAAGCATATGAAGTCCACCTGTTCCTGGTATACCACCAAATTCGTTTACTTGACGAACAACAATCACGGCAATTCCCATTTCAAGTTTATCACCACTTTTATATGCACTTACACCCATAAGTGATTTATATAACATTGCGAAGTTGTCGCAATCTAATGCTTGATGATTACTTTCTACACCAGGTTGAATGCCTGCTTCGTGCATAAGTTTTCTGAACCAATTATTAAATTTGCGAAAGTGATAATAATCAACATAACGATAATGAGAATCAAGCATAATCACATTAAAATCAGTAGGAACTTTCGTTTGAACCCAATTTGCTGACTTTTGCATTGAAAAGTGACGTCCGATGGTATGACGATCAATATAATTCTTAGGACGATGTGAGGTTTCTATATAATCCTCACTCATTACAGGTATATCAATCAACTCACGCATATCTGTTTTTGTTTTACAACTTGAACCTGCTAATAACACAATGGCAATTCCTGCACATACAAACATTAAACAACTCCAACATATATTTTTAATTTTCTTAAACTTCATCATTATCATCTCTCCTTTAGTTATTATAATAAATATTAGTTTTTATAATATTTAGTGTCTTGCAAAAAATATCGTACTGAATTACACTCCCCACATACAGTTGAAGGATTTTCTTTTAAGGGCTCTCCAAAGATATTTGAATAACATATTTATATATGTGATATTTCCTTCTATAAATGCTTTGTTTATACACATACCAAAATGTGCAGGTATGTCAGTGATTAATATATTAAATGATGCAAAAATATATCCAAATAAATTACAATGGCATAGAAAACTTGATTTTTATTCAGAAGAAATTAATTTCATGTATAAATTCACTTTTATACGAAATCCTTGGGATAGAATTGCATCACATTTTTACTTTCAGGGTCCAGGTGCTCCCGAGTGGCCTGAAAAAGATATAAATCAAATTGTTACAACTAAACGACAATACAGATACCCACCTGGATTCAATAAAATGTCATTTAAACAATTTGTGTTAGAATTTGTGTGCAATGAAAATGTAATACCATCAAACACAAATTTGTTTATTTCTGAACCAATTACTCATAGACTGAAAAATAAACAAGGTGAAATTGATTTTGATTTTATTGGCAGAGTAGAAAATTTTGGTGAAGATTTTGCAAATCTTACCAAGAAACTGAATATTACAACAAATTACCTGAAAGTTAACAACAACAATCAAAATACAAATTATAGAAACTTATATGATTCATATTTATATGATACAGTGAAAGAGTATTTTAAAGAAGAAATAGAGGAATTTGATTTTGAATATAAAATCTGACATTAAAACAGCCGTCATTTATCGTGGTATGTATTACAGAACACGACCAAGACCCACATCTTGTAATTTTTTTGATTTGATTGATAATAATAAAAAATATTTTCTAAGTGGATTGGGTAAATATGATTTATTTTACGAAACGACACCACACACCCAAAAAAATGATGAAATGTTAAAAGAAAAATTTGAAGCAAAAAAATATAATTTTAGGAGTGATAATAAGAATTGCATGGACTGTATATTAAACTCATTGGAAATGTGTGATTTTTCTAATTATGATTTTATTATCAATTTAAGATTCGGTTTAAAATTCAATAAACCATTAGCAATGTTTAATATGGATTACACAAAATTTAATTGCTTATACACAGAACCTAGAAGATTTAATAGTAATGGAAACATTCGTGTATCTGATCATATTTTTGCATTTCCTAACAGTTATTTACCTAAAATACAACAAATTGACGTGAACGATTCAAGTGTGTCGTATGGAGGAACAAAAGAAATCCGACCTCAGGACAAAGCACATCACATTCTTCATTATGCAAAACTTGATTTAAGTTCGGATGTAAATTATATGATTGAAGGGGACCATTGGAGTGGAGGCCACCCCGATGATGAAGAGGGTATGAGTTATATACAGATTTTACGTGATCAAAGAATATAAAATTTACATCATATCCACATTTATTTTTTTGCGGATCACTTGCTTGATACAATATTCATATAAATGATTGATATTTATACAAGATGGTTGATATACAACAAAATTTAAATGTTCCGTGTTTTTATCATGTTCCAAAGAACGCAGGAACATACACAATAAGCATCATGTTTTTATATTTTAGATTATTTAGACGTTCACACACAAATTGGTTGTCATTTAAAAAAGAAACTGGTAGAAATATCGTAATACATAACGATAATAAAGAAATCGCACGAATAATCGCAGGTGATCCAAATTTTATATGCAATGAAAGTTTAATATTCAAACGAGGTGTAATTGAAGATGATA
>Ga0209534_10002170_pt1 | contig 19764 bp, 17 predicted proteins | sample COG_07_FD_184751 | JGI IMG/M metagenome (GOLD analysis project Ga0209534, IMG submission 184751) | Pelagic Microbial community sample from North Sea - COGITO 998_met_07 (SPAdes) (version 2) | ecosystem: Environmental > Aquatic > Marine > Neritic zone/Coastal water | place: Helgoland, sampling...
ATACTTTAGGAGATATGGCTACGATGATTGAAAGAGAAGGTAAAGACGCATACGGACGTTAATATAAAATAAAAGTTATGAAACTAACAGCAGAACAAATCCAAGAGAATTGGAATATCTTTATTTCCAATATCGAAAATCACATCACGGGAGATCGTAAACAAGCCCTTCTTGATTTCTATAATAAGTATCAAGAACGTGTTATGTTAATGCCTGCCGCTCACAAGAAGGAATATCATAATGCCTTTCCTGGGGGGTATGTTGAACACGTAAATCGTGTTGTACGTTGTGCTCTAAAACAAGCCCAATTATGGGAGGAAGAAGGATGTGATATGACTACTTTCACTACCGAAGAACTTGTTTTTTCTGCTATTAACCATGATTTAGGGAAGATGGGAGATGAGAATCATGAATCATACATCCCCCAGACTGATAAATGGAGACGTGAAAAGTTGGGTGAGGATTATATGTTTAATAAACAAGTCCCATTCTCATCTGTCCCAGATCGTGGTTTATTTATGCTCCAATCACATGGTGTAATATATACTTTTAACGAAATGCTCGCGATACAAACGCATGATGGTTTATACGACGCGGCTAATGAGAAATATTTGAAAGCGTATATGCCCGAACAAAAACCACGTACTTCGCTACCATTTATACTACACCAGGCTGATTTGATGGCTGCACGTATTGAATTTGAAAGAGAATGGTTACCTAAGTTAAAAGGTAACGTGGAGGGGCAAGATAAGAATTTTACCTTAACAGACAAGCCGAAAGGCGCTACCAAGCAACAAAAAGCACTTGGTTCAATTAAAAGTGAAGGTTTAAAAAATTTATTAGATAACTTATGATTATTGCTATTATTATCTTATCAGTTTTAGTACTTGCCCTAGGGTATACTACATATAATCTTCTCCGTAAATTTGAAAAACAAGAAGATATCCTCGCAGGTTATCTAGATTACCTAGATAAATTATCGCGAGTAATAGAGGTTTCAGACGAAAAACTCAAACAAATTGATTCACGTGGTACATTTGAATCAGATGATGAGGTAGGTTTTTTCTTTCAACAAATAAAAGGGTTACAAGATATCTTAAACGACTTCCAGCTTAAGAAGCTTTGATAACCTTATGGCTATAAAGAAAACCCGAAGACCTAAGAGTAAAAACTACTTTACCCAAGAAACAGAAGATGCTATTGTATTATACAATGGCACTTCTGATACGGATATAAAAAGTAGAATATACCAAAATGAGATTCATTATCCGTTTTTTAAATTAACGGAAAACATCATCCATACCTTTAAATTTTATTATACTGAGGTAGATGAGATTGAACATCTTCAACATGAAGTAATCTGTTTTTTATTATCTAAAATTCACTTATTTGATCCCACAAGAGGGGCTAAAGCATATTCCTATTTTGGAACTATTGCCAAACGATACCTTATTCTCCAGAATCAAAAGAATTATAAAAAACGTGTACATAAGGCTCCAGTGGATGAATTATTTAAAGATGATACTCATACCTATAGCATGGATGACCCAGATTCTAGTAAAGATCCATTATCAAAATACATAGATAAATTTGTAGAATATTGTACTGAAAATATATTTGAATTATTTCCTAAGAAAAAGGATGCTGAAATAGCAGATGCTATCTTAGAATTATTTCGTAAAAGAGAAAATATAGATGTATTTAATAAAAAAGCCCTTTATATCTACATTCGTGAGATGGTAGATGTTAAAACTCCTAAAATTACCAAGATAGCCAACCAGTTATACTCAGTATTTAAAGACAATTATATTTTCTATCTCGAAAACGGATATGTAGAATTCGAATAAGGTTATATTTATACATGAATAAACACTATAAATATGAGTCAACAATTCGAAAAAACAGTATTTGGTAATAAGAAATTCTCGGATTTACTTGAGGAGATCTATAATAACCAAAAGCGCCGCGAAGCGCAAGTAACCGCGCTTATATCCGAATTAAAACCGATGGTTTCTGATATTGGTGATGCTACACTTATTGTACCACTTATTAAAGAATACATGGAAATTGGTGTTAAAAATGATGATGCACTAATTAAAATGGCTACGTTAGTACAACGTGCTTTAAATTCTACTAGTGAAGATGGTAGTTTAGGTATCAGTGATGAGGAAAAAGCTCAATTACTTGAGGAAATGGAAAAACTTCAAACTAAGTAATAATGCCCGGACCTTTAAAATCAGGACAAACCCTATATAAAAGTTTAGGGAGTATAGTAAATAATTCTACTAGGGATAGTTTAAAAAATCTCACAGGTAAATTTTTATCTGGGAGGATTTTAGATATAGACCAAAGTGGAACTTCTATTAATGGCACTGCCCAAGTACAAGTTTTAGATGAAATACAATTAGGGGGAGCTAATATTTTAGTTAATGTATTACCCTTATTTCCTAACTTAAAAAATTATCCTTTAATTAATGAAACTGTATTAGTTATAGCTTTAGCAAATAAAGAGTTTAAAAATAATTTTAATAATTTAACTTTTTATTATTTATCTCCTTTAAATTTATGGAATAGTAATCAAGTAAATCCTATTCCTTATCCTACAGAAACAGTAACCCCTGAAAGTCAAAATAAAGGAATTTTAGAAGTTGAAGCCGTAGGTAACCCCAATAAACCAACTTCATCTTCAAACACTACTCTCACCCCAGGCTTATATTTTAATGAAGATAATATCCCAAACCCAACTTTTCCTTATGAAGGAGATTATATTATAGATGGTAGGTTTGGGAATTCTCTTAGATTTGGTAATACAGTTAACAATAATTTAACCTCCGTAACTAATAATTGGTCTACTACAGGTTCAGTAGGTGATCCTATTACTATTTTAACTAATAAAAAACACACAGAACAACCTACATTTAATTCTATCACTGAAGATATTAATTTAGATGGGTCTTCTGCTTATTTTACTTCAACTCAACAAATACCTATTGAAGTATCTTCCCAAAATAATTATCTTTCTTATACTACCCCTCCAACAACCCCAAATCAATATAGCGGAGAACAAATTATCTTAAATTCAGGTAGATTGTTATTTAACTCTACTCAAGATCATATTTTATTATCTTCTAAAAAAAGTATTAATTTAAATACTGTAGAATCTGTTAATATAGATGCTGCCCAAAAAACAGTAATACAAACCCCAGAATTATATCTTGGTGGTATAGAAACTGCTCAACCCGTAGTTTTAGGTAATGATTTGGTAGATCTATTAACTAAAATATTAAATGATTTAAGTTTTTTAACTGGGGCTCTTCAAAATCAATTAGGTGTGCCTGTAGGTACTCCTATAGGACCTACAAATTTAGTAGCTCAAGCTATTAATGATAAAATAGGAGGCTATAAAGCGGAATTATCCAATATATTGTCTAACACAACAAAAACAGTATAATGGCTTTAGATTTACTTACATTACAATCTCTTGAAGGTACCAATGCTGCTGTATTAAATGACATCCAGAATACTATTATTAGAGTTTCATTTCTAGAAACAGAAGAAACTAGATTAGGTAATGAAATTATTTATAAAAGCCTTTATATAGTAGGAGCAAATAAAAATGGGAAACGTTATTCTTATGTAGTTTCTGTAACTGGTCCTAGTTTAAGAAAAATAGAAGAATATGGTTTAACTGAAGCTATAAATAGAGACCAACAATCTGCTTTTTCTTCTTTTGATAGAGAATACCAACAAATAGCAGATGATATATATTTTGATGAAGTAGAAAATGATATAATAACAGATGATATTGAAATATATACTATAACATCTAAGTTTAGGGGTAATCTTAATATTCAACCCTCAATTGAAGTTTCTACTCCCCCACCCCCATCTCCAACTCCTAAACCTGAGGTTGTAGTAAAACAAAGAAAAGAAAAAGAGCAACTTAAAAAAGATAGAGTTGAACAAGCAGAATTAACTTCTACTGATATAGAAGGTATTAATAATGCTGTTGCTGAAGATCAAAAACCTAAAGGTTTACAAAAATTAGGATCTTTAGTTTTAAAACAATCCCAAAAATTATCTAAATTTGTTATACCCTTAGCTTTTAATCTTATTAAAGAATATGGTATAGATAAATTAGAGACTGCATTAGAGGAAGAAAGTGATAACATAGATGAGTTAAGAGAACAACTTAAAGAAGAATTTTGTAATGTTCAATTACCTCGTATTATAGAACAAAGAAATAATGCTGTAGATTATCTTAATAATACAGGTAAAATATTAGATACATTTACTATTAGTGTTGATTTTGGAGCATCTTTTGCTGGAATATTAGAGGATTTAATTAAAATATTAAGAGGGGCAAGTTTTACAATAAATCAAGCATCCAAAACTATCCCCCTAATCCCAGGTGCAGTAGTATCAGCAGTTAACGATTTAAATACTATAGCTGATACTGTAACATTTAAATCAGATGGTACTCCTAATATACCACCATTAAAAATTACAGCTGCCCAAGTATCCCCAGCATTTGCTACAGTACAAAATACAATTGTACGATGTGTAGATTTACTTGATAGATTAGATATTTTAATTACATTATGTAATCCTAATGCTAATCTAACTGGAATATCAGATTCAATTAACAATATATATGAAAATGAATTAGTAGCTAAAGCTTCTGAAAATGATGGTACTTATAAAGGTTTTATTTTAGAAATAGAATCTAGACCATTTACTGATACCGTAAACCAAAACAGAGCAGTAGGAAAAAACAAATCTGGGATTATAATGATATCAACAGAATATTCATTTGCATCAAATCCTCAAGTATTAATTGACGAACTTAAATTTATTATTGACAGAGACGATTTAAAAGCGTATTAAACCAATATTTATAATCATGAAATTAAACGAATTAAGAAAAGTAATTAGAGAAGAAGTGAAAGCAGCTATCCAAGAAGAATTAAAAGATATTCTACTTGAAGCAGTTCGCTCACCCAAAACTGTAGTAACAGGAAATAACCCCGTTCAATCTCAACCACAATCTCTCCCAGAAACTGATAAAGCTAAATTAAGAGAAAATATGATGGGAGTCTTAGATGGAATGAAACCAGGTCAAGACACATTAAGTTTTAATTCTACCCAAGCTCAAGGATTTGGGGGAAATTTACAAGTCCAACCTGGGATGAATACATCAGGAGAAGGTGCTAAATTACCTGAAGGTAATGTAGGTTTAGATCAAATTATGGGATTAATGAATAAGAAATAATGGCATTTAACCCTCGTATAATACCTGCAACGGATTTCCAACCAAACGTTGGGGTAGGGGTTAATTTACCTTTTTCAACACCACAATGTTTTCAAAGTAATTATACAAGTAAAGATGCGCTTAAAGCTAATATAATTAATTACTTTTTAACAGAACCTGGAGAAAGATGTGATAATCCTACATTTGGAGGTGGTTTACGAAGTTTTATTTTTGAACAAATTTCTACTGGTACTTTAGGTGGAATTGAAGATGATATTAGTGAAAAAATTGGTACAAATTTCCCTTCTGTTAAATTAAATGGTATAGAGGTTGGAACAATAGAAGATCAAAATACAATTAGAATAATAATAAAATATTCAATACCACAACAAGGGGTATCAGATGAAATTGAAATTAACTTTGGATAATGGCACAAGCAAGAAACATAAAATATTTGAATAAAGATTTTGCTGATTTTAGATCAGCATTAGTTGATTATTCCAAAACATATTTCCCTACAACCTATACAGATTTTACAGAAGCCTCTCCTGGTATGATGTTTATGGAAATGGCATCTTATATTGGAGATGTTTTATCATTTTATCAAGATAATCAAATCCAAGAAACTTTCACTCAGTATGCTCGTAGATTTGAAAATTTATTTGATTTAGCTTATGTAATGGGTTATAAACCTCAGGTTACAGGAGTAGCTACAACAGATTTAGACTTTTACCAAACTGTACCAGCTTTACTTTCTGGTCCCAATATTTTTCAACCAGATTACAATTATGCTCTTTTAGTAGATGAAAATGCTCAAATAGGTTCTTCTGCTAATGCTAAAATTAATTTTATAACAGAAGATACTGTAGATTTTACAGTTTCAAGTTCAATAGATCCAACTGAAGTTACAGTTTATACTGTAGATGGTGGTAATAATCCAACTACATATCTTTTAAAAAAAACAAGAAAAGCAATTTCTTCTACTATTAATACAATAACTGTATCTGCAGGGTCAACACCTCAAGAATTCTTTACAACAACTGTAAATGCTAGTAATATTGTAGGTATTTTAGATATAGTAGATTCTGATGGTAATGTATGGTACGAAGTACCTTATTTAGCTGAGGAAATGGTATATGATTCAATTCGTAACACTAACCCTAATGATCCAAATAATTATTTAAATGAAGGTGATGCACCTTATTTGTTACAATTAAAACAAACACAACGTAGATTTGCTACTCGTGTTATTAATAGTGGTTCATTAGAAATTCAATTTGGAGCGGGCACATCACAAGATGTAGAAGAAGAAATTACTCCTAATGCTGATAATGTGGGATTAGGTTTACCTTTTGAAAAAAACAAACTTACAACAGCATATTCACCTACAAACTTTATATTTACCCCTACTTATGGTATAGCTCCTACTGGAGATTTAACTGTGAGATATTTAACTGGAGGTGGTGTAACAGCTAATGTTAATGCTAATACATTAACTAATATAAAACAAATTAATAAAACATTTACTAATTTTAGTAATACAGATCCAGGAGGTTTATACCAACAATCTTTTGATTCATTAGTAACAAATAATCCAAACGCAGCTTCAGGAGGTAGAGGAGGAGATAGTATCGAAGAATTAAGACAAAATATTATTTCTAATTTTAGTACTCAATATAGAACAGTTACTCCTGATGATTATACAGTAAGGGCCTTATCTATGATTCCTAAATATGGAAAAATAGCAAAAGTTTATACCGAAAAATCTAAAGCATCAGCAAATACAGGTACTAATGTAGATTTATATGTTTTAGCTTTTAATAATAATGGAAATTTGACTACAGCAAGTTCAACATTAAAACAAAATTTATCAACTTATTTATCCCAATTTAGAACAATTGGTGATTCTGTAGCTATTAAAGATGCTTTTATTGTTAATATTGGAGTAGATTTTGAAATTATAACTTTACCTAATTTTAATAACAATGAGGTTTTAAGAAAATGTATTATAGCCCTTCAAAATTACTTTAATATTAGAAATTGGCAAGTAAATGAACCTATTATTTATAGAGATGTTTTTAATCTTTTAGATAAAATTGAAGGAGTTCAAACTATAAAAAATGTTTTCTTTACTAACAAAACTATAACAGATGGAGATTATTCCCAATATGCTTATGATGTAGAAGGTGCTACTATAAATCAAGTATTATACCCTTCAATAGATCCTATGGTATTTGAAGTTAAATTCCTTAATAGTGATATTAAAGGTAAAATTGTAAACTTATAATTATGGGATTAAAAAATAGATATGATAAATCTGTAGCATCTGGAGTAGGATTAGCATCCGAAAACCCAGAAATAGCTCCACCAAAACAAGGAAATCCTGAAGCTCAATTTAAAGGGTCTAATTTAGATTTAGAAAACCCACTACCTTTAGGAGGTCCTATTAATGTTGCTTATAATACTCAAATAGGTAGTGAATATAAAAGTTTTACAACAACTCAACCATACACTCCTAAAAACACTTATATAGACAGTTTACAAAGTGATGAGTTAATAAGAAGAGCTAGTGACCCAATAAAATAAATATTATGGCAGTATATAAACTTTTCCCTTATAAAGACACCTCTCTATATTCAATGTACCCAACAATGAATACAGGTATTGACCCCATAAATCAAGTATCTAATTTAAATTTTGCTGTAGATAGTAATCCTTCTGTAGCTAGATCTTTACTTGCTTTTGATAACAATGAAATTATAGATGTACTAAATAATAAAGTAACCGGGAATTGGGATGCTCATTTAAAATCATATATAGCCACAGCTCAAGGAGTTGTTGAAGATTCTATATTAGAAGTTTTTCCAATTTATGATAGTTGGAATATGGGTACTGGTACTTATTTAGATGAACCCATTACTAAAGATGGAGCATGTTGGGATTCTCCCCAATTTGGAGGAGGTAGTGCATGGAATATTGGTGGTCCTTCTTTAGGGTATACTAGTTCATATAATCCAACATATTCTCCTCAAGGTGGAGGTTCTTGGTATGCCAGCTCTTCAGATGGTACAATTACATATCCTATTACTCAATCTTTTAGTCCTAGAAGTGATAAAGATTTAAATGTTACTATTTCATCAATGGTAAAAGATTGGTATAGTGGTTCTTTAAATAATAATGGCTTTATTATTAAATGGGAAAATACTATTGAATTTAGTACTAGTAAATTAGTTCAACCTGTAATGCAATATTATACAGTAGATACTAATACAATTTACCCCCCCGAATTAGAAATTAGATGGGATGATTCAACATGGAATACAGGTTCTTCTACAATTACAGAATTATTTCAACCTAATGCATTTATTGAATTAGCAGAAAACCCAGGTATATTCTATTCAGAAAGTGTTAATAGATTTAGATTAAATTGTAGACCTAAATATCCTGCTCGTGTTTGGGCAACCTCTTCTTTGTATACTAAACAATATTATTTACCCTCAGGTTCATCTTGGTATGCTATAAAAGATTTAGATACTGACGAATATGTAGTAGATTTTGATTCAAATTATACTAGAATTAGTGCAGATGTTTCTTCTAGTTATTTTGATATATACATGAACGGTTTAGAACCAGAAAGATATTATAAAATACTTATTCAAGTTAATTCTGAAGGAAGTACAACAATTTATGATGATAATTACTACTTTAAAGTAGTTAATGGATAATGAAAGAACAAGTAAATTTAATAAGAAATTCATTTAGTAAAACACAATACCCAAAGGTAATTGATACTGAATTTTCTCAGTTAACACCTCAAGTTAATGAGCCTGTAGCAGTACAAGATGTATCTGTTGATGAATTTTTTGTTTTATATGATAAATTATTTTTTGATATCCCTCAAAGAGGTAGTAATTCACATGAAACTTTAATTACAACTAGTACTGAATATATTGGTTATAATCCTTTAACAACCGAAATAGAAGCTTTACAACAAGAAATTACTGAATTAAGAAGACAATTATTGGATGAAAGAGGAAGCGCTTTAAATACCATTGCTGATGTATTAGATACAGCAGGTTTAGATCTCCCAGAACTCCCAACCCTCCCTAATTTAGATGTACCATCAGAATTTAGTGTTGATGTAAATGTGAATGCTGATCAAGGGGAAGAAAAGTCGCGTAAAGAAAAACGTAAAGAACGTAGAGAAAAACGCAAAGAAGAAAGACAAGAACGTAGAGAAGAAAGAAGAAATAATTAATTATGGCTGAAGCTAAAATTACACAAGTAAATCCTACAACATTTGAACTAGAAGAATATTCAGTTACAGATGAAAATCTTATTTCTTCCCAAGAAGTAGAAACTTTATTTATACCCCAAACTGATTATATAGAATATTTTATTTATAATCCTAACAATGGAGGTCAAGTATTTCCTGCGTTTGATTCACCATCTAATTATAATGAGTATACTTTAGAAGATAATATATTAGCTATTAATCCTGAAGAGGATTTAAGAGTTAATGGGTTTAAAGAAGGAACTTATAATACATTTTATAATTTTTTATCATTAAGATTATCATCTAATCCCTTCCAAAGATATTATATTACAGAAATTTCATCCGATAGAACGGAAATTAGATTAATTTCTAATGATATATCTACAGAAGAAATTATAGCATCTACTACTGAATTTATTCAAGAAAGAAATAATTCTGAGTTTTTTCAAGATTTTTATTTAAATTTTGGTAACAACCAATTAGTAATAGCTAATAATATTGTATTAGATACAGACTCAGTTTTAATAAAATTATATGACCCACTACCTCTACAATATCAATTAAAATCAACATTATGGGTTGTAGAACAGGTAGCGGACCCAATAGCTTATTTAATTGAGTTACCCTTTCAAGAAATAATTGTTGATAATACAATTAAATTAAAAGGTCCTAATATTAATTTACCTGTAAAAGGTCAAATTAATAACTCTACAGAACCTGTAGACTTTGCTAGTTTAACTTCAACTACTGTTACATCATCATTACAGCAAATTAATAGTTTTTATGCTGATCCTAGTATAAAAATTAATGTAGATTATAATGAATACAGTAATTTTATTAATTTCTCATCTGTTGAAAAACGTATAAATAATTTTTTCTATAAAATACAGCAAATAGAAAATTGGACTTTATTAGCTGCAGAAGGTTCAAACATAGCAACATCAACAACTTCAGGATCAACAGCATTTTATCAAAGTAAAATTAATGAAACTATTGATGAATTTGATAATTATGAATATTTTTTATATTTCACCTCAGGTTCAAATTCTTATCCAAAAACTAATACATCGGAACCTTATAATCAAGCCTCTTCTACAAGTATATTAGCTCAAAATTGGGTAACTTCAAGTTTAGACAGTGCTGAATCTTATGATGTAAATAATAAAAATTGGATTTATTACTCAATACCAGAATACTTAAGAGAAGATTCTGCTAACCAACCATATATAGATTTTTCTAATATGGTAGGTCATTTTTATGATGAAAATATATGGGTTTACATCAAAGATATTACCAATAAATGGGATAACGATAACCGCATTGATTCAGGAATTTCACGCGATTTAATCGCACAACAATTACGTGATTTAGGATTCAATTTATATGAAAACCAATTTAGCTCATTTGATATATTTACAGCTACATTAGGTTTAACACCATCAGGTAGTTATTTCCCTTTCCCTAATATGACAGGCTCCTTACCTACACCAAGTGGGTTTGAATATGTTAATAATTCTATAACAGGGTCAAATGAAATATTACCTCAAGATAATATAAAAAAACGTATATATAAACGTATTTATAATAATTTACCTTATCTATATAAGAAAAAAGGTACAGTTGATGGTATTAGAACATTAGCTACAATATACGGTATTCCAAACACATTACTTAGAATTGATGAATTTGGTGGTAAAGATAAAGATAATACTAATGATTGGGATTACTGGTTTGAACAATTCAACTATGCTTATTCTACAGGAGATGACGGAATCATTAGTTCAGATTGGAGTATAAATACAGATTGGAGTGTCCCTGATGATGTTCCAGCATCTTTACAATTTAGATTTAAATTACCACCTTCATCTTCCATTCCTACATCTCAATCTTTATGGACTTTAGATAGTGGTACAGAAGTAAGGTTAGTATTAGAATATGATACTACACTTTTAGATTCTGGTTCATTTAGTGGTTCAATACCTAATCCAAATAATCAATATGCAGATTTAAAATTTTACCCTAATCATGCTACAGATGCTACTGAGTTTGCTAGTGTATCTTTACCATTTGCGAATAATGGTTGGTGGTCTGTTATGATTAATCGTGATCAAGAAAATTTTGAATTAGTAGCAGCTAACAAAATATACTCAGGAAGTAATGGTTCATCTTTAGGATTTATAGCCTCATCATCAATCTCAGCAACAGACGATGGTTTTTGGTTTAGTGGAACAAATTCATATTTCCCTACTGTAGGTGGTATTACAGGATATACTGATTTTAGTGGTTCATACCAAGAAATTAGATATTATACAACTCAAATATCCCATAGTGTATTTAAGGATTATGTAATGAATCCTCAATCTATTGAAGGTAATACTATTAATAGTGCTCCTGATGAATTAATATTTAGAGCAGCATTAGGAGGTGAATTATATACAGGTTCAGTTTCAATACATCCTAAAGTAACAGGCTCTTGGGCTACATTAAATTCATTCCCCACTGACTCAGATTTTACAATTACTGAAGGTAATTTTGCTGTAAATAGAGAATATGTGTTTATGGATCAACCCGCGGTTGGTATTAAAAACCGTATTACAGATAAAATTAGACAAGTAGATCTAAATTTACCTGAAGGTACTCAACAATTATCTAATATCAGATCTATACAACAAGATACTGAAACAGATGATGCTTATACTGATACAGTAAATCAAGTAGAGGTAGTATTATCTCCAACTAACCAAATTAATGATGATATTATTAATTCAATTGGTTATTTAAATATTGGAGAATATATAGGCGACCCTAGACAAATTGCTTCGGGTTCAATTAACTACCCAGATTTAGATGCTTTAAGAGATGAATATTTTCTTAAATATACAAGCAATTACGATTGGAATGATTTTATTAGATTAATTAAATTCTTTGATAATTCATTGTGGAAAACAATCAAAGATTTTATCCCATCTAAAGTATCATCAGCTACAGGTATTTCTATTAAACAACATTTACTAGAAAGACAAAAATATCCAGAACCATCAGCTTCATATTCTGAACCTTACTATACAGGCAGTATAGGTCAAATTGCTGGGTTATTAGATGATCAAAGAATTTATACTGCTTCAGGAGATTATGATTCATTCCCTATTGTAACTACTACAGGTTCCCAAGGTGGAACGTTACCTGTATTTGTAGAAGATACGAACTATACAGAACTTACATACCCAGGTGCAGTTAACGTAACTCAAAGTTGGAATGGTTCAAATATAACACCATTTGGATTTGAAGATTTTACCCAAGATGACGCTCGCGAATTTATAGATGGTGAATTTAGTGGTTCTACATTGATAGCAACTACCCAAAGTTTAAATCCAAACAATACACTATTAAAAGAAAACACAGTAGTTGTAAACTACAAAACATCAGGTTCTAATGCTCAAAACCCAGCAGTTGGTGAATTAATTTGGGAATTTGATTTTAATACTATAGGTAATATTAATAGTTATTATGTTGCTGAAATATATATTAATGAAGAAGATTTAAATGGGACCAACTCAGATTCAGCTATCCGTAACTTAAAACCAGGAGATAAAATCACTTTTGATCTTAATTACACAATATCACCACCATAAAGATAATCTACTATGCCTACTATAACAAATACAGGGACTATTAAAAGCATTACTGCTTTAGGAAATGGGCAATTTAAAATTGACCTAGTAGATGGTTCTTACCCAATTGTTGATAATAATCCTGCTACAGGAAATTTTAATTCTGGTACAGTTAATTCATCTTTAGTTGTATTAGATCCTTATGCTAATATTCCTAATTTAGCATATTCTGATTTCAATGCTGTTATTAATAATGCTTTAATTCCAAGACAAAGTAACATTTTCTGGGATTTAGATTATTCTACTAATGCTATACAAGCAGTAAACCAAGAAGCAGTAATATCAGCATCCCAACAAGATGGTGATTTGCCTAAAGCATTTATACAAGATTACAATTACTATTCAACTCCTATTTTAAGACGTAATTATTTAGGAGCTAAATCAACAGCCCCAGATTTCAACGAATTGGCTGTAGAAGGTGGTTTTGGTCAATTACCTGTAGTACAAAGTGAAGGATATTATTTTGCATTCTTTAACTGGGTAGGAGGTACTTCTCCTGAATGGGGTAATGAATTAGAAGATAGAAGTGCTGTAAACGTTAGATATTATATAGGTGAAAATGGAAATGTAATTGAACCTATTAATGATTCTAATGGTATTAACTTAAGTATTGTACAACAAAACTTTGAACAAGATTCAAATACTATTTTAAGTTTTAATGATAAGGAAGGTGCTACTTCAAAATTTACTAATTTAGAAGGAACACATAAAATTTTTAAAAGTGGTCAAATTCCTCAACCTATTATTTATACTCAAACTTCAAGTATAGGTAGTGATTCTACTTTACCTAACCAAGGTGGAGGCTATACAGGATCAATTGATTTTGTTCAAGGTGACCAATCCCCATCTTTACTTACAGATGATTTCCAATTAATATCAAATGCTGCTAACCCTTATTTAGATTATAATGTAGGCAACGGAAATCCTATACATTTTCCTTCTATAGTAAATGAAGGAGCTAATGCTGATTTAACAGTTAATGGTACTAGATATGTAGTAGATGGAGCTGACCCAACATCAAATAATATTACTTTAACTTTAACAGCTCAAATTTCAATTGGTCCAGGTATATATGAATTTACTTCAACATTACAATGGAGAAAAAATGGTACTACATTTATAGGAAACCCTGTAAACCATAATTGGACAGGAAATAGCTCACCACCTACTATTACAATCTCAGCAACTGATAGCACAGCAGTTGATACGGATTACTATGAATTAATTCTAGTCTCATTTAGTCAACCATTTAAAAATAGTAATAATATACCAACAGATTTTCCATTATTATTAACTACTACACAGTTACAAGTAACACAACAGCCTTTACCTCAAACTGGCCCATGTAAACTTTTCTGGGAAACAGTAACATTACAACCTACTAAAATCAGAGCTAAAGAAGGTGTAGGTTCTGTTAATGGTTTAAGAGATTTTTATGGTCAACGACAATCAGATATTTCTGGTAGTGGATTTAATCCTATTACTCAAAACTTTATAGTACAAGTAGGTGATGAAATTAGATTTGATGGTACAGAAACTCAAACTTATTATATAAAAGAAGTGGATACCTCAGGAGGAGAAGTTACATTGACGTTAGATAGGAATATTACTGCTCAAGATTTAGATTATTTCTTACTAAGAAGATATATAACTGACCCTTCTTATTTAATATTAGAAGTAGATAAACCTGCAGGAGGTACGTCTACTGGGGTTCTTACACCAGAATATTTTTATGGAGAAACAGAAAAAAAGGTAGATAATATACTTAAAGAACTTAAAAAGGACAATTTAATTTAAAATTAAACTTGTCATAAAACTAAAATAATCATATATTTATAACAAAATACGTATTAAACAATGGGATATTTAAATAATTCGGTAGTAACTGTAGATGCTATCCTTACAACAAAGGGTAGAGAGTTACTTGCTAAAAATGATGGTACATTCCGTATCACACAATTTGCATTAGCTGATGATGAAATTGATTATACATTATATAATCCATCACACCCATCAGGTTCAGCTTACTATGGTCAGGCAATTGAAAATATGCCTTTATTAGAAGCGTTTCCTGATGAAACACAAATCATGAAATATAAACTTACTACTTTACCTCGTGGTACTGCTAAGATGCCAATCTTAGATGTAGGTTATACTAATATTGTAATTAAACAAGGAGCTTCACTAGCAATTACCCCACAAACCTTAAATTATTTAGGTGGTAATCAAAACGAATCCTCAGGTTATACTGCTACTATTTCAGATGTTAGACTATTATCTACATTCGAAGGTGTTGGTATAGATTCAGCTCAAACAAATGCTTTAAATGTTAATTCAACTACAACATTAGGTACTAATGTATCTGCAACAGTAGTAGGAACAACAATTAACCTTAGAGCAACTACAGTAAATACATTATTTGGTAGTAATACTGCATTATACGCTACAATGACAATTGTAGGTAGAGATAGTGGTGCAAGATTACAAGTCCCCATCACTATAACTAAAGTATCCTAATTATGTCATTTAATAGATTAGAAGCAGACGATTTTGTAGTATCAGCTGATAGTATTACAGCAGGTATTTTTACTGATAGTCAAATCCCAGAAATCACTACATTTTTTACTTCATCAACTCAAAGAACAAGCAATTCAGGAGATTACTACTTAAACGTATTTTCAAATGCCGCAACTTCATCTTTAGAATTTGCAGTTACTTATGGTAACGAATTAGGAAGTGGTAGTGCCGCTTATAATTTAGATGTAGACGGTAAATCACCATCTTCAACAGTTTATGGCCAATATCGTACCTTAGTATTAGGCGATGAAAATGCAGATTTTACTTTTGGTAGTATTACATCATCGGATTTTTGGGCTGTATCAATGGAAAGAAGTAGATATAAAGAATCTATTTTCCCAGGTTCAACAACTTTATTATTAAGAGGTCCAGATGGTGTTATCTCATTAACTGATAATAGCCAAGTTGCCTCTTCAGTTGTATTTAATGATGCGGGTAGAGTATTCCAATTAGTATCAGGTTCAGCAGGTACAGTATTTACAACACTAGAATCAAATGGATATAGTATTGATTCAGGTTCATATGGTTTATTCTTACCAGATATTGCTACTTATATTTTAAACCCAAGAGCATTATCTAATGATGAAGCTGATGGAGGTATTGGTTTAGATGCTACTTTAACTTCAGCATTAACAGCAACAGATAGCCCAAACTTAAATACAATATTTACAGCAATTACCCACTCAAATGCTTCATCATTTACAGCAAACTCAGAAGAAACAATTACTTCAGATTTTGTGTTTGTAAGACCTAGAAGTTCTCAGTTTAATTATTCAGAAAACCCATCATTTATCTCAGGTTCAACAGGTGAAGTATTATACCCTTCATTTATTAATGCTCCTACAACATATATTACAACTGTAGGTTTATATAATGATACTAATGAGTTATTAGCTGTAGCTAAATTATCTAAACCATTAGAAAAAGATTTTACAAAAGAAGCTCTTGTTAGAGTTAAGCTAGATTTTTAAAATGAATGAGTGCATTCAAACAATTTTTATCACAGGACTTAATAGTAGAACCCTTTAAAGTAAATAAGGGGTTCTCCTTTCCTTCTTCTGAATTTACAGATAGTGATGTTCAAATTGATAGACTAACAGGTATAAAGGGTGATTTCCAATTTACTCAATCTCTTACAGGAAATAATTCAGACCAATATTCTGTTTTAATATATGATTCTGCTAAAGAATTATATTACTCTAACTTTTTAACATCATCTGTTGGTTCTCCTTTACAAACACAAAGTTTATTTCCTGGAGAAAATGAAACAGGAGATGTATTTATAGGTAATCCTGACTCTTCTGGTAGATATGAAAATTACCTCCAATCTACAGATGATGTAGTTAGATTTTTTCCAACAGGCTCTAGCGATGAAATTTTTGTACTTTCTATTCCATCACGTTTGTGGGGTGATTATATTCAACCTAATTCTTTCGAGTATAAAGTTATAGATGATGATAATATAACCCATATCATTACAGATGATGGTAATGGTAATCTTTATATAGGAGGAGTTTATGTAGGTAATATTATATATCCTCATGGTATAGCAGTATTTACTAAACTACAAGATAATGCTCCTCCCGCCCCTGAAGGATATGGTATATCTGAATATGGAGCTAACGTATATGGTGGTGGTATTTCAATAGCAGATTTAGGCGGTTCTAATGTAACTTGTTCATTTTCTAGTTCGTTTGATATTTACGAAACACAATACAAAGCTACTATAAATGAATTTGAATTTAATTTTAGTTTAAACCCTTCTATTATTTCAGGTTCTACAGATGGTACCGTTTATGATTTTGTAACTGGTTCTTATTTTTCACCTTATGTTAGTACAGTAGGGTTATATGATAATGACCAAAATTTACTTGCAGTTGGGAAATTATCTCAACCACTCCCAGTATCAAGAACAACAGATACTACTATATTTATAAACATAGATAGATAATTACAATGGGAAAAGGAACCAATAGATTAGAAAAAATATTTACCCCAACAACGGATGAAATAAACCAGGGGTTTACTATAAATGCCTGGCATGTATCACAATCAGTAAATGCTTTCACTGGTACAGGAAGTTATGATATTGATATTAGTGGGAGTTTAACTGTTAGTGGTTCTATTTATCATGTAGATGCTGCTGATGCTGCGGGTGCTTTAAATAGTGTAGTAGTTAGAAATACATCCACAGGAGAATATTTTATAACTGGTTCTTATGGTGATGCTGCTGGTGCTGATGGGTCTTCAGGGACATCAGGTTCATCAGGTTCATCAGGTACATCAGGTTCCTCAGGTTCTTCTGGTACTTCCGGCTCATCAGGTTCTTCAGGTACATCAGGTGCTGATGGTTCAAGTGGTTCTTCTGGTACATCAGGTGCAGATGGTTCTTCTGGTTCTTCAGGTACATCAGGTAATGATGGTTCTTCTGGCTCTTCAGGTACATCTGGTACAGATGGTTCTTCAGGTAGTTCAGGTACATCAGGTAATGATGGATCAAGCGGTTCTTCAGGTACTTCAGGAAATGACGGTTCATCAGGTTCCTCTGGTACTTCAGGAGCAGATGGCTCTTCAGGTAGTTCAGGTACATCAGGTATAGGTAGTGATGGTTCATCAGGCTCATCAGGTACTTCAGGAAATGATGGCTCAAGCGGCTCATCAGGTACATCAGGTGCAGATGGTTCAAGTGGCTCTTCAGGTACATCTGGTACAGATGGTTCTTCAGGTTCATCAGGTACTTCAGGAAATGACGGTTCAAGTGGCTCATCAGGTACTTCAGGAAATGATGGTTCATCAGGTTCTTCAGGAACTTCAGGAAATGATGGTTCTTCTGGTTCATCAGGTACTTCAGGTGCTGATGGTTCTTCTGGTTCTTCAGGTACCTCAGGTGCTGCAGGTTCATCAGGTTCTTCAGGTTCTTCAGGTTCATCAGGTACTTCAGGTTCTTCAGGTTCATCAGGTACTTCAGGTGATGGTAGAGCTTTAATAACTTTAGATGAAGGTGTTCAATTAACATCTGATACTCTTTCTCTTAATTTTACAGGTGCTGGTGTAACAGCAACCGAATCAAACGATAATGTAACAATTGACATCCCAGGTGGTGGTGGTGGTTCTGGTTCTTCAGGTTCAAGTGGTACATCAGGAAATGATGGCTCAAGTGGTTCATCAGGTACAAGTGGTAGTTCAGGTTCATCAGGAACATCAGGTGCTGATGGTTCTTCAGGTTCAAGTGGTACATCAGGCGAAGCAGGAAGCTCAGGTTCTTCAGGTACTTCAGGAAACGATGGTTCATCAGGCTCTTCAGGTACATCAGGCGAAGCAGGAAGCTCAGGTTCTTCAGGTACATCAGGCGAAGCAGGTAGCTCAGGTTCTTCAGGAACTTCAGGTGCAGATGGCTCTTCAGGTTCAAGTGGTACATCAGGCGAAGCAGGTAGCTCAGGTAGTTCAGGTACTTCTGGTTCAGGCCAAGCAATTGAAATTTTAGACGAAAACGTTTCTTTAACTACAGATGTAGAATCTATCAATTTTGTAGGTGCAGGTGTAATAGCAACTAATTCAGGAGATGCAGTAACAGTAACTATCTCTGGAGGTGGCGGCGGCTCTGGTAGCTCAGGTTCATCAGGAACTTCAGGAAATGATGGTTCTTCAGGTTCTTCAGGTACTTCAGGTAGCTCAGGTAGTTCAGGTATTTCAGGTTCATCTGGTTCTTCAGGTACCTCAGGTAATGATGGTTCATCAGGCTCTTCAGGTACATCAGGAAATGATGGTAGCTCAGGTTCTTCAGGTACTTCAGGTAGCTCAGGTACCTCAGGTAACTCAGGCTCTTCAGGCTCTTCAGGTACATCAGGAAATGATGGTAGCTCAGGCTCTTCAGGTACATCAGGAAATGATGGTAGCTCAGGTTCTTCAGGTACTTCAGGTAGCTCAGGTAGTTCAGGTATTTCAGGTTCATCTGGTTCTTCAGGTACCTCAGGTAATGATGGTTCCAG
>Ga0209534_10002200_pt1 | contig 19610 bp, 17 predicted proteins | sample COG_07_FD_184751 | JGI IMG/M metagenome (GOLD analysis project Ga0209534, IMG submission 184751) | Pelagic Microbial community sample from North Sea - COGITO 998_met_07 (SPAdes) (version 2) | ecosystem: Environmental > Aquatic > Marine > Neritic zone/Coastal water | place: Helgoland, sampling...
AACGGAGTCACAACAGATTTTGACGGCAACTATTCAGTAAATGTTCAAGCGGGTACTTATACATTAATCTTTTCTTTTGTTGGTTATAAAACCAAAGAGCTCACTGATATTATAGTCAAAGAAAATGACGTAAAAGAAATCAATGTTAATCTTTCTTCAGCATCAGTTGGTCTGGAAGAAGTAGTTGTTTCGGTTTCAGTTCAAAAAAATACGGAGGAAGCATTGTTAATGATGCAAAAAAAATCAGCCAATTTAATGGATGGTCTTTCCTCAGAAGCTTTTAAAAAAGTTGGCTCAAGTAATTTGGCCAATGCCATAAAAAGAGCCCCTGGTGTTTCTATAATGGGTGGTAAATATGTATATGTTCGGGGACTAGGAGATAGATATACTAAATCAATTTTAAATGGCATAGATATTCCTGGATTAGATCCAGATAGAAATACCATTCAAATGGATTTATTTCCTACTAACATATTAGATAATGTTCAAATAATTAAATCTTTTACTGCAGATCTACCTGCTGACTTTACAGGTGGATTAGTAAACATAGTAACCAAAGAATTTCCTTCTAAAAAAAGCCCTGCTCTCTCAATTAGTTTAGGATATAACCCAGATATGCATTTCAAGTCAGATTATCGATCTTACAAAGGAAGTTCTACTGATATATTAGGTTTTGACAATGGGCAAAGAAAAGTACCAATTGATAATAATCTTTCGAGTTTTTATAACCAGTCTTTAAATGATTTATTCAGTGATAATTTAAATGCAGATTTTCCAAACCTTAACTCTCAGGATTACAATACCATAAACGATCTTTCTAATTCTTTTAACCCAATAATGGCAGCTGAAAAAAGTAATAGTTTAATGAATATGTCTTTAGGCTATTCAACTGGAAATCAATTTGATATTGGTAAAAAAGAACACACTATTGGTTGGCTAGGTGCAATTTCTTACAATAATCAAACAGAATATTACAGTGAAGCAATTGATAATTATTTCAATACCAATACAAATCCAGACGTTTATGCTCTGGATACTTTTAGAACACAAAGAGGAGAAATAGGAATTAACAATGTAATACTTAGTGGATTGGGAGGTCTCTCATATAGAACAGATAAATCAAAGTTTAAATTGACTTTAATGCATATTCAAAACGGCGAGAAAAAAGCTGGACGTTTTAGACAAGAAAATAGATTTACAGACTTTGTTGACTACAACAAAGATAATTTAGAGTATAGTCAAAGAAGTATCACCAATATTATTCTTAACGGAACTCATACCATAATTGATTCCTCGTTTTTGTCCAAATTGGTAGATAAAATAGAATGGAAAATATCTCCTACTATTTCAAAGATTCATGATAAAGATGTAAGATCAACAATATTTATTGATGATAATAACGCTTTTAAATACAAGGACAATACCCAGCCAACAAGAATCTGGAGGTTTTTAAATGAAAATCATTTTAATTCTAAAATAGATTTCACTAAGAATTATGAGCTTGATAGTGAAAAAGCAAAATTTAAGTATGGAGCATTAGCAACTTATCAGACAAGAGATTTTCAAATAGCTAGATTCCAAGTAAGCTGTTGGGATGACCCTTCAGTTTGGTCGGTAATAAATGGAGACCCAAATCTGATTTTTGACTCTAATGTATTGGTAACAGAATCAAATCCTATTGGAAGCTACATGAATCCAAGAGCTACAATCACGGATAGAAGTAGTCAGTTTGAGTCTAGCAAGAGAAATTTTTCTGGATATATATCCAATGAATTAAAATTATTTGGAGTTTTAAAAACTATTGTTGGTCTTAGAATGGAAAAGTTTGATTTGTTCTATACTGGTCAAAATTCAAGTGGTGATAATTTTAATAACGAAAATGTGATAAACAAACTAGACTTATTTCCAACAGGAAATTTCATTTTCCAAATGTCTGAAAACAGTAATTTAAGAACTTCCTTAACAAGAACAACTGCTAGGCCATCGTTTAAAGAAGCTTCCATTGCTCAAATATTTGATCCCCTATCCAATATGACTTTTGTTGGAAATATTGATTTAAAACCATCCTATATTCAAAATTACGATATTAGATACGAGTACTTTGGGAAATTTTCTCAAATGATGGCAATAAGTTTTTTTTATAAAACATTTCAAGACCCTATTGAAATGACCTACTACGAATCTGCTCCTACTAATTTTACTCCTGCAAATTTAGGTTCTGCTACAGTAGGTGGAATCGAATTTGAAATAAGAAAAAATTTAGAATTCATTTCAGAAGGACTTAAAGATCTATCATTTAATGTTAATATGTCTTTTATAGAATCTCGTCTTACTTTTAGTGAATCTGAAAAATCTAGAAGAGAAAGTAGTAAAAGAACTGGAGAGACTGTGGGTGATTACAGAACACTTCAAGGACAAGCCCCTTATTTAATTAACTCTGGTATTAGCTACACCAATCCTGACAAAGGAATACAAACAGGAATATTCTACAACGTTCAAGGAAAGACTTTAGAAATTGTTGGAGATGGATTTAGACCAGATGTATATAGAATTCCTTTTCACAGTCTAAATTTTAATTTTAGTAAAACTTTTGGAAAAGAAAGGAAGTCAACCGTCAATCTAAGGGCAAATAATCTTTTGGGAGATGTAAAAGAAAGCATGGTGGAATCTTATGGAACGGAAGCTCTAAATTTTAGATTGAGAAATCCTGGAAGAATTTTTTCTTTAGGATTTAAGTACAGATTCTAATTTATTCTTAAATTAATTGTATAAATGAATTTTGGTTTTTTTGAAATACTAACATTAGTTGGGTCTTTAGGCTTTTTCATCTACGGGATGAAAATAATGAGTGAAGGTATTCAAAAGCTAGCTGGATCTAAAATGAGAAATATTTTAGGTGCAATTACTAACAATAAGTTTGCTGGAATTTTTACAGGATTTTTTACCACGTCAGTTATTCAATCTTCAAGCGCAACTACAGTTATGATTGTAAGTTTTGTAAATGCTGGCCTACTCTCTCTTCGACAGGCAATTGGGGTGATAATGGGCGCCAATATTGGAACCACCGTAACTGCATTTTTAGTTCTAGGATTAGGTTTTGGAAAATTAAGCTTAGCAACCTATTCTCTTCCCTTAATAGCAATCGGATTGCCATTGATTTTTTTCAAAAAAGATAGTCTTAATTCTCTTGGAGATTTCATAATTGGTTTTGCTTTACTATTTATGGGTTTAGAGGCATTAAAAAAATCAGTTCCTTCTTTTGATGAAGGTGGGTTTTATGAACTTATTGAACCACTAACAGGAAGCGGGATATTTTCAGTTATTATTTTTGTTTTTATTGGAACTTTTGTTACCATAATAGTCCAATCCTCTAGCGCAGCTATGGCACTTACTCTAGTTTTATGCACAAAAGGATTGCCCTTTGAATTTGCTGCAGCAATTGTTCTTGGTGAAAATATGGGGACAACAGTTACTGCTAATATTGCTGCTATTATAGGGAATATACATGCAAAAAGAGCAGCTCTTGCTCATTTAATATTCAATCTATTTGGGGTTATATGGATGATAATTTTATTCAATTTTTTCATAGAGAATATTGAAGAATTTGTAAAGCTTAATTCAGAATGGTTCCCATTTGACAACTCCTCAAAACAGTCTATTGAAAACTCTACTATTCAGTGGTCATTAGCTTTATTTCATTTAACCTTTAATATTCTAAACACTCTATTACTTGTGTGGTTTGTAGAAAATATAGAAAAAATTGTTACCAGAGTAATTTATTCTAAAGCAGAAGAAGATGAAATATTTCAACTTAAATATTTTTCCAATACGACCTTATCAAGCGAGTTTTCGATTCTTGAAGTAAGAACTGAGCTATTAAAGTTTATTAAAATCACATCAAAAATGAATTCGTTTTTAAAGTCTCTTATTCTTGAAACTGACAAAAGAAAATTTTCTAAAATCCTTCAGAAAATTAAACAGTATGAAGACATTACAGATAGAATTGAAGATGAAGTATCGGAATATTTATCTAAGGTAAATGAAACGGAGTCTACTCAAAAGACTAACGAGGAGATAAAATCTATACTTAGTATTATTAATGATTTAGAAAGCATTGGAGATTCTTATTATTCTATTTCTAAATTAATTCAAAGAAAATCAGAAAATAATATATATTTTGTTCCTATTCAAAGAAACAATATTCTTAAAATGATTGAAAAAGTAGAAAATCTATTTACTCAGTTAAAAAAGTATGTTGGAGATTCTGATGTCAAAACCTCTAAAACAATTAAAAAAGAAAAGATGGAAATCAACAAATTACATTATGAGTTGAAAAAAGAGCATCTAATAAATATTTCTAATAATAAATATAGTATTAAAAGTGGGGTAATTTATTCAGATGTTTTGTCTGGATTAGAAAATATTACCAATAATATAATGGACGTACGAGACTCTATAAATTAATTATTTGAAGTCTGTGCTATTTGACCATTCTTAGTTACAATTTTCCAGTTACTAATTCTTTTTCCTGATTCATATAATACAACAGCAGAATAATCACCTTCTTTATTCCAAACAATCCATTCACCATCACGATTTCCATGGTTATCGAAACCTGTTTTAGATATTAATACTCCATTCTCAGACCAAGAAAGCCAAGAACCAACTTTTTCACCATTTAGATAAGATCCTTTTTGCTTTAATTTGCCATTATCGTAAAAAGAAGAAAATTTTCCATTGTGTAAACCATCAAGAATTTCATAAGAAAACATTACGTTTCCAGACTCGTAAAAGTTCTGGAATTTACCCTCTAATGGAATTCCACTATTTGTAGTAAATACACCATTAATCTGAGCGATTTCTTGAGAATAAAAAACACAAGAAACTAAAGTTAGAAGAGTAATAAATAAATTTTTCATAGTGCTAATATAGTAATAAAAATCTAATGTTAAGCTAATGTTAACAAAATATTACTTAAGGGTTACTTAAATATGATTTGAAAGTAAATCATTAGCAAGGTGATAAAACATTTAAATATATAAAGTATAAGATTTTTAATATTCAATAAAAAAATTCATATTTGCAGCCGAATTAACTAAAACTGGGTTTCGGACCCTTTTAAAAACAATTAATATGGCAACTAAAATAAGACTTGCAAGACACGGAAAAAAAGGTAAACCTTTTTACCATATAGTAATCGCCGACTCTAGAGCTAAAAGAGACGGAAGATATATCGAAAGAATTGGATCCTACGATCCAAATAAAAATCCAGCTATTATTGACATTAATTTTGACAGAGCCTTGTATTGGGTTGGTATTGGCGCTCAACCAACCGATACCGTTAGAGGAATGTTATCTTACAGAGGAGTTTTATATAAAAATCATTTACTTAAAGGAGTGGCTAAAGGTGCATTAACTGAAGCTATAGCAGAAGAAAAGTTTAACAAATGGTTAGAAGAGAAAGAAAGCAAGATTGAATCCAAAATATCTTCTTTAGAAAATGCAGAGCAAAAAGCTATTGCAGATGCATTAAATGTAGAGAAAGAAAAAAGTGCTGCTAGAGCAAAAGCTATTGCAGAAGAACAAGCCATTCAAATAGCAAAAGCTGAAGCGGAAGAAGCGCCAGCAACGGAAGAAACTCCAGCTACAGAAGAAACACCAGCAGAAGAAACTCCAGCGGAAGAAACTCCAAAAACTGAAGAAGCTCCAAAAGCAGAAGAAACACCAGTAGAAGAAGCTCCAGCTAAAGAAGAAACTCCAAAAGCAGAAGAAGCTCCAGTAGAAGAAGCTCCAAAAGCAGAAGAAGCTCCAGTACAAGAAGCTCCAGCGGAAGAAACTCCAAAAACTGAAGAAGCTCCAAAAGCAGAAGAAACACCAGTAGAAGAAGCTCCAGCTAAAGAGGAAACTCCAAAAGCAGAAGAAGCTCCAGCTAAAGAAGAAACTCCAAAAGCGGAAGAAATTCCAGCTACTGAAGAAGGAAAAAAAGAAGAATAAATAAAACTTCTTAAATGATTTTATAATTTTAAGCCATGTTAAAACGTGGCTTTTTTTATGCAGGATAATTTAAAGGAAATAGGACATTTTTCAAGACTTCATGGTTACAGTGGTAAATTGGTAATTTCCTTTATTAACGAAACTCCTTCCATTCTTACAAAAAAAATAACAATTTGGTTAAATGTATCTGGAATAATGACACCTTATAAGATTCAAGAAATTCAACCATTAAATAAAAACAAATTGGTTTTAACTCTTCTAAATGTTAATAAAGACAAAGCTGAAGAATTAAAAAATAATTCTGTATTTGTCAATCCAAAAGACGTTGATTTAGGAGAAGAAAAATTTGACAAAAACAATATTATTGGATACGATTTATTTAGCCAAACAGAAGAGAATTTAGGAAAGGTTAGTACTGTTATTAAAATTAAGAATAACAATCTTATTCAGCTTTACATTAATGACAAAGAGGTATTACTGCCTTATAATGAGAAAAATATTCTGGTTTTAGATCACTCCAAAAAACAAATGAAACTGTATATCCCAGATGGTTTAATTGAACTCTATACAAGTGAGTAAACGCATTTACAAACCATTTAATTTCAAAAAATTTTCCATTCATCAAAACAATGCAGCCATGAAAATTGGCACTGATGGAATTTTAATAGGTTCATGGGTAAATGTTACTAAAAAATTTAGAGCACTAGATATTGGTTCTGGAACTGGTATAATTACAATAATGTTGTGTCAAAGAAATTTAAATTTAGAGTTGGATAGTATTGAACTTTCGCACAGTGCTATAATGGATGCTAAAATTAATATTGAAAACAGTAATTGGAGCGATAGAATAAAATTATTTCACCAAGATTTAAAAGATTTTCATCCCGATTCTAATTATGATTTAATTGTTAGCAATCCTCCATATTTCAAAAAAAGTCTACAACCATCTAATTCAGAAAGATCCAAAGCCAGGCATCAAAATGATTTAAAATTGGAGGATATTTTAAAGTTTAGTAATCAAAATCTAACAAAAGATGGATCTTTAAACATAATTCTTCCATTTGAGCAAAAAAAAGAAGCAATAGAATTTGCAAAAAAACATGGCTTAAATGCTATAAGAGAATGTTCTGTATATCCAAAACCTAATAAAGCTCCACATAGAATTTTAATAGAATTTTCTAGATGTGAAAATAAACAATTGATTAAAGAGTCTTTGGTTATAGAAGAGGCTGGCAGACACAATTATTCTGAAGATTATAAAAAATTAACAAGAGAATTCTACACGATTTTCGAGTAATTGTATTATTTATATAAATTTACAAAATGAGCCAAAAGCCATTTTTAAAGTCAAGATTTTTCAAACTACCGCAGCACAAAATTTTTGACTTTCCTGCGAGGTATTACGACGAGAGAAAAGAGAGGGTTGAAAAGACGAAGCAAATGCAAGAAGCTGATAATTATTCTCAGAGAATAAAAAGCTCATTTGCTAATAAAAACGAGTATAAGAAATGGAACCAAAACTGGGAAACCATTAGGCTCATTATAATTTTCACCATTTTAATTTCTGGATTTGCATTTATTTATGGTCAAATAGACGATGTTTTAGAGATTCTAACCAATACCTCCAAAAAATAAAATGATAGAGTTACTTTCAGAACATGTTGCTAACCAAATTGCCGCTGGAGAAGTAATTCAAAGACCTGCTTCTGCAGTTAAGGAACTCTTAGAGAATGCAATTGATGCCCAGAGCACAAAAGTTCAGTTAATTGTTAAAGACGCTGGAGCTAGTTTGGTTCAAGTGATAGACAATGGCATGGGTATGACCAAAGAAGATGCTGAGATCTGCTTTAAAAAACATGCTACATCTAAAATTAAAAATACGAATGATTTATTTTCCATTTCTTCAAAAGGATTTAGAGGGGAAGCATTGTCAAGTATTGCAGCTGTATCCCAAGTAGAGCTCAAGACAAAAAAAATAGAAAGTGACATTGGACACCAAGTTAAAATTGAAGCTTCTAAGGTAGTATCATCCGAACCATGTGCATTTTCAAATGGAACCAGTATCTCTATGAGAAATTTATTTTTCAATGTTCCTGCAAGAAGAAATTTTTTAAAGTCAAAAGGAGTTGAAACCAAACATATTATTGATGAATTTCACAGGGTAGCTCTTACCCACCCCGAAATTCACTTCACCATGCACCACAATAACAATGTGGTTTTTGATTTGCCAATTACCAATACAAGACAAAGAATAGTTTCTATTTTCGGTAAAAAATACAATGAAAGATTGGTACCTGTAGATGAAGAAACTAGTATTACCAAAATAAGTGGGTTTGTTTTAAAACCAGAGTTTTCAAAAAGAACAAGAGGAGAACAATTTTTGTTCATTAACAATAGATTTATTAGAAATAACTCCATTAATCATGCAATTAAGGTTGTATTTAAAGATTTGATTGGAAATGATTCTTATCCATCTTATTTTATTTATCTCACAGTTCCATTAGATTCAATTGATGTAAATATTCATCCCAGTAAAACCGAAATAAAATTTGAAGACGAAAGAGCAGTTTACGAATTAGTAAAATCTAGTGTAAGAAGTTCTTTAAGCAGAAATAATATTGCTCCTTCAATAGATTTCAATCCAGAAACTTCCTTTGATTTCCCCCCTTTAAAGCCTGGAGAATCTATTAAAATACCTTCTATCAAAGTAGATACTAATTACAATCCCTTTAAGAAGGAAAATCAGTCTCAAATAAGTGGAAATATAGATTTACTTAAAGACAATTTTCAAAAAGAATTTGAAATTCCTGAAAATTTTAAAGAACAAAATGATGTACTACCAAGTTCTAACCTATTTTTACAATTTAACAAGCGTTACATTGTTGCAGCTAAGAAAAATGGTTTATTGATTATTGATATTTTCAGAGCACATCAACAAATAAAATTTGAAGAACTTAAACAAATGTATGACAATGGGGAAGTATTATCTCAAAAGTTACTTCTTCCAATAGAAGTGGAATTAAACCCTAGTGATTTTGTATTGTGTATGGAAATTAAAGAAGAATTGGAGAGATTAGGAGTTGAAATAGATCAGTTTGGTAAAAACAGTATTGTTATAAATAGTTTTCCAAATAAGTCGGAGAATATGGATGGTAAAAAGTTTATCGAAGATTGTTTGGAAAACATAAAAAACAGCAACGACGAGTTTAAAAAACCTTATGACAAAATTGCTTGGAATCTATCGAAAAATTATGCACATAGTAGACTTATCGCAATGAATAGTAAAGAAATGGCGCATTTAACAGATTGTCTTTTTTCTTGCAAATCTCCATTACAAAATAGCAAAGGACTTTCTATTGTTAAAGAAATTAATCAAGAAGAAATTATTAAGAAATTTAATTGATGTTCAATAATTTAATTAAAAATATAAGTCCTGTAGTTAAAAATATTCTAATTATTAATGTTTTATTTTTTGTTGCACAATTAACTTTCAAAGAAACTATAGAGAATAATTTAACACTTTTTCCCTTTGGTTCAGAAGGGTTCAAGCCTTGGCAATTGGCCACTCACTTTTTCATGCATTCTCGCCAAAGTATTGGACATATCTTTTTTAATATGTTTGCCGTAGTGATTTTTGGAACACAATTAGAAAGAGTTTGGGGACCTAAAAAGTTTTTAGGTTATTATTTAATTTGTGCTTTTGGAGCTGCTTTATTACACATGTTGGTTAACTATTTAAGATTAGAGAGCTTTGAATCTCATCTCTTGGAAATTTCATTAATTGAGCCTACAGAAATTCAATACTATTTGGATATAGTTAAAAACCAGGGTCTTGAATTAATAAAAAGTAATAGAAACTATACAGCTTTTCCTTTAATGGAACTTAATTCACTTGTTAATGCACCTATGTTAGGTGCTTCCGGAGCTGTTTTTGGACTTTTAGCTGCTTTTGGATATTTATTTCCAAACACAGAACTCATGTTACTTTTCCCTCCAATTCCTATAAAAGCAAAATATTTTGTTATTGGATATGCAGCTTTAGAGCTTTACCTTGGCATATCAAACAATCCAAGTGACAATGTTGCTCACTTTGCGCATTTAGGCGGAGCGTTAGTTGGAATTATTATTGTCTTATATTGGGGGAAAAATAGAAATAGTTTTTTTTAATGGCTTTATTAGATCAAATAAAATATCAGTTCAAAACAGGTGGTGTATCTATCAAAATAATTTACATCAATGTTTTGGTTTATGCCCTATTTTTAATCTTAGGAAATATTTTTGCTTTAATGAAGTGGAATCCTCAGGGAATCAATAATATAGATGACTATTTCAGCTTTAATTCATCTCCACTTATTTTTCTAAAAAGACCATGGACAATTTTAACCTACATGTTTCTTCATGGTTCATTTTGGCATATTTTCAATAATATGCTCATCTATTTTTTTACCGCTAGAATGTATGAAGATCTTATGGGAAAAAAGTCTGCACTTAGCACCTATATAATTGGAGGTTTTTGTGGTGCTATACTTTATTTAATAACCCATAACTTATTTCCACTCTTTAGAGATATGGGAGATATTCCTATGTTAGGCGCCTCAGCAGCAGTAATGGCTGTTTTCGTAGGCTTGGCTACCTACACACCAAATTTTGAAGTAATGTTGTTTGGTATAATTAAAATTAAAATGAAGTATCTAGCTATGGTTTGGGTAGCTTTTGATATTGTTGGACTTTCAAATTCAGATGGAATTGCTCATTTTGCACATCTTGGCGGGGCATTTTGGGGATACTTATACGTTTCTAATTTTAAAAAAGGGAAAGATATTTCTTACTGGTTTGATAATTTCATAACTAAAATGAGTGGATTAACCACAAAAAGGAAAATTAAAATTGTTTACAAAAAGAAAAAAGCAGAAAAAAAATCATCAGTCCCAAATTCTAAATCAAGACAAGAAAAGGTAGACGATATTTTAGATAAAATTAAATTGTCTGGCTACGAGAGTCTGACCAAAGAAGAAAAAGATTATTTATTCGATGCCAGTAAGCATATTTAATTTTGGTGTTAAGAATATGAGTTGGAGGGGCAAAATATTTGCCTACTTGACAATAGTTTTTAATTTATTATTATTCTTTAGCTATTTAGCTTTCTTATCAGACCCTACTAAAAATTCAGGCATTGCTTTTCTTGGTCTAGCCTATCCAATAATATTTATAATCAACTTGGTTTTATTTCTTATTTGGTTCTTTAAAAGAGATATATTTTTCTTTCCAACTTTGATTTTGTTAATTCTTGGGATGTATCACCACAGTAGATTTTTACAAATAAATCCTAAAATTTCAGAAAACACCACCTACAATGAAAAGATAAAAGTTATGAGTTTTAATGTTCGGTTATTTGACTTGTATAATTGGACCCACAATGAGGAAGTAAAGAGTAAAATCATTGAGTTAATTAAAAAACAAAAACCTGATATTATTTGCTTTCAAGAATATTTTTACGATAATAATAAAGAATTTATCACTCGAGAAATAATTATAAAAGAGTTAGGTTTAAACTATTACCACGAAAGCTTTACAGATGAAAGCAATAAAAATTCCTTATTTGGACTAGCTACTTTCAGTAAATTTCCTATTATCAATAAAGGAAGTTTAGCATTTAAAAATGACCATTCCAATCACTGTATGTGGTCAGATATTGTTTGTGAAAGTGATACACTTAGAGTTTTCAATACCCACCTTGGGTCTATAAGATTTAATAATTCAGACTATAAAATTATAGGTGGTAAAGGTAGTCCTCTATATTCGTATCAAAAAATCCCCAAACAAGATATTTTTAACAGACTTAAAATAGGTTTTTCAAAAAGAGCTCAGCAGATAAATGAATTGATTCCTTACTTAGAAAATAGTCCTTTTAAAAGAATTTTATGTAGTGATTTGAATGACACACCTATTTCCTACGCCTACAATCAATTTAGTAATCTATTTACAGATTCATTTACAAAATCTGGTTTTGGAATTGGAGGAACCTATATTGGTAAAATACCATTTTTGAGAATTGACTACATATGGCATGATAAAGGTTTAGATTCTTATAATTTTAAAACCCATCAAAATCAACTATCAGATCACAAAGCTATTTCAGTTGAGATTCTCTTAAGATAAGCAATAATAATCTATTAAACTTCTTATTTAATTTTTGTTTTCTTCAATGTAGATGTATAAATTTACCAAAAAGTTAAACTGGTTCATCGCTTGCTTTGCAAGAGGAAAGTCCGGACAGCTTAGAGCAGCATGCTTCCTAACGGGAAGGGTTTTTTAAACACAGCTAGTGCCACAGAAAAGAAACAGCCAGAAATGGCAATGGTGAAAAGGTGAGGTAAGAGCTCACCGTGATGGTGGTGACACCATTAGCGAGGTAAACCTCATGCGCTGAAAGACCAAATAAACCAAGGTTACTTTGTTGAAGAGTTGCTCGCTCAACTTGGAGGGTAGGTCGCTCGAGCTAATTAGTGATAATTAGCCTAGATAAATGATGAACCTAGACAGAATCCGGCTTATAGGTTTAACTTTTTTTTACTTTTAGTTGATTTATTAGTTTACCTTCGCGAAAAAATAATCAAATGCTGTTTTCTGAATTACCACTCGACCCTAATATACTTAAAGGAATTGAAGCCCTTGGCTTTACTACTCCAACACCAGTGCAGCAGGAATCTATTCCTTTACTTATCCAAGAAAATAGAGACTTAATAGGACTTGCCCAAACAGGAACTGGAAAAACTGCAGCTTTTGGTCTACCTATGATTCATAAAATTGACGTCAATAAAAAAATTGTTCAAGGATTGGTCATTGCGCCAACTAGAGAACTATGCGTTCAAATATCAAACGATTTTAAAGATTATTCAACTTTTGTAAAGGGTCTATCCATTGCCACCATTTACGGAGGAGCTAGTATGGATAAGCAATCTAGAGAAATAAGATCTGGGGCTCAAATTGTGGTTGCAACACCGGGGAGATTAATGGATATGATGAAAAGGAAAATGATCAAGATAAATCATGTTTCTTACGTTGTTTTAGATGAAGCTGATGAGATGTTAAACATGGGTTTCAAAGAAGATATTGATGGTATACTAAGTCATACTCCAGATGAAAAATCAACTTGGCTTTTTTCTGCTACCATGCCTAGAGATGTTGAAAAGATATCTAAATCTTATATGAACGATCCTATGGAAATTACCGTAGGAAATAAAAATGTAGGAGCCAAAAATATTCACCATGTATATTACAATGTTCCTGAGAGAGATAGATATAAGGCAGTAAAAAGAATTTTAGATTTCAATCCTAATATTTATGGATTAATATTTTGCAGAACCAGAAGAACTACTCAAGATGTTGCCGATAAACTTTTAAAAGAAGGTTACAATGCTGCACCACTTCACGGAGATTTATCTCAAATGCAAAGAGATAAAGCAATGGATAAGTTTAGAGATAAAACTTTACAAATATTGGTTGCTACAGATGTCGCTGCTAGAGGAATAGATGTTAACGACATATCCCATGTGATAAATTATCATTTACCAGATGAAGTAGAGAGTTATACCCACCGAAGTGGAAGAACTGCTAGAGCAGGAAAAAAAGGGGTATCTATTGCAATTGTTTCCAACAAAGACCAAAATAAAGTTTTTCAAATTGAAAAAAAGATTAAAATAAAATTTGATGAAGGAAAACTACCCTCTGGAAAAGAAATCTGTGAGCAACAGCTAGTTGGGTATGTGGAGAAAATTAAAAGTGTTAAAATTAACGAAGATGAAATTGCCGACCTAATTCCTTCAATTATTAATAGTTTTGAAGAATATTCTAAAGAGGAACTTATCAAAAGAATGATTGGGATTGAGTTTAATCAACTTTTAAAATATTACGAAAATTCTAGAGACATTGTTAAAGACAAGGGAAGTAAAGGCCCAAGAGTTAAAAGTGATGATCACCAAAGGTTCTTTATTAATCTAGGTCTAAATAAAGGATTGAATAAAGGTGGTCTATTAAGATTAATTTGTTCTAATACCAATATAGATTCTAAATCTATTGGTGCCTTGGACCTTTTTAATGAATTTTCATTCTTTGAAGTGGATAAAAAACTTTCAAATGAAATTATAGATAATTTAAAGGATAAAGAATACGATGGAAAGACTTTTTTAGTTGAGATTGCATCTAACGAAGGTTCCAAATCAAGATCTAGAGATAGATCAAGAAATAGAGATAGATCAAGAAGCAGAGACAGATCAAGAAATAGAGATAGAGGAAACAACAGAGATAGAAACTCTTTTAGAGGGAATAGTAGCTCAGGAGGTGAAAGAAGAAGAAGAAGATAAAAATATTTATTTAATACTTTTTATTTAACAAAACAAGCCGCTAAATTATAGCTTAAAGAAAACACTGAAAAAACCATACATCCAGCATTGAGTTTTCAGTTCTAATCCAATTTTCTTTAACCCCATTTTTAGTAAACCCAGCTCTTTCAAAAAGCTGTATACTAGCTTTATTGGTATGTAAAATATTAGCATGTAGATTTGAAATAAAATAATCTTTAATGCAAATGGATTTTAGCAAGGATAATGCTTCGGTAGCAATTCCCATATTTCTAAATTTTTCATCTATAAAAATTCCTACCCCAGCTCTTGAGTTAACCATGTCATATTCGAATAAATCAACACAGCCTACAGGTGAACCACTGCTATCAATCATAAATCTTATTTGCCGATCTAAGAATATATCTTGATCAGAATTTAAAAATTCTTCAATCTGCTCTGTAGTATAAAAAATAGGATTTTCAGAAAAAAGTGAATTGTCTAAATTATTTTCCCAAAAAAGAAGTTGGTCTAAATCCAATAATTTCGGTCTTCTTAAAGTAACATTTTTTGTCATTTTAATGCAATTATTAAGAATAGATATTACAAATCATAATCTCCACTAAAAACAAACTTTGCTGGGCCTGTAAGAAATACTTTTTCAAAGTTGTTATCTGTTCTATCAAAATTAACTTTCAGCTTCCCTCCTCTTGTTTTCACAAATAGAGAATTTTCTATTTTGTTTTCATATGCAATAGCAAGTGCTGTAGCAGTTACCCCAGAACCACAGGAGAGTGTTTCGTCTTCAACTCCTCTTTCATAGGTTCTCATATCTAAAAAATCATCTTCTACTTTAACCAAATTGACATTTATCCCATTTTGAAAATATTTGTCGTTATTCCTAATTGACTTACAATGCTTTTGGAAATCTATATTATCTATACTATTTGTAATCTGTACGTAGTGTGGAGAGCCTGTATTAACTTCAAAATCTCCATTCGTCAATTTATCTACTAATACCGGGCTTTTAATGCTTATTTTAATATTTTCATTCTCTAAAACTTGTCCTTGATGAATTCCGTCATTAGTAATAAAAGAACAATTTGACTGAACAATTCCTTGATGAAAACAATATAAAACTGCACATCTACTTCCATTGCCACAAAAGCTAGCAGATCCGTCAGGGTTAAAGAATTTCATTTCAAAACTAACTCTATTATGATTAGAAATTAATATTAAGCCATCGGCGCCAATCCCATACTTTCTATCACAGATTTTTTTTATCTGATTCACAGAAAATTTAAAATCATCCTTGGTTAAATCAATGATTACAAAATCATTTCCAGTTCCTTGATATTTAGTGAATTTTACAAGCATTAGTATCAAAAGTAACGAAAAATATGCTTAACAATAATTAACAGCTCTTAAGCAATTAAAATAAAAAATGACAATTAGTTTTATAAAAATTAATAAGATGAAAAATAAATTATTTATACTAACTCTTGGTTTTATTATTGGCGGCGTTACATTTTCAGTTTTTTATTTAAAGTCAGATTATAATAATAAATCATCGCAAATTCAAGATAAAGAAATTGAAGAAATTCCTAAAAAAACATCCTCTTTCACTCTAACTAACAACAATAACTCAAAAAATAATTTAGATTTCACTCTTGCAGCGGAAAAAACAGTAAATACTGTTGTGCACATAAAAAGTGAATATGCTCAAAATTACCAATCGGACCCGCTACTTGATTTTTTTTGGGGACCTAATGGAAGTAGAGGAGACAGAACTCAGATAGCAACTGGATCAGGTGTAATTATCTCAAGTGATGGTTATATTGTTACCAATAACCATGTAATTGAAGATGCTTCAACAATTTCTGTGACATTAAATGATGGTAGAGAATTAATTGCGGAATGTCTTGGTACAGACCCCAATACTGATTTAGCTCTTTTAAAAGTGGATCAAAAAAATTTAGTTTTTGCTGATAGTTTTTGCTGAATTTGGAAACTCAGACAACGTAAAATTAGGAGACTGGGTACTGGCTGTAGGAAATCCGTTCAATTTGACTTCAACAGTAACCGCTGGAATAGTTAGTGCAAAAGCAAGAAATATAAATATTTTAAGAAGAAGCTCTAAAGAAAGTATATTTCCTTTAGAGTCGTTTATTCAAACTGATGCTGCTGTAAATCCCGGAAACAGTGGAGGAGCACTTGTAAACCCTGATGGTGTTTTAATTGGAATTAATACAGCTATTGCTTCCAAAACAGGCTCTTATACAGGATATTCATTTGCAATCCCATCCAATATTACCCTTAAAGTGGTAAACGATTTAAAAAATTACGGACTTGTCCAGCGAGCTTTTATCGGAGTAATAATTCAAGAGGTTACACAACAGGTAATGGATGAATTTAATTTACCCAACACCAATGGCGTTTTGGTAAGTGGTTTGTCTGATGGTGGAGCTGCATATGAAGCAGGTATTAAAACTGATGATATTATTCTAAAAGTAGAAAATATTGAAGTTAATGGTGTTCCAGAACTCCAAGAACAGATAGGAAAATTCAAGCCAGGAGACACTGTTAAAGTTATAATTCAACGGAAAGGTGAAAAGAAAATAATTGAAGTTAAACTGAGAAATAATAAAGGAACAACAGAAATAATAGATAAAAACAAATTAGAAAAAGAATCAAGTTTATACGGAGCTGTTTTTGAAGAACTAAACAAAGAATCGTTGAAGTATTACAATATTAATAGCGGAATTAAAATAATTTCTTTAAGTAAAGGGGAATTTAAAGAGATTGGTATAAAACAGGGTTTTATTGTAACTCATATCGACAAAAATGCTGTTAATACAATAAATGATCTAAAATATATTATCAAAAACAAAAAAAGTAGTACTTTGATTGAAGGTATTTATCCAAACGGTTTGAAAGGTTATTTTGTCTTAGACATTTAATTTCTTAAAACATTGTGTATATGGTATATACTTTAAAAAAATGAATTTAAGGTTAAAGTCTAAAATAATCATTTCACTTCGTAACCAAAAGTAAAAAGTAGCGTAACAACTCCCATAAAACTTAATAATAAGAATTTATGAGAACTTTACTTGATACAACCTATAACTTATTTCTTTGGGCTTTATTTGGTTTAATATCCTCAATGACTGCACCAATTTTTCTAAGATTTATCGAATCATTTTAATTTAGTACAAAAAAATATTTTTTTTGATAAAAAAAACATATTTTTACGGGGATGATATTATTTAGATTTAATATTTTATTAGTGTTTTGTCTAATTTTTGGGGCTACATTTTCTCAAAGTAGAAAATTCTATGACAATAACGATTATAAGAAAAAAAGACACGAACTTAATTTTGGTCTTGGTGTATCTTCATGCCAAACAGATGTTGGTGGCTCTCAATACAATGACCAAGAACTAAGTGAAAAATTTGGTGGAACAATATTTAGATCTCTATATGATACAGATTTATCCTCATCTAACTTTGCTCTGAACGCAGCATATGTATACCATTTTAAAAATCGAATCAATTTTAGAGGAAATCTAATTTTTTCAAGGATTAGAGGAGATGACAAACAATCTCCAGAGTTTTATAGAAATAACAGAAGCCTGAATTTCAGAACAGATATATTAGAAATTTCTTCTGTAGTAGAATTTTACCTTAAAAAACCTACAACAGGAAATAAATTTAATCTTAAAAATGTAAAAGGACAAAAGCTTGCTCCCAACATTTTAGCAACTTTAGGCATTTACTTATCAGGAGGCGTTGGTGGATTCTTATACAATCCAATGGCAAAAAATAATTTTAATTACCCTGATGTTTATGATAATAGTGGATTTAGACCTGATGATAATAGAACAACCTATCATAATCTAAGACCACTCCATACAGAAGGTCAAGGATATGCTAATAGAGCTGAAGGAGATGATTTTAATGTTCAGAGCGATGAATTTGATCCTGGAAAAACATACAAACCAGTAGCAGTATGTATTCCACTTGGAATAGGAGTTCAAAAAGCATTTAACTCAGATATGGGAATAAAAGCTGAATTGGGAATAAGGTATACTTTTACCGATTATATTGATGATGTAAGTGGTCTATATTATGATAAAAATCTTTTAGCACAGAACAATGAAAATGGTAATTTAGCTGCTACCATGTCTGGAACAGGTTCTGGTGATGCACCTTCAACATATGGAGAACCTGGCACCTACAGATATGTTGGTTATGCCACAAGTCTTGATGCATCAGGAAATCCTATTTATCCAAATGTTCCAATTTATGATCAAAATGATCCTAATTTACAAGATGGTTACCTTACAATTGATAACAATGTTTTGTATGGCGGAACGAACCCATGGTATATGGATAAAACATACACTGAAGCTGGATTTAAAAGAGGCAATCCAAATAATAATGATTACTATGCTTTTTTAAACGTTAGTTTTTATAAGAAATTTTCTTCTCATGGGAAAGTTTATAAAAGCATTCATTCCAAAGAAAGAAGAAGGATAAAAGCGTCTTTCTAAATTATTTGATGCTCTTTAAAACCACATTCTTTCTAGCTTCAATACTTTCTTCTACTCTTTTCTATTGTCAAAATATTCCATTAAATAAGGTAACCAATATTGAAAAAGATACAGTCTATTCAAAAATTGATATTGGATTAATTTCGGGTGTTGTAACTGATTTTTTTGAAAATGGGAATATTAAAATTTATGCAGAATTTAAGGATGGATTAAGAAATGGTGAGTTCAAAAAATGGCATAGCAATGGACAAATCATCTACAGCGGAGAATTCATAAACGGAAAGAAAAATGGTGTATTTATAATTAATGATATCTATGGAAAAAAATTATCAAAGACTAAGTACAACCTAGATATTGTACTTTGGGAAAAAGATTACACAGAAAAATATCATTAGAAAAATATTACCTGTTAAATTAAAGTTAAGATTTAATATTAAGAATTAGTTTGGCAAAATTTATGATACTTTAACTTTAAATAATAATTAATGAAAATCTATTTATCATATTTTTTTCTTCTATTTCCTATATTTTGTATTTCTCAAAAAAATATTACCATTAGTGGGTATGTAGACGAAGCCGAAAGTGGAGAAAAACTTATAGGAGCTACTATTTACGATCTTAAATCAGGAAAAGGAACTATTACCAACGATTATGGTTTTTTCAGTTTAACACTTCCAAAAGATTCCGTTAAAATTAGAGTTAGTTATATTGGTTATGTAACAAAG
>Ga0209534_10002216_pt1 | contig 19535 bp, 9 predicted proteins | sample COG_07_FD_184751 | JGI IMG/M metagenome (GOLD analysis project Ga0209534, IMG submission 184751) | Pelagic Microbial community sample from North Sea - COGITO 998_met_07 (SPAdes) (version 2) | ecosystem: Environmental > Aquatic > Marine > Neritic zone/Coastal water | place: Helgoland, sampling...
ACGAATGATGGAGTCTCAGGATTTGGTGAACGATAAAAGGTTCCAATCATTGGAGACTTAATCGTTATGAGTTTGTCGTCCTCGGCAGCAGGCGCTGGGGCCGCAGCGGCAGGCGGGGCTGGAGCGACAGCTGGTGCTGGCGCAGGTGTCGGAGCGGCAGCCATAGCTTGTGGAGGGTAGTTCGCTGGGATGGTTACTACCTGAGGTGCCTCCGGTGTTTTTGACCCAGCTTTAATGTTGATCTTAATATCCTTGGTTTCGAGTTCCACTTCATTCACACCTGATTTTGATACGAATTTGATGAGTGCTTGAATTTCGGTTAAATCCATGATTTGGTTTTATTTAGGGTGACTAAAATATACTTTAGCGACTAATGTTCGATTAATTATGATGGATCGTACGCCCATTTAAGATAGACTGATCCCCAGGTGAATCCACCTCCAAAGGCGGACAGGATAATATTATCTCCTTTGTTCAATTTAGATTCCCAATCGGTAAGACAGAGAGGGATTGTTCCGTTTGTAGTGTTTCCATATTTATGGATGTTGATCATGACTTTTTCTTTGCCTAATCCCATTCGCTTTGCTGTTGCATCAATAATGCGCAAGTTAGCTTGGTGAGGCACGAGCCACGCAACATCATCCGCGCCTAGGTTGTTGCGCTCCATAATTTCGTAGCTGACATCAGCCATATTTGATACAGCAAACTTGAATACAGTTTTTCCTTCTTGATGCACATAGTGCTGCCGTGCCGCAACGGTTTCTTCGGTCGGGGGATACTCTGAACCGCCTGCAACCTGATGAAGGTATTGCATGCCGTTTCCATCAGATCGAAGAATCGAATCTTGAATTCCACTACCAGATTCGTCCGCTTCAAGAAGAACCGCGCCGGCCCCATCTCCAAAAATGATGCATGTCTGACGATCGGTGTAGTCAATGATCGATGACATCTTATCGGCGCCAATAACGATGACTTTCTTATATGATCCCGTCTCGATGAATTTGGATCCGGTAACTAAACCGTAAATAAACCCAGAACAAGCGGCGTTAAGGTCAAAACCGAACGCATTGTTCATGCCCACTTTCGCGCTAACGATGTTTGCAGATGCTGGGAAGATTTTATCTGGAGTTACAGTGCAGAAGATTACGAGGTCTATTTCTTCAGGGCCTATTCCTCTTTTTTCAAGAAGCTTCTCCACAGCAACCTTAGCCATTTCAGTAACCCCTTTTCCTTCTCCTTTGAGAATTCTACGCTCTTTAATACCGGTGCGTGTGGTGATCCAATCGTCAGTGGTGTCGACCAATTTTTCCAACTCCTTATTGGATAGAATATAATCGGGAACGTGTGACGCAACGGCCGTAATTGCAGCTCTTGTTTTAGTCATAAGTTAAGTAAACACTTTTCGAATGCGATCAGCAAGATTTGCCTCGGCAGTATCTACCGAAAGCAGAATCATGTTTTTGACTGCATACTGATTTGAAATACCGTGTCCAATTATAACGTTTCCATTAACACCAAGTACAGGGGTGCCGCCATAAATTTCATAATTGAAACGTTCAAAATAGCTGTCTTCGATGCTTCGCTTTTTGATAAGTGTATAAAGTGCCTCAGCTTGCTTGAGCACAATGTTTCCAGTGAAACCGTCACAAACAATGACATCGGCCTTTCCGGAAAACAAATCGCGCCCTTCAATATTTCCGATGAAATTAAAGTCTTTACTTTCTTTCATCATTTCATGAGCCGCCTGCGATAATAAGTTGCCCTTCTCATCTTCCTCTCCAATGTTGAGTAATCCAACCTTTGGATTGTCAATATTGTAGATATGTTCGGCCATAATGCTTCCCAATATCCCAAATTGATAGAGTACGTCAGGTTTGCAATCTGCATTGATTCCTACGTCGAGAATTAGACTAACGCCTCCATTGAGAACGGGTAGGGCAGATGTTATACTTGGCCGAATGACTCCTGGAATGGTTCGGATGGAATACATAGCTCCAACAAGCATAGCACCACTGTTCCCGGTGCTCGAAAAAGCCTGTAGAGAACCATCACTAAGCATCTTGAAGCCTAACCCAATAGTAGAATTTGGTTTCTTTAAAAAAGCTTTAGTCGGATGTTCGCTCATCTCGATGGCCTCCTCCGTATGAACGATTTCAAAATAATCGTTGGGAAGTCCTTCGCGTTCGAGGATGGGAATTATTTGGTCCTTATTGCCTATGAGGCAAATCTTCGCACGTTCGCCGAGTTCCTTTTGGGCCAATATAGCGCCCAAAACATTGGCGTCTGGAGCGAAATCACCACCAGAAACATCAAGGCCTACTTTCATGGCCATAGCGCTAAATTAGGCCATTGTTTCTTTCTCCATCACTACTCTACCCTTATAGTAAAGTTTGCCCTCATACCAGTGGGCTCGGTGATAAAGGTGAGGTTGCCCTGTTGTTGGACATGTAGAGATTTGGGGCATTTCCGCCTTGTAGTGCGTTCTGCGTTTATCTCTTCTCGTTTTCGATATCTTACGTTTAGGATGTGCCATGGTCTAAACCTTAATTTTTCAATTTTTCTAACGCCTTCCAGCGTGGATCTTTTTCTTTTTCCTCCTCTTCAACTTGTTCTTGATCGTCAAAGTAGTGTTCAACTTCTGGGTTGCATTCATCTGGTTCATGCAGTCGTTTCGACGGCAAGTTGAGCGAGGTGAACTCGTATAAGAATTGACTTACATCAAGTTTGAACTCGCTATTTCCAAGAAATATTACCTCATCATTGCTAAAATCAGTTTTGGTTGCAAAACGGGCAATGAGTTCTTCCTCAAAGCTTAAGTCCAACCAAACGTCGTCGCCACAATGATCGCATATGGTTTTTACCTTTCCTGATATAGAAAAGGCAAGGTTCAACATGCGGTCGTTTTTCTCCATTCGCAATGCAGCATTGAGCTTCGCATCACTAATTTCTTCACTATTTCGATCTTCAAAGAACGCAGCTTCTAAATCCCATTCAAAATCATGAGCTCCGTTTGCGAGACCGCTAAACTCAACTTCATATTTTAATTCGGGATTCAAAGAGCTTTTAAAAAGGGTTGCAAATGTAACTAAACCCAAGACACAAAAACACCATTAAAGTGCTTTATCTGAGGAAGTTTGTAGGGCCGAGGATTCTAAGGCGCGTTGCGACTTTCGAGTGTTGTAAATGTCCATGGCTAAAAAGATTGCATTTCTGAATGATGTTGGGTCTGCTTCACCCTTGCCTGCAATGTCAAACGCGGTTCCGTGATCGGGCGAAGTTCGAACAATTGGAAGGCCTGCCGTGAAGTTTACACCACCATCGAATGACAGTGCTTTAAACGGTGCGAGGCCTTGATCATGGTACATTGCCAATACTCCGTCAAAATTTGAACGTTGTGATGATCCAAAGAATCCGTCGGCAGGAAATGGGCCAAATGCCAAGATTCCTTCTTGAGTCAATTGCGCTATAGCTGGACGGATTATTTCTTTCTCTTCTTCTCCCATTAGACCGCCGTCGCCATTGTGCGGGTTTAATCCAAGGATGGCAATTTTGGGTCGATTGATGCCGAAGTCCTGGGTTAAGGATCGCGCGAAGACCTGTGCTTTTGTGACTATTCGATCTGCGCTAAGTGAGGATGACACATCCTTCAGAGCCATATGACCACTAACAAGAGCTACCCGAAGTTGGTCGTGTGCAAGAATCATCAATGGATTATCCTCATTCGCATAATTTGCGAGATATTCGGTATGCCCAGGGAAATTGAAATCCGCGCTTTGAATGTTTTCTTTGTTAATAGGAGCGGTTATGAGCACGTCCATTTTGTTGGAAGCGATGTCTTCGACGGCGGCTTGCAAAGATTTGAAGGCATACTTACCCCCGTCTTCCGTAAGCTGTCCGAAGTTCACAAATGCATCGTCACTCCATGTGTTTACAACGTTGATCTTGTTGGCGTCGATCTCATCCGCGGTCTTGCATTCTTTAAATGAAAAACCCTCAACGCCTATCGTCTTCATGTGAAAGTTGACGGTTTTGGCTGAGGCATAAATCACCGGGACGCAATGTTCGTATACCCGCGAATCGCTTAATGTTTTCAATGCAACTTCAAGTCCAATTCCATTGATGTCTCCGCAAGAGATGGCTACCCTAATCTTTTTGTGCTTTCCCATTTACCTTTAATATTCGACCGTTAAGTCGATTTCACAACTTTTTTCAGTTGAATTTGTCTTACTTTGAAAATACGCAGCGAATGTAATGAACGGCCGATCAACGCTTTTTAAAATACTGCGTCTTTCTAGTAATGATGCGTAAACTTATTATTCCATTCATGACCCTGATTCTGCTGCTGGCGGCTTACGACGTAAGTGCTTCACATAATCGGGCCGGTGAGATAATATATGAACGAACGGGGTCAAGTCCCTTCGAGTATACCATTACCATAATTACCTATACCAAAACGGGCGGGCAAAGCGACGATGCGGATCGATGTGAGCTGGAGTTGTTTTTCGGCGACGGCACAAGGGAATACGTAAGTCGGGTCAACGGTAACTCAGGTTCAAGCTGCAATCATATTGGCGAGCAAATCACGACCAACACCAAAAAGAATATTTACACAACCACCCATACGTACCCGGGTGCTGGAATATTCAAAGTGTACATGCAAGACCAAAATAGGAATGCTGGGGTGAAAAACATCCCCAGTTCTGACAACGTCTGGTTCTATATTGAAAGTGAAATAGTAATTGATGTGAGTTCTGGTGGAAACACAGCGCCGACATTGCAAAACGCACCTATTGATAATGGATGTGTGAAAGAAATATATTACCACAACCCTGGTGCGGTTGACCCTGACGGAGATAGCTTGGTATATAGTATAGTGTCTAGTAAAACGGCAAATGGCCAATCAATTCCTGGGTTTGTATTGCCTAATGCTGTGTCTGGTAGCTCTGAAACATTGACCATCGACGAGCGCACTGGAACATTGAAATGGGATTCTCCGCAAGTTCAGGGCGAATTCAATATTGCCATACGGATAGAGGAGTGGCGGTATAATGTCAATAGTGGGGCGCTGGTATTTGTAGGCTCCATACTGCGAGATATGCAAATCGATATTCAACCGTGTGAGCCGAAAGAGCCGCCGATAATATCGGATATGAGAAAGACCTGTGTTGAGGCCGGCAAAGTGCTTCGTGTTTTGGCGCGCGTTACCGACGGAGACGACGACGCCATTGATTTTTCAGCTACTGGATTTCCCCTCAATTCTGGAGAAGGTGGTTCGTTGAGTCCTGACGGGATTATTGGTCAACCTCAGCCCGTAGAGATGGAATTCATTTGGAACACGCGATGTGATCATGTCCAATTTGAATCATACTGGGTGTATTTCAAGGCTAAAGAAAATCTTGGCCTAAGTGATGAGGAGTTAGTAGACTTTGAAGAGTTGGAAATTCAGGTTGTTGCTCCGCCAGTTCAAATCCTAAATGTTTCTCCAAAGGGTGCGGCCTTGGAGCTCAACTGGACGAACGCTCCATGCGAGGGAGGCGATGGGTATGAAATATATCGATACAACGACAGTTTAGGGTATATCGGTAAAGATTGCAATACCGGTGTTCCGGGAGCTTTAGGATATGAACTAATTGGGCGCAACGAGGGATTGGAGAACCGAACATTTCTGGATGATAATGATGGCGCTGGGCTCATCCACGGAGAGCGCTATTGCTACATGATTGTTGTTACTTACCCTGATCGTTCGGAGAGTTATGCAAGCCTTGAGGCCTGTGGCGAACTGATTCGCGATGTTCCCATTATCAATACGGTGAGTATTACTGAAACAGATGCCGAAATCGGATCAGATACCGTGGCATGGTATAAACCAATAGAACTGGATCCAAGTGCATACCCCGGCCCATACGCCTATCAACTTCTTAGAGCCAACGAAGCCGCTGGGCCTTTTGAGTCCATTTTTGTAAGCGATAAAGCGAACGATTTCCTCACACTCGATACGCATTACGTTGACACCCAGATTAACACCGAAGAACAACAGTTTTTCTATTCGGTTGAGTTGCTTTGGGGTGCCGATCAGGAATCGGTAGGCAAGTCTCGCAACGCGGCTTCAATATACCTGTCGTCAACACCAGCCGATAATCAGCTGACCTTATCTTGGGACGTTCAGGTGCCATGGACGAACGTTGAGTACATCGTTTATAGGTACAAAACGCATCCTGATTCGATGAACTTGTACGATGAGATCGGTCGTACAACAGAGACAACATTCATCGACAAAGATTTAGTCAATTTGGTTGAGTATAGTTACCTGATACGGTCAATTGGCGCCTATTCGTCTGGCCTCCTTTCTGACACTTTATATAACTACAGCCAAATACACACAGGCGTTCCAAAGGACTTAAACGCCCCGTGCACTCCACCAAATAGAGTCATAAATGGAGACTGCAACCTAGATCAAACCACCTTGATTTGGAACAACCCAAACACGTATTGTCCAGACGTCGATGATGTCGTGGCCTACAATATCTATTTCGCTCCTCAGCTTGGAATAGAAATGGACCTTATCCAAGTCAATGATAATCCACTTGATACGTCCTTTCTCAGACTTTCAGATGAGTCCTTGGCGGGATGCTATGTGGTTACCTCCATCGATAGTTTTGGTAATGAAAGCGATTCTGGTTCTGCTATGTGCGTTGATAATTGCCCCGTCTACCGTTTGCCAAATGTTTTCACTCCAGGAGGCGATGGCGTGAATGACTTCTTTATACCATATCCATATAAGTTTATTGAAAGTATTGACCTGACCATTTTTAATAGATGGGGAAATATTGTTTTCGAGACCACAGATCCAGATATTAACTGGGATGGAAAGGAAAAAAGAACGGGTCGGCAAGTACCTGATGGTGCTTATTACTACCTCTGCACTGTGAATGAAGTTAGGCTCGTGGGAATCGTTCAACGAGAACTAAAAGGATCCTTCACGATCATCAACGAAGGCGAAAAGCAAATAGCAAAGTAATTCATGTTTACAGGAATTGTAGAGACCTTAGGCCAGATTCAGCGTATCGAAAAAGAGGGCACGAATGTTCACTTTTGGATCGAATCAGAAATTACATCAGAACTGCAGATTGATCAGAGCGTTGCGCACAATGGTGTGTGTTTAACCGTGATTGAAATTGGCGAATCATACTGCGTAACGGCCATCGAGGAAACGCTTAATAAAACCAGTTTGGGTGGCCTTAAGCAAGGCAGCGCGGTCAACCTAGAGCGTTGTCTGAAATCGGACGGCCGCTTTGATGGACACATTGTACAAGGACATGTAGATACCACGGCGGTTGTTGTGGATATCAACGATCGAGGAGGCTCGTGGAATTTTAGTTTTGAGCTAGATCAGCCTCACAACGGACTCATCGTTGAAAAAGGAAGCATATGCCTAAATGGGGTCAGCCTCACTGTTGTAAACGTTGGTGAACGATCATTTTCAGTTTCCATTATACCCTATACATACGAGCATACAGGATTTCGATCTCTAAGTGTAAACGAACGTATCAATGTTGAATTTGACATCCTTGGTAAGTATGTAGCAGCCTCGATCGGGCGGCTAATGGTTTAGTGCGTCGCTGAAAGAATTTTACGAACCGCTCCAGATTTACCCATGGTATAATAGTGCATGCATGGAACGCCCTTCTCCATCAATTCGCGACTTTGCTCTATTCCCCATTCCACGCCAACCTGAGTTACTTCCGCGTCTGTTTTACAGTCTTCCAACGCATCTGACAAGGCTTCAGGGAAACTTAAGTGGAAAGTTTTAGGTATAAACTTAATCTGCTTTAGCGAGGTAATTGGTTTTAATCCTGGTATGATGGGAACGTTAATGCCAGCATCTCTGCAGCGACTCACAAAATCGAAATATTTGTTGTTGTCATAAAACATCTGGGTCACGATGTAATCCGCTCCGAGATCAATTTTGCGTTTTAAGTTTTTCAGATCGGCCTTGAGGCTCATTGCCTCAAAGTGCTTCTCTGGATATCCCGCCACCCCGATACAAAAATCGGTAGCACTCGCCTCCTTCATTTCTTCCTCGATATATTTTCCATTGTTCATGTCCACCACTTGCGATACAAGTTCGGAAGCATATTGATTCCCATTCTCTTCGGGAACAAAACTTTGTTCTGCTTTTCGAGCGTCTCCACGAAGTGCCAGCACATTGCGAATTCCTAAAAAATTAAGATCGATAAGCGCATTTTCTGTCTCTTCTTTACTGAAGCCGCCGCATATCAAATGAGGAACGGCTTGAACGTCATATTTGTTCATGATGGCTGCGCAGATACCAACTGTGCCCGGCTGTTTTCGAATACTCACTTTTTCCAAAAAACCCTTTACGTTTCTTGTATATATACTCCTCTCTGTGATACGTCACATTAACAAACGAAGGGCTAAACTCCATTAGAGGGTCTATCGCTCCATATAGTGAGTCAATTCCCTTACCCTTCAGGGGAGGTAATATTTCGAATGAGAGCAGAGTCTCAGTGGTGTTTTGTATCGCGTCTATTACTTTCATATATCAATATGCAAAGGTATGTTCTCAAACAATCGTGCAGATTTAAATGATTGGAAATCGAATCGTAACACGCCTTTAATTTCATGTAAGTTTGCCGCCAATTTTTACATGCATGAAGCGCATTCGGAATTTTTGCATAATAGCCCATATTGATCACGGAAAGAGCACGCTGGCCGATAGACTTTTGCAAGTCACCGGCACGGTAAGTGAACGAGACCTCAAGGAGCAAACCTTGGATGACATGGACTTGGAGCGCGAGCGAGGGATCACGATTAAGAGTCATGCCATCCAGATGGATTATACGTACAAAGGAGAAGCGTATGTACTTAATCTAATTGACACGCCGGGGCACGTTGATTTTTCATACGAAGTTTCGCGGGCCATCGCAGCATGTGAGGGCGCTTTGCTGTTGGTTGATGCCAGCCAAGGAATTGAAGCTCAAACCATATCGAATCTCTATCTGGCCATGGAGCATGATTTGGAGATCATTCCAGTTTTGAACAAAATGGACTTGCCATCGGCAATGCCCGAAGAAGTGAAGGATGAGATGGTTGAGTTGCTCGGCTGTAATCGAGATGAAATTATCGGCGCCAGTGGTAAAACAGGTAAAGGAGTCGATGAACTATTGGCGGCAATTATTGATCGCGTTCCGCATCCAACGGGCGATCCAGAAGCACCACTTCAGGCACTCGTTTTCGATAGCGTCTTTAATCAGTTTAGAGGAATTATCGCCTACGTCCGAATCATGAATGGAACGGTGAGGCATGCCGATCAGGTGAAGTTTTTCCACACCAAGAAGGAATATCTCGCGGATGAAGTGGGTGTCTTGCGCATGAAGCCCGAGAAGCGAAAAGAGTTGAGAGCGGGAGATGTTGGATATGTCATTTCGGGAATCAAGCAAGCCAAAGAAATTAAAGTAGGGGATACGCTTACTCATAAAGAGAACCCGTGCGAAATAGCCGTTGAGGGCTTCGAAAATGTAAAGCCCATGGTTTTTGCTGGAATTTATCCGGTGGAAACGGATGAATACGAAGAGCTCCGCGATTGCATGGAGAAGCTTCAATTGAATGATGCTTCACTAACGTTTGAGCCTGAATCTTCTGCAGCTTTAGGATTTGGTTTTCGTTGCGGTTTCTTAGGGATGCTTCACATGGAGATAATCCAAGAACGATTGGAGCGAGAATTCAACATGAGCGTAATTACCACGGTGCCTAACGTAAGTTATTACGCGTATGCAACGAATGGTGAAAAGATGATTGTCAACAATCCATCTGACCTTCCAGACCCGGCGCAGTTGGAAAAGGTAGAAGAGCCGTTCATCAGTGCGCAAATTATCTCTAAGTCTGAATTTGTGGGCGCAATAATGAATCTGTGTATTGAGAAACGCGGCATCTTAAAAAACCAAGTCTATCTAACCGCGGATCGAGTCGAATTGACCTTCGAAATGCCACTCGCCGAAATTGTGTTTGACTTCTACGATCGATTAAAGTCAATATCGAAAGGATATGCCTCGTTTGACTACCATCCAACGGAATATCGGCAATCGAATTTGATCAAACTGGACTTGATGCTGAACGGCGACCCAATTGATGCATTGAGTGCTTTAATTCACAAAGACAATGCTTTTTCGCTTGGAAAGAAGATCTGCATAAAGTTGAAGGAATTGATTCCTCGACAGCAGTTTGAAATTGCCATTCAAGCCGCAATTGGCGCTAAGATTGTTGCAAGAGAAACGGTCAAGGCCCTAAGAAAAGACGTTACAGCCAAATGTTATGGCGGTGATATTTCTAGAAAACGAAAACTTCTAGAAAAACAGAAAAAGGGTAAAAAGCGAATGCGTCAAATCGGAAGCGTAGAAGTGCCTCAGGAAGCATTCCTTGCCGTCTTGAAGCTCGACTAACTTACCTCTGAGAGTCATTGGCAGCAAGGGCTGGCGACGGTTTTCGTCGAAATATCTTTGCGTGTTCGAAATATTTTCAAATGGTTTCTGCGTATACCGACCCCTGAACTTGGGACTATTTGAACCAAAATCAAACCCCGATTATTGACGTGGAAATAGCCGTTTTTAAACCGCTTTTCTTCACCCAATTTCTCAACCCACCCAACCCTTTGCGCCAAATCTTCGTGAAATGAAGACTGACCGCAAAACCGGCCCTTTTTCCAACTAAATTTGGGTTTTCGACATGAAACGTATGATACAACTACTGACACACCTATACCGCGCGCTACCGCTATTCGTTCTGTTACTTCTTTCTTCAGGTCCTGCTTTGGCTCAATCAGCCACCGGAGGATATGCTGGGGGTGACATTAGCTATCAAATGGGCAACGGCGACACCCTCGAAGTTTCCCTCAACTATTACCTCGATTGTGGCGGAGGATCACCCGGAACAAACCCTTTTATGATTTTAAGGAATTGTTCAGGAACCCCAATTGCTGCGAAGAACATGGGATCGCCCACAATAACGGAGATTTCCAATACCACCCAAACAACCAATTGCGGAGCAGGAACAATCAGTGGAAGACGGCGCTATCAGTATACGGCTCAAATTGATATTTCATCGGAATTGGGCGCGGCCTGCAACTTTTATCGGTTAACGATTAGCCCAAACACACGAAACGTAAGTCAGAATTTGTCAAGCTCCACTTCACAGCGCATGTGGTTGGAAACAAATATTTACGTGTTAAACGACGCTACTAACTCATCCCCAGTTTTTGGAGGAGAAGCAATTCCATACATCTGCAGTGGATCTACCGTAGGTTATTCACCACAGGTGTCTGATGCCGATGGCGACAGTTTAAGATTTTCGCTGGTTTCTGCCAAGGGCGGAACAACTTCAGCCTCCAATCTTACCTATTCAAGCGGATCGGCTGCAGCTCCAATATCAGGTATCAGCATCGATGTCGCTTCAGGTATGTTAACGTTTACAAGCCCAAACGATTCAGGTAATTATCAGGTTGTAGTGGAAGTGAATGAATTTGATAGAACAAGCGGAAACCAAATAAGCAGAACGTACAGAGATTTCCAATTTCATATCGACAGCACGTGTACGAATGATGGTCCAGTTCCAGCGACGGCGTTTACAAGTGTCACGAATGCAACCACAGTTGGCAACGACACCGTAATCATTGACACGGGTGATGCAGCCGTGTTCAGATTGCTTTTCACAGATGCCAACGGCATTTCAGGTTATACATCAAATGCAGTGAATGTCTTAGGTGGAAACGCCACTTTTAATACGAGCAATACGCAAGTTACTTGGACCCCTGGCGCTGCTGATATCGGAACACACATTTTCACCATTTCAGCTAAGGATAACGTAACGCCAGTAGCAGGCATCGGAGCACATACGGTGGTGGTTATTGTACAATCGTCAGCCTCTCCATTTTTAGTCACAGGCGTAACCACAATGGCCCAAACTTGTTTCGACCCAGCGAATGGCCAGTTAGCAGTAAGTTTTTCTGGAGGAACAGGTCCTTTTATGTTTGCCGTAGAAGGGAACTTCACCGGATATGCGGACTCAAACAGCACTGGACTTTTTACGGATTTAAACTTTGACGTTTATCGGGTTTATGCGATTGACTCCAGCGATTTGTCTGACACGTTAACCTCTTATGCGTTCACCATTCTTCAAAATGCATTTGACCTAAACAGTTTTACAACACTTGCAGACGTATCTTGTGATGATGCCTGTGATGGTTCACTACGCGCAAATCCGAATGGACTGGGTGCGGGTGGAGCTTCAAATTATACTTACCTGTGGGATGACGGACAAACCACTCGAATTGCCACAAGTCTATGTGGAGGAACACGAATTGTCACCATTACTGATACTTCAGGTTGCGCCCTACTAGATACGGCGATTTTATTCGAACCACCTTCAACATTCGCTGCACTCGATAGTTCTGATAGCGCCAGTTGCTTTGGCACTGCGGATGGTGCTGCATTCATAGGTGCGCATGGTGGAGTTGCTGCATCAACTTCAACATCAGAATATCTTATCGATCAAACCGAAGGTAGTTTCGAGCCTTACCCATATGGAAAGCCTCATAACGTAGCGGCTTCGCAGTACACAACAATTAGTCTCGGAGACGACGCCGTGTCTTCCACTCAAAACATTGGATTCTCTTTTGACTTTTTTGGAACGACCTATACACAATTTCGAATCTCTTCGAATGGCTTTATAACCCTTGGGTCTACCAACACCGACAACGGATGTTGCGTCGGTGAAACTCTGCCAGACAATACTAGTTCACCTCAGAGCGTAATTGCTGCGTATTGGGAAGACTTGAATCCAAATGCCGGAGGGACAATCGAAACATATAGATTGAATAATGGATCGAATGACGTACGTGTCATCAACTTTATTCGGGTTCCACACTTTGGTTCAACCACGACGGATGTTACGTTCCAGATCGTTTTGAACGAGACATCAAACATCATTCAAATCTTTGGGGATAGTCTCCCATCAAACGGAGATCCGCATACACAGGGTATTGAGAACACAGCCGGAGATACAGCATACTTTGTTACGGGCAGAAACGCGGCCAACTGGTCTGCCACAGATGACTATGTTTCATTTATTCCTCACCAACAAACTTTCAACTATGCATGGTCTAGCATTGGTTCTGGTGCTTCGGCAACTAACCTTACTGCAGGAACATATTCTGTAATCGCCACAGACGGCGATGGTTGTGGTGACACGGTAGACTTCGTTATCGAAGGCCCTACGCAAATTGATATTGATACGACGGTAACACAGCCATCATGTCAAGGAGATACCGATGGTCAAATCGCCGTTACAGCTACTGGAGGAAACGGTGGCGCATTCACCTTTGCTTGGAATACGGGAGCGACAGGTTCGCCGCTTACAAACATTGGCGCCGGCACATACACCGTAACCGCTACCGATGTGGACGGTTGTGAAGATTCATTGACAATTGTTATCGCCGATCCGGCAGCAGTTACCATCACGTTTGACGTGGATAGTGCCAGTTGTTTTGGCGGAAATGATGGGCAAATAACCGCCACAGGTGCTGGAGGTACTTCAGGCACCTTTACTTTCTTATGGAGTACAACAAGTACGGCGAACCCGCTTACTACACTTACTGCTGGAACATACACAGTTACGGCAACAGATGGAAATGGATGTACAGCAGTCGATTCGGCTACAGTGCTAGAGCCTGCAACGGCGGTAACAGTTTCCGCCGACTCAACAGATGAGTCTTGTTCTGGAGCAGGCGATGGTACGGCCAGTGCCACTGGTGCTGGAGGTACAGGTACACTCACATATGCTTGGAGCAATGGAGCAACAACACAAAACATTACCGGCCTTACCGCCAACACATATACTGTAACTGCAACCGATGAAAATGGGTGTACGGCTACTGCTTCTACCATTGTCAACGCTGCAGGTTCGGGCGTCTCAATATCAATTGTTGATAGCACCGATGTCAGCTGCAACGGAGGCAACGATGGTCAAGCGGTTGCCGGAACACCAACAGGTGGCGCAACTCCATATACGATCGCATGGACGACAGGTGCTACTACCGATACGATTTCCAACTTAACCGCTGGTACATATACGGTAACTGCAACGGATAACAATGGATGTGAAGGAACTGATGAGGTAACAATAATTGAACCTGCAACATCGGTAATCGCTTCTATCACGCTAAATAGCAATGCCACGTGTAATGGTGGCAATGAAGGAAGCCTCACCGCTTCGGGAAGTGGAGGAACAGGGACGATCACATTTGTTTGGAGCAACGGAGCTACAACGGCAACCATCACTGGGCTAACGGCAGACAATTACACCGTAACCGCAACGGACGCCAATGGATGTACGGATACTGAAACGCAAGGAATATCAGAACCAACAGCGGTTTCTGTAAGTATTACCCCAACGCAACCCACGTGTAGCGGTGGCACTGGTTCGGCAGCAGCTACAGCAGGCGGCGGTACAGGCACCATCGGGTTTGTTTGGAGCAATGGAGCAACCACTGCTACAATCACAGGACTTACGGCCGACACATATACGGTAACAGCCACGGATGCAAATGGATGTACGGATACAGAGTCAACTATAATTAGTGCCGCAGGTGCAATTACCATTGCTTTTGCAACGGACAGCGTTGATTGTAATGGTGGATCAGACGGGGAGGCAACAGCCAACGTAACAGGCGCTTCCGGAACAATATCTTACGCTTGGAGTAACAGCGGTTCATCCCAAACAATCACGGGATTAACTGCAGGTAACTATACTGTGACCATTACGGACGGCAACGGCTGTACAGCAACCAATGACACAACAATATTTCAGCCTGCAACCGGAGTTGGAGTTGCTGTAGGAGGAACGAACGTAAATTGCAACGCTGGAAATGACGGAGTTGCTGGAGCGCTTGCTTCAGGGGGAACGCCGGGTTACACATACGCGTGGAGCAACGGAGGTTCAACAGATACCATAACAGGATTAACAGCAGGTGTATATCGAGTTACTGCCACCGACGCAAATGGATGTACCGCAGTAGATTCGGTGACCTTGACTCAGCCTGGTTTGTTGTTTGCTGGTATCGGCGGAATTGTCCAGCCAACTTGTAATAGCTCTGCAGATGGTTCACTGCAATCATCCGGTTTTGGAGGAACGCCTGGGTACACATTCTTATGGAATACAGGAGCAACAACAGCGAATATTACAGGACTTACAGGAGGAAACTATACAGTAACTGTAACCGATGCGAATGGTTGTACAGATTCAGGTATACAGGCCTTGTCCGCGCCTAACGCTATGGTGCTCACAAGCGATACCGCAGGAGAATCTTGCAACGGCGCTGCCGATGGTGAAGCTTACGTATTCGTCACAGGAGGAACGACACCTTACACATATGCTTGGAATACTGGATCAACAAATGACACTGTTACTGGATTGACCGCGGGCTCTTACACGGTAACTGTAACGGATAGTAATAACTGTCTTGATTCGATTACCGTCATCATTGATGCTGGTGCTGGCGTAACACTTTCAGCAGCTGGAACAGATCCATTATGTAACGGAGATACAACAGGAACTGCCACAGCAACCGCAACAGGCGCTGGAACACTAACGTATGCTTGGAGCACAGGTGGAAATACTTCTACCATAACTGGGCTTACTGCAAACAGCTATACCGTCACGGTCACCGATGCAAATGGCTGTACAGATAGCGATACGGCAATTTTGGTTGACCCAACAGTATTAACTGTATCAGCAGCTGGAACAGATCCTGCATGTAATGGAGGAACAACAGGAAGTGCAACTGCCACAGGTGCAGGAGGCACAGGAACTATAACATATGCCTGGTCAACGGGTGGGGCAGGAGCTACCATAACTGGGCTTACTGCTGATACATACACCGTTACCGCAACAGATGCGAATGGATGTACGGCAACCGATACAACGTTGATTTCTGACCCTACAGCGATTGTGGCTACGGGCTCACCACAATTACACGAGACATGCGCTACAACGGATGGCGAGGCCACCGTTTCGGTAGCCAATGCGCAAGGAACTCCAACGTTTGCATGGAGTAATGGTGGTACTACGCAAACCATTACCGGCCTCACAGCAGATACGTATACAGTTACTGTAACAGACGGCAGCAGTTGTACAGATACATCTGAGGTTGTAATTCTCGACACATGTGCTTGTAATGTAATAGCAGCTACATCATTAACTACTGCAATGTCTTGTGCGGGCGATTCAGCTACGGTTACAGCGTCAGCTACTGGCGGCGGAGGAACATATACGTTCTTATGGCCAGGTGGTGCGACAACAGCAACGACTCAACTGCCAGCGGGCACTTGGTGTGTTACTGTCGACGACGGAAGTTGTACAGACACGGCATGTATCATTATTCAAGATCCAAATCCTATCACGTTTAGTGCCTTTAGTTCAGTTTCTGAATTGAGTTGCGACGATGCTTGCGACGGAGCCGGAACTGCAAATGCTACTGGTGGTGTAGGCACATTGTTCTATCAATGGAGCAGCGGAGCAAACACCGCAGCAGCATCTAGCCTATGTGGCGGATCTTATACGGTAACCGTTACAGACGGAAATGGATGTACCAACACAGCCATGTTTGCTCTAGTTGAGCCGCCTTCAATTTGGGCTGTTGTAGACAGCACCGATAGCGCAACATGTGGTGGATCTGATGGAGAGGCCTACTTAAGTGCATATGGTGGATTTGCAATACCAACTTCGACGGCGACGTATGTGGTAGACTCGACTGAAGGTGAGTTTGAGCCTTATGGAATAGGCGAGCCACTAAATGCAAATAGCTACGAAACAGTGACGCTGAATGATGATGCACTATCAGATACGATTGAAATTTTCGCAGGAGGAAACTTCAGCTTCTTTGGTAGCACTGAAACGCACTTCGTAGTGTGTTCACAGGGTTTCATCACATTCGATGCTTCGAATATCAATAGTGGTCAGGTAAACGGAATGTTCTCTGCGCCATCTGCAATACCAAGCACAGGGGCGAATACCCCTAAGGAATTCATCGCTGGATTCTGGGCTGACCTTGATCCAAGTTTTGGAGCTGCACAGATTGAGACATACGAAATTGGTACGGCGCCAAATCGAGCCCGTATTGTGAATTTTGTTGATGTCACGCATTTTGCTGGAGGTGGAAATACAGATACCAACACCTTCCAGATTGTCCTTTATGAGAACTCAAACATCATACAAATCCACTCTACTCAATTGCGAGATGATGGTGGAAGTGCGGTGCAAGGAATCGAAAATCAAGCTGGAACTTCAGCCTTCGGATTAGCCAGTAGAAACAACACAATCTTTGATGCGGACGACGACTATGTCGCATTCATTCCAACGACACAGGCATTCACATATACCTGGTCGAGTGTTGGAACAGGTTCATCATCTACAAGCCTACCAGCCGGCGCGTATACAGTAACAGTTGATGACGGTAATACATGTACGGATGTAGTCACATTTGACATTTTTGAATTACCATCTACGGTGGATGCAGGACTTTCCGTTGATGCGGGTGTTTCTTGTACGGGAACAACAAACACAGGTGAGTTAAGCGTCACGCCAAGCGGTGGAACAGGGCCGTACACTCAACTTTGGAGTACAGGTGCAACAGGAACTTCAATATCTAGTCTAGCAGCAGGAACATATTCTGTGATTGTTACGGACAACAATGGTTGTCAGGATACTGCTACGGTTACGCTTGCAGGAACTTCATCTTCAATCGCCTCTCCGACTATTCTCACAAATGATACATCTGTTTGTGCCAATACTAGCTTATTGTTACAAGGTCAAACCAATGGAACGAGTACATGGACTGACACTACTGCCCAGCTTTGTACAAATACATCAGGAGGTATCGTTACGGCGGTGTTCTCAAATGTGCCCGCAACTGCGAACGGTAACGCCACACTAAGTGTTACAGGATTTGGGGATCTCGATGGATTATTTTTCGAGGATATCGACATTATCGATGAAAACTCCGGCGCGGTTGGTACATATGATGGATCAAATACACAATGTGCTGTTTCAACGGAGACGTTCTCAATAACTGCTGCGAACATTAATACTTGGGCGGCCAATAATGTTATCTCGTTTGTGTTTGACGCGGACTTCCTCGTTACCACAAATAGTTGCTCTGGAAACGCATTCTGTGTTACAGCTGCATTGACCTTCCCAACAGTGCCCGATACTTCATATTGGTTCGGAGATCCATTAACGTTGGATACGGCACTTGCAATTGGATCTGGAGATACTGTTACCGTAATTCCAACTACCTCTACGAGCTACTATTACTCAACGTTTAACGGAGTTTGTTGGAGCGAACCTGATACAGTTGATGTAACTATCCTGCCAACGCTTACCGCAAGCATTACTCAAAACACAGCGATTAGCTGTCCTGGTGATTCTGCATCTGTTACTGCCTCAGGTAGTGGAGGTGGAGGTACATACAGCTTTACATGGCCAACTGGCGAAACCACCGCATCGGTTAATTTACCTGCTGGAACTTGGTGTGTTACTGTTGACGATGGCGGAGGAACTTGTTCTGATACGGCATGTGTCATCCTAGTTGATCCTACTGGATTGACAGTTAGCGCATCAAGCGTGGATCCGCTATGTAATGGTCAAGCAACAGGTTCTGCAACCGCAACACCAACTGGTGGAACAGGAACAATAACCTATGCATGGAGCAATGGTGGGGCTGGAGCTGTGATTACTGGATTAACCGCCGACACATATACTGTTACTGCGACAGATGGAAATGGTTGTACTGCAACCGATACAACAGTTGTTGATGAGCCAACGCCATTTGTTCTTTCAATGACTTCGGATTCTGTTTCGTGTAATGGTGGATCAGATGGTGAAGGTTGCGCCGCACTTACAGGTGGAACACCGAATTACTCTTATCTATGGAGTAATGGAGCAACTGGAATTTGCGCTTCTGGTTTAGCGGTAGGCACATACACAGTGACTATTACTGACGCTAATGGTTGTCAGATCAGTGATACGGTTGCCATTTTTGAACCAGCCGTGTTGATGGCGACCATTGATTCTACCGATTCGAACGATTGCTTTGGAGCTGCGGAGGGTATTGCATACGCATCTGGATCAGGAGGAACTGCTCCATACAGCTTTGCTTGGCCAAATGGTTCTACCTCTGATACTTCCATGAACTTAACCGCTGGGAGCTACATTGTTACCATCACGGATGATGAAGGATGTACGGCGACAGCAACTGCTGTAATTACACAGCCAGCGGCTGGAATGACAATTTCCATAACCAATACAGATAGCACCTTATGTAATGGTGACTCGACCGGAGCGGCTACAGCACTGGCAGTTAATGGATCAGGAACAATTACATACCAATGGAGCAATGGCAACAACACGGCCACTACAACAACTGGACTTTCCGCCGGAACATATGGTGTGACCTCCACGGACGC
>Ga0209534_10002241_pt1 | contig 19374 bp, 18 predicted proteins | sample COG_07_FD_184751 | JGI IMG/M metagenome (GOLD analysis project Ga0209534, IMG submission 184751) | Pelagic Microbial community sample from North Sea - COGITO 998_met_07 (SPAdes) (version 2) | ecosystem: Environmental > Aquatic > Marine > Neritic zone/Coastal water | place: Helgoland, sampling...
ATTAGCTGTTATTTTAAAGGAAAAAGGCTATCCAATCGCACGGAGAACCGTGGCTAAATACCGCGAACAATTAGACCTTCCTGTTGCACGACTTCGCAAACAACTTTAGCTTATACTTTCTTAATCACATTAGTAACAATTCCCCAAATTACAAAATCGTTTTCTTCTGTAATTTTGATTGGTTGGTAGTTTTTATTTTCTGGCTGCAACCAAACCACCTCTTTTTCGACCTTGAGACGTTTAACCGTAAAATCGCCATCCAAAAAACAAACCGCAATTTTGTTATGTGCTGGAGAAAGGCTGCGATCGATGATCAAAAGATCATTGTCACTCAACCCTGCATCAATCATTGATTGCCCACTAACCCGCGCAAAAAAGGTAGCTTCTTTATTTTTGATAAGCTCGTTATCTAGCGATAAACGTTCTTGTTTAAAATCTTCCGCTGGGGACGGAAATCCTGCCGAGATACCTGTGTCAAAATAGACCGCACCTAAACTATTAAAATTTTCAGGAGTAAAAAATGTAAGAGATGTGTTTTGTTTTATGGACATTGGACTGTAATTATATCTTTAAAACTGGTGGTGTATTTTGGCGATAAATGTTCTTGACGCATTTTCCACGTACGTTTTAAATCTTGATTGGCTAATTTTAACTTTGGGGCGTCGTACTTTTTATTGATAAAATCGATGGTACGCATCAACGGAAGGTGCTTTGGATTTTCTGTGTCAAACAACTGTAACTGGTGATTATCTGTTGGAACAATCCCTGTAAGAATAACTCCTGCTTTCTTATATTGAATTCCTTTTTTATAGATTGAGGCCACTGCTTTTACAGCATTTGCACTTAAAGTTAAACTAGAATTGGTAGGAAACGGAATGTTGACTACAACACTTGCGCGGTGCTGTTCAGTATCTTTTTTATGGTAATCACTTCGTAGAAAAACAATCATCATATGACAACTAGACCCTTGTTTACGAAGTTTTTCAGCACCACTACAAGTAAAAGTAGAGATGCGTTCTTTGATCTCTTCAAGGTCTTTAATAGCAGACTCGAAACTACGTGTAGTAGCAATGGCTCGTTTGTTTTTAATGGTTTCTGTCTCGATTTTAGATATCCCTTCCAAATCTTTTTTTAGCTTCCATTCTGTAATAGAAAACGTTTTGCGCACCCACATATCGGGGAGCTGCACAAAGTCATAAGCGGTTTTACACTGTTTTTCTGATAGGCGTTTGTGTAGAGCAGGACCAATACCCCAAACGTCTTTGAGTTGTGTCCATTTCAAAGCTTTGATGCGTTTCTCTTCGCTATCAATTACATAAACACCTCCTGTTTCTTTAGGGAACTTTCGGGCAATTTTATTAGCAACTTTACTTAATGCCTTTGTTGGAGCAATTCCAACACAAGTAGGAATGCCTGTCCATTTCAAAATACGTTGACGCATGTCAGATCCGTGTGTCTGTAAATCATAAGCATCAAATCCATTAAGCTTCAAAAATGCTTCGTCGATACTATACACCTCTACATCTGGGGAAAAGTGTTCTAAAATACGCATCACACGGCTACTCATATCTCCATAAAGTGCGTAATTGGATGAAAATAATTGAATATTGTTCGCCTTGAAAAATGTTTTAAACTTAAATGCAGGTGCACCCATAGGAAGCCCTAATGCTTTTGCTTCATCACTGCGTGCAATCACACAGCCATCGTTATTGGATAAAATAGCGATCGGTTTTTGCCGTAAACTCGGGTTAAAAACCCGCTCACAGGAGGCATAAAAGTTATTACAATCAACAAGTGCAAACATATTATAAAGGTAGTGCATTTGTTGTTTTTTATTGTTCTTAACAAGTAAAATTTTTAAAGTTATTTATTTAATTTTATAGATTGAGGTATAATAGTATTTATATATTTACACAATAATTTTCATTTAATAAAACTAAAATTCTTATGAAGACTAAATTTTATTTATTGCTAATCTTAGGTAGCATTTTTTCATCTCATAATGTATTCGCGCAGCAACCTTCAGAGGTACAAAAGTTAGATTCTATTACCATTACTTCAACAGCGATTGAGTTGCCTTTTAAAAAAAATTCTCGCACGATAACACTTATTTCATCCGAAGTTATCAAGCAAAGCCCTGCGACTAATTTGGCAGAGCTTCTGCAACAAGAAGCGGGTATTGATGTAAGGCGTCAAGGGATTAATGGAATGCAAGCAGATTTATACATTCGTGGTGGGAGTTTTGATCAAACCCTACTTTTGATTGATGGGATTAAAGTTGAAGATCCTCAAACAGGGCACCATACACTAAATATGGCACTGCCTCTAGAAGTGATCGAACGAGTTGAAATTATCAAAGGACCTGCAGCACGCGTTTTTGGACAAAATGCTTTTACAGGAGCCATTAATATTGTAACAAAATCAAATGCTGATACTGTAAATTCAGTAGGATATAAACTGGGATCTTATAATCAGCAGCAAGCCTCAGGAACTTTAGGAACCAACTTAGATAATACGACACTTATAGCACATGCTTCTGTAAATACTTCTGATGGATATCGTTACAATACTGATTTTGAAAATCAAAATTATTTTGTAAAAGGACGTTTCAATACAACTACTAATCCTATTGATGTGGTTGGATATTTTTCAGAACGAAAGTTTGGAGCCAATCAGTTTTATGCCGTTCAAAGTGGTTACGATCAATATGAAGAAACACAAAGCAGTCTTGTGGGAGCTTCTACAAACTTTCACACCAAAAATTTTAAAATTACGCCACGCCTCTACTGGAAACGCACCCAAGATATGTACTTATATATTCGTGAAAGACCGTCAGTTTACAGAAACTTACATATCTCCAATAAAGTAGGATTACAGGTCAATGCCTCTTATACCTCAGGCGCTGGAGTTACAGGTTTTGGAATCGACGCTGCAAAGGTATTTATGACGAGTACCAATTTAGGGGAACGCGATCGAACAATGGCAAATTTGTTTGTTGAACATCGGTTTTCTTTAGCAGACAACACTTTAGACATCACGCCAGGCGTCTCTGTAAATTATTTTTCAGATTTTAAGTTTCATGCGTTTCCAGGAGTCGATGTCGGTTATGCTATTAATGATGCATTTAAAGCGTATGCAAATGTTGGCTATACCTATAGGATACCAACTTATACCGATTTATATTATGTGGGAAGAACGGATTTAGGAAATGAAAATTTAGAACCTGAAAAAGCACTTTCTGAAGAAATTGGATTGAAATATTTTGGAGCAAATTTCAATGCCTATGTCGCTGTTTTCAATCGATCTTCTGATAATTTAATTGATTATACCAAAGAAAATGAAGCTGATAAATGGCAAGCTACAAACCTGAAAAGCTTGACTTCAACAGGTGCAGAACTGAACATCTCTTCTAGTTTTAAATGGGGACTATACACCCAGAATATTAGTTTGGGATACACCTATTTAGATGAGAATTTAAACGACATCAAAACGGCCTATTCTAAATATGTACTCAACGCTTTAACGCATCATTTTACGGCGACGGTTCGTTCGCAATTTTTGAAAAATGTATCACAAAGTATCGTTTATAAATTTGCCGAGCGTACTTCAGGAAGTAGCTATAGTGTAGTAGATGTACAAGCCACTTTGAGTGCTTCAGACCTTGAATTTTCTATCATTGGAAATAATATTTTCAATACAGAATATGTAGAAACAGGATTTGTACCTATGCCAAAAGGAAATGTTTTGATAGGGATAAATTATGCCTTTTAAAATTAGTTGATAAGTACATTCACTTTGTCATATACTAGCTGAGATTCCCATCCTCTATAAAGAAGGTAGTCGGCGAGTTTTTTCTTTTTCTTCCACGGATCTGTTTCGGAGAGGGTTGCTGCTTTCTTTTCTGCTAAGGCATGAAATGTTTGAAGGTAATCGCTAGGATCAATTTCTTGAAGGGCAATTTTAATGATGTATTTAGACAGTTGACGTTGTTTAAGTTCTAAAGTCAACCTTACTTTTCCCCATTTTTTGATGCTAAATTTTCCTCTTACAAATGCTTTTGCAAAACGTTCTTCGTTTAGGTGGTTGTCTTCAATTAGCGCAACAATGATAATTTCAATGGCTTCAGGTATCATTCGCATCTGTTTGAGCTTTTGCTCAACTTCTTTGTGACAACGATCTTGATAGGCACAATACTTTTGAAGCTTAGAGAGGGCTTCATCTATAGTATAACTTTTATGTGTTTGATACATCCTTAAAGTTTATAGGTAATCGCACAAATGAGATTGGTTCCCGGAGCCGAAATTCCTGAAGAAAAGGTTCTGTAGCGTTGATTGGTGATGTTTTCGATAGCTCCTACAATAGTAAGGGATTTATTAAAATCATATTGGGTTCTAATATTAAGGCTATACCAGGACGGTGCGTAAGGTTTGCCTTGGGCGTCTAAAGCGAATAAGGAATCTGCTAATTCCGCAGAAATATCTGAACTACTAAGCGCTCCGTTGTAATTTACAAACCCATCTATTTGGAACTTGTTGTTTTTCCATACAAGATGTGCATTCCCAAAGATAGGTGCTACATGTCTCACTGGTAATTCAATCCCAGGCGTTTCTTCTTGTACACCATGCACATAACTGTACTGAGTGGTGAACTTTAAGACTTTTGAAAATTGAACTTTTAAGCCTGCTTCAAATCCATAAATCCAAGATTTAGATGCATTTTGGATGGCTTGAATTTCACTTGAACCACCATCGTACTCCATTTCTGTTGCTCCAGCGACTGCAAAGTTTTTTCGTACCAATGCATTGTCTAAATAGGTGTAATAGGCCGAGCCATCAAAAATTATAGATTCTTTCAAATTGAACGTAACTCCAAGTTCTCCACCATACGCATATTCAGGCTTAAGGTCGTTGTTTGGCACCACAATTAAACCAGGTTCGGATTCAAATATTTTTCCTATATCATCAATATTTGGGGCTCTAAAAGCAGTGGTCGCATTTAATTTCCAAAGAAAGGTGTTGTTAGGATTCCAGCTAAAACCAAGAGTCCCCGTAAGGGCGCTTGTGTCTAAATTTGCTGTTTTGAAAGGAAGGTCATAAAATGCGTTGTTAGCTGTTAAATCGGCATCGATAGTCACGTAATTATACCGTATACCAGATTGTACTGTCAGGTTTGAATTGGGCTTGTACTTATGACTTAAATAGGCAGCTAAAGTTTGCCATTTTGAACCATCTGGATAACGAGACGCAATCGCTTCTGAGGTATTGGTGTCAATGTTTATTTTGTGCCCCGAAGAACCCACTCTATTGTATATATATTCTGTTCCATAGGAAATAGTAGAGTTATTTGAAAGTAATTTATAAAAATCAAAGTTCAGGGAAAATGCATCTACATTTTCTTCTCTAATTTTACGCAACTTTGAATTAAACCTTCTATTAATTCGGCTCTCTTTAAAGTTTTGATACGCTGCAGATATTTTAATTTTATCATACAAGTTGGAGCGACTACTTAGTTTGGTCATTTGTAAGTTGGCAAGAAACCACTCTTGAGGACCATAGTTCCATTCGGCGTAATGTAACATCCCATCCTCATCATAAGTTGATAACCTATCATACCTTGGGTAATCAGAGGAGGTAGAATAATGAAGTCCTAAGTCGAAATTTAAATCGTCATTGGCTTTGTAAAGCACTTTTTGAGCAAGGTGCATTTGGCGAAATTTCGTAAATTTCTGAATCCGTGAGTTTGCATTGGAGACCATGATGTCTTGTCCATTCACATGCTGTGCGTGGTAAGGGCTTAAATAATCATCTGGTCCATTGGTTCCCATTTCTAAATCTCCAAAATCAGATACGCTCACACTGCTATGAAAACCCCATTTTTGAAATCCTAAATTGAAATCTAGATGGGCAGTTTTTTCGTTATTTGCAGAGGCATATCGGACTGTACTTCGAGCCATCATATTTGGAGTTGCTACTTCGGATAGTTTTGGAGTGGTGGTATAAAAATTCATAACTCCACCAATGGCATCACTACCATAAATAACAGATCCAGATCCAAGAATAACTTCTGTATTCTCTATATTAAAGGGATTTATTGATAATACATTTTGAACATTACCTCCTCTAAATATGGCATTATTCAAACGAGCCCCATCAACGGTTATTAGCAGTCTGTTTGTAGAAAAGCCACGGATCATTGGACTACCTCCACCTAACTGACTTTTTTGAACAAAAACACGACCACTATTGCTTAATAAATCGGCGCTTGTTTGTGGATTAGAAATCTGAACTTCTTTAGAACTGATACTAATGATGTTTTGAGGAACTTCTTTTTTACTTTGCTCAAATTTAGATGCCGATATGACGACTTCATTTAAACTTGTCGATTTGGGAGATAAAAAAATAGTATCTTGAATGAACGATTTAAGAGCTGAAAATTTATGGTAAGAAAGGTGTTGAAAATAAATTTTGTCTAATTGAGTGAATTTATCAATCGCAACATACCCATCAAAGTCTGTAATTGCTGTTTTGGTTTTAATGTCATTAAAAATTGCCACTCCTGGAATAGGCGTATTGTCTAATTCATCAACCACAACAACTTGTTGAGCAAAACCGCTCCATATAAAAAAAGAGAAAATAAAAAGGAAAAGACGATTCATCTTAACTGTAAACTTGATTTAAAACGGTTAACGATCGAGGGTGTTTAAAGGCATGTAAATGTAATTTAAAATAGTCTAAAATCATATTAAGTAATTCGTGCTTTTGTAAGGAGTTTAGTTCCTGATTCAAATTAGTATCAAATTTTGTGCCCAAAAAAGGTTTTAGCAGCTCTAATTTTGAGCCTGTGACACAATATTCTCCGTTTTGGAGTTGAAAATTACCATTTTCGAGATTAAAATAAGGAAGAGACCCATTAGTTGTATCGGGGTTAATTCCTAAAAATTTTGTCAGACCCATTAAAAACTGTTGATGAAAAGTTCCTGTTTTTTCTACGGTATCAAACCATAATAAGGTAGTTTCAAGGTATTCAAAAAGAGTCGGGTTTGCTTCTTCTTCGTTTAAAATCATGGACAAAACTTCTGCTAAAAATAACAAAACAGTCGATTTAAAAATATTGGTGTGCAGCGATTCATAGGATTTGTATAATCGGACTTCTTTAAAGTAATGTAAACTACGATTGTCTTTGTGTTCTGCTTCTATTTCTAGTAAAGTAAGTAATTGAAAATAGGCTGGTTTTAGTTTTCCTTTTTTAGATTTAAGTGCGTTTTTTATCACGTAACTTTTCACTCCACATGATGCTGTATAACATTTGACAATAAGATCGTTGTCGTTATACTTAATCTTAGAGATTACAATTGCTTTTGTAGAGACCACCATTATCGTATGATCATTATTTTTGAAACTTTCGTTTCAAATGTGTCAAAATCAGAAAAAAGCACTAAATACACTCCTGAAGCTACTGTATTATTTGCTAAATTTTTACCATTCCAATAGGCGGTTCCGCCATCAATTTCTAGATTGTAATTTTTATACCTTAAATTAATGTTGGATTGAGCTTCGGCAACCAAATTGCCTTCAATATCTGTTATTTTAATATTGACATTCTCGCTTATATTTTTGATTTTTATTTTATCCTCCGCCATATTGAATCCAGGCCGCACAGGATTGGGGTATACATAAACATCTTTTAGAGATTCCGTAGTGCTTGAGCCCCCTGTTTTAAAAGCGACTAAGCCCCGGGTGGTTCCAAAATAGATAATTCCATTTTCAGAATCTAACGCCATATTACTGATCGCATTTGAAGGAAGTGGAGAGTTCTCTTTGGTAAAATGATGAATGGTTTTTTGTCCATCCGAAGACACGTAAAATACGCCAGCATCTGCGGTAGAAATCCATTTATTGTTAGATCCATCAACAATAATATCTGAAATAAACTGTTGAGCCAGTAGCTCTTGAGGAAGGCCGTCTTCAAGGATGATAATAGCTTCGGTTCTTACAGTGTCATCGTTAAAAAAGTTAGACGTATTGTACAGCACTCTAAGTCCATTGTAGGTGCCAATCCAAAGTACATTGTTTTTGTCTAATGCTAAAGATTTTACTGAGGCTGAAGGAAGGTTGGCAACATCTTTATCATTTATGTTTTTTAGCAACATACCATCTTCATTGAAACCAATCAAGCCAGATCTATAGCCTCCAATCCATTTGGTGCCATCTGAACCAATAACAATATCACTAAATCCAGGTTCATCTCCAATAGCTTCTGGAATTATAGGGGTGAAATCATAGGAAGTCCATTGGTTTGTACTTGGATTAAATTTTTTGAGGGGACTTTGAACTTTGGAGTTTAATACCCACAAATTAGCATCATTATCAAAAGAAGATCCTGAAATCCGAATGGTAACATACGTTGGATCTGACGAATATAATGGAGACTCTAACCCACTATTTGCTGGATTTAGAAGTTCTATAGAGTCTTCGGTTTTGACACTCAATAAACCACTGTGAAATGAGCTTATAAACACCTGTGTTGGATCAAGTGGATTTATAGATATCTTATTTAGGTCGTAAACTTCTGTTTGAGTTGATTCTTGAATACTGTCATATTTTGTGTTGTTCCATTCGGTATTGTATAAACGACTAATTCCTCTTTTTCTCAAAGGATATGGATTAAAAAAAATCGAGTATGCTCCGTAAGTAACCCATAAACTATTATATCCATATTCTAAAGAAAACACATTATTAAGAAGTGGCCCTATTGGGTGAATTTCCTCATATTGAGGTGGTGATATGGCTTTAGATCTTAGAACTCCAAAGTCAGTAGTTCCAATATAAATGACATTGTCAATTGTAAGAGCACCTGTAAAAACAGTTTCAAATTCTAGACTGGTTATGTATGTATCTGTTTCGTTGAATCCAGCAGCATATTGATACACCTTAGATGGTGTTGTAACTAAAAGGTGTTGGTCGGACACCTTAAGTTCCGCAATAGTTTGGGGATAAACAAGTAAGGCGTTCAAATTTGCCCCAACAATCTCATAAATTCTATTGCTGGTATCAACTGTATAAAGTTGAGTGCCAAAGGCTACAACATTCGTGAAGTTACCATTAGTCAGAGTTGTCCAAAATTGGAAATCTATTAAATTTGGATTGGATAAGCTCGCTGTTTTTATGCCCGTACTTGAGCCACAGGCAGCATAAATTTGACCGTTCAAAACTGTCGTCTGATTAACAATAACTTGAGCGCCATTAGCTCCAATATAATAAGTGTCTCCAAACTCCAAATTATTTAAGTTGTAAACTGAAATCCCATAGTCCGTAGCAATATAAACAACCTCGCCTACCTCATTAAAATTGTTGATTTTTTTTTGTGAAGATGGAATTGTTACTTTGTTTATGACATCTACAACTTTAAGAAGTTCTTGGTCACTTTCTTTATAAACTTCAATTAAACCATTTTCGTACCCAATTAGTAACAGCTCGTATTGATTACTGTAATATATAGTTGAGATTAATTCGCCTGACAGCCCATTGATTGTTGTAATAGTGCTAAGTTCGTTTGTAAGAGAGTCAAATGAAAAAATTGAATTTTCAGAAGCGGCATAAAATTTAGTGCCCCCATAAACAACTTCTTTAATGTCTAAATATGAAAAATGTCCAACCCATGAAGTATCGTAATTTTGACTCCAGGATGATGGAACAAAAGCAAGAAGAAAAGTAATGATAAGAAAATGTGTTTTCACGACTTGATAATTTAATTCAAATATATTTATTACAAACGAGAAATGAACTCATTATTGTACATAAACAAAAAAAGCTTTCAAATTCATGAAAGCTTTTTTAAAGTAGGTTTGGTAGTTATTACACCACGCCTTGTGCGAGCATTGCATCAGCTACTTTTACAAAGCCTGCAATATTGGCGCCTTTAACATAATCAATATATCCTGTTTGTTCATCTTTTCCGTATTCTATACATGCATCATGAATATTGGACATGATATCTTTTAGCTTTTCATCCACTTCAGCTCTTGACCAATTGTAACGTAAAGAATTTTGTGTCATTTCCAATCCAGAGGTAGCAACACCACCTGCATTAGAAGCTTTTCCTGGTGCAAATAAAATTTTTGCTTCATGAAATTTCGCAATTGCTTCTTTAGTCGAAGGCATATTAGCCCCTTCGCTCACGCAAATACAACCATTTTTCAATAATGCTTCTGCATCATCTTCATTTAATTCATTTTGGGTCGCACACGGCAACGCAATATCACACTTAACTTCCCAAGGCGTTTTGTTAGCCACATATTTAGCATTGGGATACGTTTTAACATATTCGCTTATTCGCCCTCGTTTGATGTTTTTAAGCGTCATTATAAATCCAAGTTTATCGTGATCAATCCCCTCATGATCTAGGATATAACCAGAAGAATCTGATAACGTAATTACTTTTCCTCCTAAATGAATTGTTTTTTCGGCAGCGTATTGCGCTACATTTCCAGATCCAGAAATTACAACGGTTTTTCCTTTAAAACTATCGCCTTTGGTTTGCAACATTTTATCGGCAAAATAGACGTTTCCATATCCAGTAGCTTCAGGACGGATCAGCGAACCACCCCATGTCATTCCTTTGCCGGTTAGCACTCCCGTAAATTCATTTCTAAGTTTTTTATACATCCCAAAAAGGAATCCTATTTCACGACCTCCTACACCAATATCACCTGCTGGGATATCCGTATTAGAGCCAATATGACGAAACAATTCACTCATAAAAGCATGGCAAAATCGCATAATTTCATTATCGCTCTTTCCTTTCGGATCAAAATCACTTCCGCCTTTTCCACCACCCATTGGAAGGGTTGTTAAGCTGTTTTTAAAGACTTGTTCAAAAGCTAAAAACTTTAAAACACTCATGGTAACCGTCGGATGGAATCGAAGTCCTCCTTTGTAAGGACCAATTGCAGAATTCATTTGAACTCGATACCCTCTATTCACTTGAATTTCACCTTTATCATCTACCCAATTAACTCTAAAAGTAACGGCGCGTTCGGGTTCAACCATCCTTAATAAAATATTTTTTCCGTGATAAATATCGTGTTTAACAATATAAGGAATCACTGTTTCGGCAACCTCTTCTACCGCTTGAATAAATTCAGCTTCATGCCCATTTCGTTCTTTTACTAAGTCTAAAAAGCCTTTAATTTTATCTTCCATATCAAAATGTTAGGGGTATTAAATTTTAAATACTGTACGGTACAAATATATAATATCTTTAAAAATAATGCTCTATTTTTTTGTATATGATAATTTGAAGGCAATAATTAATAAATAAATTCGTAATATGACATTTTAATAGGAATTATTTAATGAAATATTTAATTCATTGCATAAAACGTGAGTTTATCACCCGTTTTAAATCATCCATTAAACACTTAGCAGTCAAAAACCCATTACTTTCAAGAAGTTTTACTAAAACAGCAGCAGCATAATTAAATAAAGTTAGATTTATAAACTGTTTTTCATTGCTAAAATATATCCAAGATGAATGCCTTCGTGAAGTGTATTAAAACTAATTGCTTCGTCAATAGTGCTCAAGGTCACGTTTAAAGAAGTTGTGTAGGGAGTATAATTTTTAAACACCCCATTGTCATAGTCTATTTTGGTTTGCTCAATTGTTGAGAACAAAAGGGTTTTGACAAGTGCCAGCTCCGTCTCTGTAGCTTCGTGAACAGTTTTAGAATCTTTCCTGTAAGTTTTTACGAACTCCGAATCAACTAAAATGGGTTGGTTTGACAGTCCATAAACAAGCAACTGCTGAGTCACAATAGTGTGGGCAACGTTCCAAAAGATAGAGTTTCGATATCCTTTAGGAACCGTATTGAGTTGTTGTAAAGAAAATTTTTCAAGAAATTTCAATAGAAGTGTTCTGTTTTGTAAGGTAACGAGGTGGTTCCAGTTCATAATATTACAAGATTATTTAATTCTTATTAAAGAAATGATTTTCTTTGTAAAAATAAGAAAAGAATCCCATGAAAAAATTCTATTTTTTGAGTACCTGTAATACCTGCAAACGAATTCTAAATTTCTTGAACCTCAGTACAGATTTTGAGATGCAGGATATCAAGAAAATTCCTATTGATTTGGAAGAATTAGAACAATTAAAAACCCTATCTGGCAGTTATGAAGCGCTTTTTAGCAAGCATGCTAAGCTTTACAAAGAGTTAGGATTAAAAGAAAAAACACTAAACGAAACTGATTATAAAAATTATATTTTAGAACATTACACATTCCTAAAAAGACCCGTTCTTGTTGTAAATGATACGATATTTATAGGAAACAGTCCCAAAGTAATAAACTCCGCAAAAACGGCACTGTTGGATGAAAAATAACAAGTTCGCGCTCTTTGCGCTTGTATTGGTACAGCTTTTTTATGGCGTCACTTTTACCTTTGCTAACGATGTTATAGACGGCGGGTATATCCAACCCTACGGCTTTATTTTGTTTAGAGTAAGCTTTGCAGCCATTCTGTTTTGGATATTTAGTATTTGGGCGCCTAAGGAAAAAATAGACCGAAAAGATTATATTAAATTTGTAATTGCCGCCTTTTTTGGTGTTGCACTAAATATGCTCGCGTTTTTCAAAGGGCTACAATTCACTACACCTATCAATGGATCTGTAATCATGGTTACTACCCCAATTATTGTGTTGGTGTTATCTGTTATTATTTTAGGAGAAAAAATTACAAAAATTAAGATTTTAGGGATTTTAGCAGGACTTTTAGGAGCTTTAATTTTAAGTGTATATAACCGTTCGTCCAGCTCTGGAGACAATGTCTTATTAGGTAATTTTTTGGTTCTTGTCAATGCCGCCTCCTACAGTTATTACCTTATCTTAATAAAAAAATTAACCAACAAATACCATCCGTACACCTTCATTAAATGGTTGTTTTTATTTGGAACCTTTTTTGTGCTTCCTTTTGGTTACAACGAACTTGTCGCCGTCAACTGGAGTAGTTTCACACCTTACATTTGGTTTTCAATTTTGTTCGTAGTGGTTTGCGCTACCTTTGCTACCTATCTATTAAATCCGCTCGCCTTACGAAAGTTGAGTGCCACAACCGTTAGTACATTTGTGTATATACAGCCTATTTTTGCAGGTGTTTTTGCCATTATGATGGGGAGTGATAGCCTGAACACTGTGAAAGTTCTGGCGGCTGCTTTAATATTTTTAGGTGTATATTTGGTTTCTAAAAACCCGAACCTTCAAGTAACAAAATGAGTTCTTTTATCACCACCTTATACCCTTCCATCGAACTTATCGACTCCGATATTTTTGAAGAGGTGAACCCTGATAAAAGCGTCTATTTTTCAAAACCATTCCTAAAGGCTTTTGAACTTTCAAATCCTCAAATTGAATTCAAATACATTACCATATCGAATGCCAAAAAAAACACGATAGCCCTTGCCTTGGTACAAGTCATAAATTTAAGTGTTGAAGGCACTTTAAAAAACATAAAAGTTGCCCCATTTGTTAGAAAATTTTTAAGTCTTTTTTTTTGTAATGAACATATAAAAATCATGTTTTGTGGAAATATATTTCTTAGTGGCGAACATGGAATTAACAGCTCGGGTGGCATTTCAAAAAACGAAATTATGACTCAAATCGGCACTGCTTTAGATGCCGTTGCAGCAAACACAAAACCGCTTCATGCTATTTTTATAAAAGATTTTAAAGGAGAATCTCTAAAGAACACGCGCCAATTTTTAAATTTTGGGTATAGTGAAATCAAGGTAGAGCCCAATATGATCATTCAACTACAGCCAGAATGGAAATCGTTTGAAGATTATAAAAATGTATTAAAATCTAAATATCGAGTTAAAGCGAATAAGGCCGACTCAACTAGTAGTACTTTAGATACACGCTTGTTTACGGAGCATGATTTTGAAACTTACAAAGATGAACTGCAAGCCTTGTACCAAAACACTATTGCCAATGCCAATTTTAATGCGCAAGTTTTAAACCTAAATACGTACATCCATTTACGGGCAACATTTAAAGACAATTTCATCGTGAAAGCTTATTTCCTAGAAGACAAGCTCGTTGGGTTTTTGACAGCCCTTGTCAATAAAAACACATTGGACGCCCATTTTATTGGCTTAGATTATGAATTAAATAAATCCCACGCCATCTATCCTCGTATTTTGAACGATTATGTAAGACTTGGGATAGAAAAACAAGTTTCCTCTATCAATTTAGGTCGAACAGCTTCTGAAATAAAAACCACTATTGGTGCCAATCCTTTAGAACTGAGTTGTTATATAAAGCATAAAAACCCGTTCTTAAATTCATTAATTAAGCCGTTTTTCAAACGTATTAAAGTTAAAGAATTTAGGCAACATTCACCTTTTAAATAAAAAAAAGGCCGTAGCCTTTTTTTTATTTGTTACAGACTTATACTGGCCAACCATTTAGCACACCGCCCATAAGTGCTAATGACACTATCCAATAAAATACGTTTATAAAAATATATTTAGCAGATTTCATTTCAAAAATAGCATTGGTAGCAAGTACTGGAAATGCTACAAAGATTCCTAGAAAAGCGCCATGTGCAGCACCATGTTTAAACGTCATAAATAGTTCTTGACCATGACGCATCTCGTCTGGTCCACCTGTCATAACATTAAGATACAAGTAAAATGACAGAACTACCGATAGCAGTATGGCAGCAATGTAAGCCTTTGCTGGCGACATACTTTTAATTTTGTCTTCCGTAATTCCTGTCGCATGCATCCATGCGGTTCCAAATACCTTAGGATGGTACCAGATTGCTCCAATAATTAAAGGGATCAAGGCTGACACAAGTATTGCCAACCAATTCATTGAAAAATTTTCCATAATATGTTAGGGTTTAAGTTAAGTCGGTAACAATGTACAAAAAAAATAAACACACGCATCTGCACTCTGTGGAAGAGTTGAAATTCAACTTGGGTATACTTATTGGTTTTCAGTATCTTTGAAAAAAGTTTTTAATAGCAAACGATGATACATTCCATGACGGGCTATGGTAAGTCCGTACTACAATTGCCAAGCAAAACCATTTCAATCGAAATAAAATCATTGAATAGTAAATCCTTAGACCTCAACATGCGCATGCCTTCTATGTATCGGTCTAAAGAGTTGACCCTTCGAAAGCTTATTGCTTCTAAGTTAAATAGAGGTAAGGTCGATTTTTCACTGTTTATTGAAAATACAGGAGCAGAAACGTTCACGAATGTCAATCCTACGGTCGTGAAAAAATACATGGCACAATTGGAAGAATTGGCAACAGGAGATGAAATGCAGCGCCTTCAAATGGCCATCAAAATGCCTGATGCAATTAGTACCGAACGTGATGATATTGACGAATCGGAATGGGCTGATATTCAAAATGAAATTCATAACGCCTTAGAAAACATTTTACTTTACAGATTAGAAGAAGGAAGAGTGTTGGAGGCTGATTTCACAAAACGAATTACCATTATTTCAGACTTACTAAATCAAGTCTTGGCAATAAACCCTGAACGCATCACAAATGTAAGAGAGCGTTTACATAAAGGGGTTGCGGAACTAAAAGAAAAGTATGACGAAAATCGTTTTGAGCAAGAGTTGGTATATTATATCGAAAAATTTGATATTACAGAAGAAAAAGTACGACTTCAAAATCATTTAGAATACTTTATAAAAACCTTAGATTCCAAGGATTCTAACGGTAAAAAATTAGGGTTTATTTCTCAAGAGATTGGGCGAGAGATCAACACCATTGGATCCAAAGCTAATTTTGCGCCCATGCAAAAATTAGTGGTTCAAATGAAAGATGAATTAGAAAAAATTAAAGAACAATTACTCAATGTCCTCTAAGATGACACAAGGAAAACTGATTGTATTCTCGGCACCGTCGGGATCAGGAAAAACAACAATTGTAAGACATTTGTTGGCACAAAAAGAATTGAATTTAGAATTTTCTGTGTCGGCAACATCTCGTGAAAAAAGAGGCACTGAAGTTGACGCAAAAGATTACTATTTTTTGTCGAGTGATGCTTTTAAGCAACATATAAAGTCAGATGATTTTCTGGAATGGGAAGAAGTCTATAGAGATAATTTTTATGGTACACTCAAGTCTGAAGTAGAACGTATTTGGGCTCTTGGAAAACATGTTATTTTTGATATAGATGTTTCTGGTGGCTTGCGAATTAAACGTAAATTTCCAGAACAAACCTTGGCAATTTTTGTAAAACCTCCAAGCATCGATGAACTAAAAATTCGTCTCAAAAAAAGGCAAACAGAAACGCAAGATAAAATCAATATGAGGGTTGCTAAAGCTTCTGCAGAACTTGCTACGGCTCCTTTATTTGACTGCATCATTGAAAACGACGTTTTGGAAATGGCTCAACAAGAAGCTTACGATAAAGTGGCTAACTATACTAAATAAGGATCAATGCGCATTGGACTCTTTTTTGGAACTTACAACCCCATCCATGTTGGGCATCTTGTGATTGCCAATCATATTGCGGAACATTCTGATTTGGATCAAGTTTGGTTGGTGGTTACGCCACAAAGTCCTCATAAAAAAAAGCAAAGCTTATTGGACAATCATCAACGTTTAGAAATGGTTTATCGAGCTACAAAGCAGTATCCAAAACTAATGCCGAGTGCTATTGAATTTAATTTGTCGCAGCCGAATTATACGGTGCATACGTTGGCATATTTAGAAGAAAAACACCCTGAACACCGCTTTTCACTTATTATGGGGGAGGACAATTTACAGTCCTTACCAAAATGGAAAAATGCAGCGGTAATTATCAAAGGGTATCCGATTTATGTATATCCTAGAAAGTTAACCGAATCCAAAAAAACAGCACTCTTAGAAAAAGATGCCAACATAACTAAAATAGATGCTCCCATAATGGAGTTGTCTTCTACTTTTATTCGTCAGTCTATTAAAGCGGGTAAAAATATTCGACCTATGCTGCCCAGTGCAGTTTGGGACTATTTAGATGAAATGAATTTTTATAAATAACAAATGGTCAAAATTGGTTCCATAGAACTCCCCGAATTTCCTTTATTACTTGCTCCCATGGAAGATGTGAGCGACCCTCCTTTTCGTGCCTTGTGTAAGGAACAAGGTGCTGATGTGGTTTATACCGAATTTATATCTAGTGAAGGCCTCATTCGTGATGCAGTCAAAAGTACCATGAAATTGGACATCTATGAAAAAGAACGCCCTGTGGGGATTCAAATTTTTGGAGCCAATTTGGACAGTATGTTACAAGCCATTGATATTGTTGAAAAATCCAATCCTGATATTATTGATATTAATTTTGGTTGTCCTGTTAAAAAAGTAGTGAGCAAAGGGGCTGGCGCAGGTATTTTAAAAGATGTGTGTTTGATGGAAAAACTGACGGCCGAAATGGTAAAGCGCACCAATTTACCTGTTACCGTCAAAACGCGCTTGGGCTGGGATCATGATTCGATTCATATTGTGGAGGTGGCTGAACGGTTGCAAGATGTAGGTTGTGCAGCTATTTCTATACATGGGCGTACACGTGCACAGATGTATAAAGGCGCTGCCGATTGGGGGCCGATTGCGGAGGTTAAAAACAATCCGCGTATGCACATTCCTGTTTTTGGAAATGGCGATGTGAACACCCCAGAACGCGCTATTGAAATGCGGGATCAATATGGACTAGATGGCGCTATGATTGGACGTGCGACAATTGGAAATCCTTGGTTTTTTAAGCAAGTGAAACACTTTATGCAAACAGGGGAACATTTGGGCCCTATTAGTATGTTGGAACGGGTGGAAGCTGCGCGACGTCATTTGCAAATGGCAATTGATTGGAAAGGCGAAGTTTTGGGAGTTTTAGAAACCCGACGTCATTATACCAACTATTTTAAAGGCATTCCAGATTTTAAACCATTCCGAACTCGGATGGTGACCAGTGATCACAGTGCTGATGTTTTTGCGGCTTTTGATGCAGTAGAAGCGACTTTTGGAGACTATCAGTTTGTCTAAGCGTTTAGCTGTGTTTTAGCAATACGTTGTGAGGCAATGCGCGAGGCTAATACCCCTAAAATAAAAATAGTTCCAAAAACAACACCAATATTAGCCAGTTGTAAATCTACAGGATATGGCAACGAAGGGGTGATCATTACTAAGGCATATTTTTGCTGTAGCCAGATGACAACCACACCAATACCGAGTCCTATACTCCCACCGATTACCGTCATTAAAATACCTTGGTAATAAAATATGCGTCGCAATTCTTTGACGGTTGCGCCAAGATTATACAATGTTTTTAAGTTCTTTTTCTTATCTAAAATCATCATAATAATAGATCCGATAATATTAAACAAGGCGATGATCAAAATCAATGTGAAAATCAAATAGACCGCCACGTGTTCTGTATTGAGCATTTTATAAAGGGCATCGTTAAGTTGGAGACGGTTTTTAATCGTAACTTTATTATTAAAAATAGATTGTAGTGCACTTCTTGCGACCTCTTCATCAATAGATGGTTTTAGGTAAATATCTAATGCGCTGAGGGTTTCCGCATCGTAATTCAATAAATATTTGGCGTTTTCTAGGGATGTAAATACTGTTCCGTTATCAAGTGTTTCATTCACTTGGAAAATACCAGCATTGGCGACTTTCATACTTGTAAAAGCACTTTTTACAGAAGTCTGCTGTCCAGTACCTGGTTTGGGCGCATAGAGTTTAATCACTTTTGCAACATCAAAAATTCCAAAACCTAGCTCATTAGTAACACCCCAACCGGCGACTATTTGCGGCGTGTTGGGTTCAAACCACTGTCCGTACATCAAAATAGAATCGATGGTTGCTTGCGGATAATTGGCATCTACGCCTTTGAGGGTAACAGCCAAATGTTTGTTATCGCAATTCATAAGCATCCGTTCTTCGACTACTTCTGTAAAGGAGGCAACACCGTTTAAAGATTTGAGGGCTTGTTTTTGGGCAGCGGTAAACCGAATTGTTTTGGTAGTACTGGGTACAATTTTAAGATCTGGATCTACAAAAGAGGTGAATTCTAAGCTAAAATTTTTAAGGCCCGAAAATCCTGAAAGGACTATAAAAAGGGCGGCAGTTCCTATAATAATTCCAAAACCAGCAATAAGGGTGATAAAATTGATGGCGTTGTTATTGCTTTTGGAAAACAAATAACGTTTGGCGATATAGAGAGGGAATTTCAATTAGGATTTTTTTCGTTTCTCTAGCAAATCGGGGTTGTCAATTGGATTTTCAATACCTTTGAGCGACTTGTCTATATGGTCGATGTACTCCAATGAATCATCAATATAAAAAATCAATTGTGGCATGCGACGCAGTTGG
>Ga0209534_10002244_pt1 | contig 19366 bp, 7 predicted proteins | sample COG_07_FD_184751 | JGI IMG/M metagenome (GOLD analysis project Ga0209534, IMG submission 184751) | Pelagic Microbial community sample from North Sea - COGITO 998_met_07 (SPAdes) (version 2) | ecosystem: Environmental > Aquatic > Marine > Neritic zone/Coastal water | place: Helgoland, sampling...
TCATGAAGCAGCACATGCTTACTCCTATTTAGTTTTACGAGAATGTGTGGTTTCAGATGGCTCTAGCTACAGAGAATTAGCTCATGAAAGATTTGGAAATGATGAAAATTTAGCAGATGTATTTGTACTTTACTATGGGGGAAAATGGACTAACTACTATAAAAGAGACAATATTTCAATCAGCGACAGAAAATGGATGCAAAATATGATTGATTATTGTGAGTTTTATCAGGAAGCATTAACTAGTCTATCTTCATAATCTCAAATTCAGACAATTAATGGTTGTTTGAGTCAAAATAGCATTTATCCTTACTAATTATGAAAAACAATTCTTATACAGTAGCAGTGATGGGTGCTGGCAATATTGGGTCAGAAGTTATTGAACGATTATTGCATCTAGACGATGAGCTTATAAATGTAAGCCTTTCTAAGGTTCTAGTTTCAGATATATCAAAAAAGAGAGATATTGACTCTGATTTATTGACAACTGACTTCACTGACATTCTAAATGATCAAGATATAGACCTCGTTATAGAAGTCCTCGGTGGAGTAGACCCAGGAAAAGGCTACATAAAGGCTTTACTAGAAAATGGAAAATCCGTGATTACGGCTAATAAAGATATTATTGCTGATAGTGGAAGTCAGTTGATTAAAATAGCTCAAGAAAATAATACCTGTTTGTATTTCGAAGCAGCAGTTGCCGCAGGAATTCCAGTATTAAAGCCTTTAATTGAAAGCCTTAGAGGTGAAGAGTTAACCAGAGTCGCTGGAATAATTAATGGCACTAGTAATTATATCTTAACTGCTATGGAGGAAGGCAGCACATATGATGATGCACTCCAAGATGCTCAAGAACTGGGCTACGCGGAGCCAGACCCAACAAATGATGTTGAGGGCATTGACGCAAAATATAAAGCGATGATTCTCTCCCTCCTTTGTTTTGGTGTTTCTCCTTCTGCTAAAGATGTATTTACTAAAGGAATATCTAACATAACTAAAGAAGATTTTGATTGGGCAAAAAGATTAAATAAAACAATAAAGCTCTTAGCTCAGATAGATAACGGTAGTGACGGGTTCAATGCTAGAGTTTACCCAGTACTTGTTGACACAAAACATCCTCTTGCTTCTATAAGAGGAGCATTGAACGCAGTACTTGTAGAAGGTGAAAACATAAATCAGTTAGTATTTTCTGGACCTGGTGCAGGTGCAGCTCCAACAGCAAGTGCCATAATTGGTGATGTTCTAAGTGCGTGTCACCAAATGGGTAGCGATCAAACGAACTGGTACCCGTTAAGGAAACAAAAATCTGGAAATAAAACTGTTGAAAATGTAAATTCAAGTTGGTTTATTCGTTTGTCAGTAAAAGATGAACCAGGGGTACTAGCCACTATCGCTGGTTTGTTTGGAGAGAATAGTGTAAGTATTGAGAGTGTTATCCAAGAAGGCCGAGGAGACAATGCTGAATTAGTACTTGTTACTCACGAAGCAACAGAAAATAATTTAAATAAGTCTATTGAGAGTATTGAAAATCTAGACAGTGTAAGTTCGGTTACCTCAACAATTAGAGTTTATATTTAATCAAGTGATCACATATCAATCAACTCGAGGGAGTAAGCGGGAACTATCCTTTGAAGACATTATCTTATCAGGTGTTGCAGATGATAAGGGTCTCTATTTACCAAATTCAACAACTTTAGAAAACTTAAGCTACCTTACTCAAGAAGACCTTAGCTATGAAGATTTTGTTAAGACTATATTCATTTCTTTAGATAAAAACTCAGCTAAATATGTAGAGGACCTTCCTATATATCCAGGATTTGAAAAATCTCCAGAGCCAGTGCTCAAAGAGATTGAAGAAAACAAGTATGTCATGGAACTTTTCCACGGACCAACAAAGTCTTTTAAAGACTACGCTTTGCAGCCACTTGGCGCGATTGCAAACAGAAGACTCAATGAAATAGGTAAAAGAGGTTTAGTACTTGTTGCAACAAGCGGGGATACAGGAAGTGCAGCAATTCAAGCAGTTAAAGATTCTGAAAATATAGATATAGTTGTACTTCATCCAAATAACAAAGTGAGTGAATACCAAAGAAGACAAATGACTGAAGTGATTGAAAGCAATGTACTAAATATTGCCATCAATGGTTCGTATGACGACTGTCAGAAGATAGTGAAAGAGTTACTACAGAAAAATTCTTTTGAAAACCAAGTAATCTCTTTGAATTCAATTAATTGGCTAAGAGTTATGGGTCAAACTGCTTATTACGTGTGGTTAACAAAACAGTTTTCTTCACCAATAAATATTGCTATCCCATCAGGAAATTTTGGTAATGCTTATTCTGCATGGTTTGGAAGAAATAATGGACTACCAATAAACGAAATATTTTGTGCTTCAAACACAAATGATGTATTAACTAGATTTATTCATAATGGCTGCCTTGAACCAAAAGAAACAACACAAACATTTGCACCTAGTATGGATATCCAGATTCCATCAAGTCTAGAGAGATTGATTTACGATCTTCAGGGAGATACAACAAAATTTTACACCTCTTTGCAAGACGCAAGTAGAGCTGATTTAGATTCAGGTTCTTTTCAGAAGCTACAACATATTTTCTCTTCATCTTCTTATGACAATGAAATGATTCTTGAGGAAATAGAAAAATTGTATAAAAAGTTTCATCTTATAATAGATCCCCATACCGCAACCGCTCTTTCAGATAGTGTTAAATTCCGATCAGACCTTCCTGTCGTCGGTGTAGCTACAGCATCTCCAGAAAAATTTGAAAATGTAATCAACAAAGTTATTCCCGACTATCAGTCAAAAGATTCTTCCAATGAAGAACAATTTATAGTTTTAGAAACTGAAGTGGATCTGGTTGAAAATACAATTAATGAATATTTTTAATTTGAGTTTCTTTAATTTATTTTATTGTAAAATTCAAGTATGACTGAGTTACAAGACGGTAGAGCTGCACGTCAACAAACGATTTATGATGAGAATAAAATGAAACTCATCGAAACGGCCTTAGATGTAATAAATGAGATTGGTGATATTAATGAGGTCACCCTATCAACGATTGCAAAAGCCGCTGGTGTTTCACCAGCAACTGCTTACAATCACTTTCCTGACAGAATGACTGATCTTTTTTCATCTATTGTTAAATTAAAACTGGATGTTCGAGAAACTATCATGAGTATGACCACTGAATCAAAACTTATTGATACAATCAAACAAATTCCATACATTTACGCAAAGCAAATGGTAGATCTTGGTTATACCGGACAAGTGCTTGTCTCACAAATGGGGCATTTACAAGCTACTGGTAAGTGGTTAGAAGATAATCCAGTAGCAGTGTTAACAAATTTATTAATTCAAGAAGGCACACACAAGGAAGATGCTGTAGAAATAGCTGAAAAGATTACTACTAACTTCAGGGGAGCGATGTTTGAGTATTCACTGCATAGAGACAAACTTGAGAATCAGTACTCTGCTTATACCCCGGATGTGTTTTTGGAAAAATGTTCTTTAATAGTTGAAGATATTCTCAAGCAGTACTAATTTTTTTAAAATAGACTTTGCTTTAAATCAATTCTAGTTAAACTAGACTTAAGTTAATTAGAATAAAATCTAATTAAAAAATATAGTTGGGCTACATGAAAATTAATTTCTTAATTAGTTATTTAAGAGTAAGGTCCTATCTCAACTCGTCTACTTTCAAAAATATACTCAAAGGAACAACGTATGCAGCTTTATTTTTAATTGTATTAATCTCTTCATGGGCTGTGCCTCAAGAAGATGCTTATGCGAGTGATAACTGGGACTGTAACGATGCATATGCAAGAGCATACTTTTATAAACTAGATTGGGATTATACCTCTACAAACTTCACTATTGACCAGTATGTAGCCACTGAAACCAGCACTATTCAACGAACTACAACAACCGTAGACTTTAGCTCTACTTCAAATATTGCAGGAAATGTCAAAGGTATTAATGCATTAGCTATGTCACCAACAGGCGTTATGTATGTAACAATTACTTCTGATGGACATGGCACACACCTCTTTACCATTAGTACTACAGGTACTCTTACTCCACTAGCTCATATTGCTGACTACACCCAAGTCGGTGACCTTGATTTTTATGACGGAGTAAATGGTTACTACGGGTTCTCATCTGGAGAGTATGTCGTGAACGCAAATGGTAACGATCAGATTTATATGGCTCAAGCTGGTTTTAAGCATGGCTATATCTATAACGTTGACACTGGAGGAGTAACTACCTTTGCTAATCCAGGTATGACCACTCATATTAATGCTGCTGACTTTTCTTATATTGATAACTGGGACGGCAAAGAGCTTGCTACTTATAATGCTTTAGCTAACAAAGTTGTACTTTACGATAAAGACAACAACACCATTACAGAAGTTACACCAACAAACGCAGCATTCTCTGGAGTCTCAGCAACACTTGCAAGCTACACCTATAAAACCCCTGAGGGAGAGATTCGTTTTATTATTGATGATGGTCTTGGAAATAGATTTGAGGTAAGAAGAACTGGTACCAATCAATACAACGTAGTTGCAAAAGGAACAACATTTACAAGTGATAACACAGATGGTGCATCTTGTGGACCAAATGCTTATGATCCATTTGCTCCATCATTTAAAACCTCTCTTGGAGTCTGTGCAAGCGGTTATCAACAACCAGCTCTTCTTATTACCAACAACAGACAAACAACACAGTACTTCGATGTAGATTACAGAATTGCAGGTGGAAGCTGGGTCAATATTTTAAATGGAACACAGATATCGCCAGGGGGTCAGTTTTCTACGTCTGATGCACCTGCTGTATACCAAGGACAGACTGTGGAGTACAGGATGAGGTATAACACTTCTAATCCATCAAGTGGTACGTTCTATACGGTCGGAGATTTATTAACTGGCTCAGGTTGTGGTGCTTATGCTGCAGGTACAGTTGATACGGCTCCAGGAACTTGTAGTGGTGGTTCTTCAACACCTACAGTCACCCTAACCAACACAGGAACAGTTAATGCATATTTTGATGTGCAGTACAAGATTGGCTCAAGTGGTACTTGGATAACCTTTATAGATGGTGAGTTAGTTGTCTCAGGAACACCAGAGACTATCAGTATGCCATCCCCAGTAGCAAATGCTCAGACAGTTTATTTTCAGTATATTGTGGCAGATGCAAACCCATCAGCTACGACTGGGTTCACATCAGCTGCGAGTAGAACTATTGATTGTAAAACATATACAGGTACTATTACTGCAACCACGAACAGTACATGTAACCAAGACAAGATGTCATATACGGTGACAGTAACAAATACTGGAAATACGTCAATGGAGTTTGCTGTAGCAAGACGTAACACAAGAGGAAGTTCTCAATTTTCATGGCAGGATCAAAATAGACCTATCAGTGCTGGTGGAACATATACATTTACAACAGATGTATATCACGGAGTTACACCAGAATTTAAAATGGTGTACGGAACTAGTTACCTTGTTTATTATCCAACAGATTTACATAGTTCAAGTAATGTTGAAGGAACATTCACTTCAAGATATCGTGGAAATTATCTAAAATCAGGAGATTCCTGGATTCGATGGACTGCAAGTAGCGCTGTAGATTGCAACTGGTGGGGCAATGGTGGAGAATCAACAAATAGCAGTAGTAATTATTCTTTAATCAATCAAAGCACTTCTCAAATCTGTGATGGCTCTGGTAACGCAACAATAAGGCTTACAGTAACTAACTTTAATGCAAGCAACGATAGTTACGGTGGTTTTATTGATGTAGAGTTTTCTACAGATAATGTTACCTGGACAGAGGTCGTAGACGGACAGGCCATTGCCGATGCTCAATCCCTTACTTTTTCATCACCAGTAACCATTTCCTCATCTTCAACAGGATATTTCAGATATCGTGTTGCTGAGGCAAACCCTACAGATTCCACAGCAAACGCTGCATGGGCAGTCTTTAGTAAACAAGCCAACTGTGTTGCCGATTTTACACAGTCAGCAACTTTTAGTACCTGTTCCTCTGTTGGAAGATACTCAACACTTTCTGTAACTAATAATGAAGCACAGACGTTGTACTTCAAAGCGGCACCTACTTTAACTACATCTAATAATGTCAATCAAAACTCTTCAAACTACATAGATTGGTCCAGTGCAATAACTTTTTCAGTCCCTGCTGGGGAAACTCTAACATATGATGCTACAAATAGCCCAAACATGAGAAAACTATACCCTGATGATACTGAAGGTTATATGCAGTGGATTGTACAAGGTTCTTATATTGAGAATCCTGATTGGTCTAATACATCTGGGTACCCTTATAAGTACACAAACCATCAATACAACGACTGCACCCCATCAGTTACAGCAAGTTATGAAGTGACAGCGTGTAGTTCTGCAGGCCAAACCTCTACTTTAATTCTTACCAACAACGAGTCAGAGACAGTGTATTTTAAGGTGACTCCTTCAAAAGTAGGCGCCGGCTCCTCCTCCACCAGCTCGTCTGGCTACCTCAGTACTGATACAACAACATTTTCCATTGCCGCTGGTCAAACTTTAACCTATACAGCAGGAGCAAAAACATACACAAACGAAGCAGACTCGTATATGCATTGGAGGATTCAGAAGTCCTACACTGAAAACCCTTCATGGAATTCAAGTATTTACGAATATCAATATTTAACTTCCCCATCAAATGGAATTAGTAGGCATCACGATTGTGATTTAAATATTAACCCAGCAAATCAGTCGTATCAGTATGAAACGGAAGCATCCAATGTAGTAAACAGCTGTGTTGATAATAAACAGTGGATGGGTTGGGTATTATATAACTCAAACTATAGCGACATCAATAGAACAGCATTGTGGTATGCATTTGAAATCTCTCTTGATAATGGTTCTACGTGGACTAAAAATGACTTATTCTACAAGGTCAATAATACGGATAGTTATAACGATAATAATGCAGTTACTGACAATAGTGTTACTGGAAGTCTGGCAACAGATGGCTATACGGCAGTTCAAACAACAAACTATATAAATCAGGAGCAAAGCGGCAATAAAGATTATATTTATCTTTCAACTCGGGCATTATCTGGCTCCATAATGAAAATTAGATATAAAGTTACATACAGTGCAGATGAACTTGCCTCAACAGATTGGATTGTTTTTGGAAATTACAATAAAACTGTTGAACAACGTACAACAAATTGTGATCCAGTCATCACCACTACTGGATGGGGGACAGCGACAACTACTGATTCTACTGATGATACGTACAGCGATCTTGTCACTATTGGGGAGTGTCAAAATACTTTAGAAACAGGAGGATTTGCAACTGCAACATTTACTGTCACAAGACCTGCTGGTACGCAGTATTATCTGTACCTTGCAAAAACGACGGATGGTGGAAGTAACTGGACTGATATTGAGACTAATCTTGCAGTAGGCACCTCATATACAGATTCTTCAACTGTCAACCACGCAGGAACAGTGCAGTATAAGTTTAAGTTTTCTTACACAAGTGGTAATTTTACTAACTCAAAACTGTACTACTCAGCAGTAAGAACAGTGAACTGTCCTACAGTAGGCGCAACTACAGCGACTATTGGTTTAGGTACTTGTGTCTCTGGTGGTTCTAAACCATCTATTACAGTGGGCAACAACGGTTGGGCATCAGGTTATTTTCACGTACAGTACTCAACTGATTTGGGCACCACATGGAATGAGGCATTCTATGATGCCAGTAATGGCAATGCAGTGATTTACAAGATGCTACTTCCTGGTGAAGTTAAAACTTTTACTATTCAAGATACAGTTCCCCAGGGAACAACTATTGCCATGAAGTATAGGTATGCTGCTACTTCACCTGTTACTAGTGGAAGCTTTACTACTACAGGAACTCTTCTTGTTGATTGTGCAAACGATATTACATCTCATAGTTTCTCCCAATTACACGCAGCGAGCACCTGTTATAACAATGAACAAACAATTAGAATTACTTATAGTGGAAACACCACTAGAGCTAATTACATAATCTATCAAATAAAAGTAAATGACGGAGCATATTCAGTTGAGAGAACGGCTACGCTTATGGGTACTTCTGGGACAAGTCCTATCAATCTGTTTGGAACCTATGGCGATGGAGACATAGTAACAATTAAGTATCATATAGAAGGTACTACAGGTGGTTCTTACTACACTGCTGTTGAAGCAACACCAATAACTATTGACTGTGGGGTTTCAGTCGGCGATTCAAGTGATGACCCTATTTACTTCCAAACTGATTATGTATCTTGTAGTGCATATGGCCCTGATAAATTTGAATTGAAACTCAAGAGACGTAGTAGCGTAAGCAATGCCACGCATGTTCACTTTCAAGTTGAGATTTCACATGATGGAAATTCCTGGAAACCTTTTGGACAAATGCAGTATTCAGAACAAAGTAATTACTGGCCCAAAAACCATAATTATGGTGGTTTTGGTGGTGATGAAGCTACATATTTTGGATACTGGAAGCCGCATTACTTTAACATGACAAGCCAGTCTGTCTCTGGTGTTATCTTGCTTGACTCATCACACGAGTATCAAATTAGATATAGATATTATTCAAGTAACACATCACAAAAATATATGCAAAACTTTACTGGAAATTATTCAACTATTACAGTAGCTGCCGACCCTGATTGTGATAGCAACGACGTCCAACCAGTTACTCTTACAACAACACAGTTAACATGTCTCGAAAATAAGGGTCAAGTAGAATTCAAGTTTGAAGATACAACTGTAACCCATATGGAACCATACAAGCCAGCAAGGTTATTTTATCAGTATTCTACAAATGGAGGTGTTAGTTGGAGTAAACTTGCAAATCAAACAGATGAACTGACTAATTCGACAACATTGAACTTACCTTCAGTTAAAGTAGCAAATGGTCAGAGTATTACTATAAAATGGGGTTATATTCGACACCACGAGTTCAGTACTAGCGGTTCCTATCAGGTATATGATCGTGGAAGTACATACTATAACTATGATGAACCTCCAACACAGTATGCTTTTATAAAAGGATTATCGAGTACAGGTCTTTATTACAATCGTTATGATGAGGGTACTAATACCAGTGGTTCAATAACTGGCGACTTCAATGCTAATTTTATGAATCACGTCATGGTCAATACTACAAATGTGGCAGTAGATTGTGACCCCGCCTCAGATTACTCACAAACACTAACAACCTGTGATTGTGATGATTTAGGTGCAACTTCAACATTATCAATAACAAATAACGACAACTACACCTCATATTATAAGGTGCAGTATTCATTGGATGGAGGTATTACTTGGCAATCTGCCACAGACTCCTTAGAATCGGCCTTCGATATATCGGTTACCGGTGGGTCGACGAATACTGATTTATCAAAATTTGTACCAGATGGAAAAACTATTACGTGGAGAGTTAAAGATACAACCAATGGTGGTGACTTTGAAGGACAGGTGTGGGAAGAGGTTACAGCTAGTGCAACCGTAGATTGTGGTTGTGATGGTGGTTCTGTAGAAGTAAATATTGGTCTTGGAACATGTGGAAATGGTAACTCAACACCAGTTATTAACTTAGTGCCATCAAGTACCGATACCGCATATTTCACTATTGAATATAAGAGAAATATTGACACAGAGTGGCAGGCATTTAAAAATGCAGAAATTGTTAGTAACGGGCTAACAGAGAATCATCCTCTAGAAGTAACTGTTGTACATGGTGGAACGATCCAAGTACGTTATAAAGTAAACAAGGTGTTAAATAATCTTAATTTAGAAGAGTGGAACTATACCGATACAAAGACTATCAACTGTCCATTTACTTTAGTAACTGGGGAGGCAATTTACACCTCATGTGCAGAAAATTATAGAGCAGCCTCATTTAAAGTAACAAACACCAGTTCCTCTACTTCGGCAGCAAAATTCAATGTTCAATACAAAATTCTCAATTCATCTACAACAGTCACTGAGTGGACTAACTCATCAATAGTAGGTGCCGTTATTGCTCCAGGAGTTTCACTGGTAACAACAAACACTATACAGGTTCAAGAGGGGCAAAAGATAGAGTGGAGATATGAATCAGTAAAAACAGCAGAAGCATTTACAGGCGTATGGACTAACGACACAACAAGTGATTTCGTAAACTGTGTAATAGATGTAGCTGTAGTAAATATCATGGGTTCATGCGACTCTGGATCTAAACTTTCAACATTAAGCTTACAAAATAACGAGAGTTTGAATACTATTTACTTCCAAGTCCAGTACACCATTGATAATGGGGTTACATGGGTTCTAAAAAATTCAAATCTAGCAGTTGCTCCTGGCGCTACTGATACGACATTAAATCATTCAGTTCCCCACACCAAGAACATTATCTGGCGTTATAAAGTTACCAATACAAATAATGACTACACCGGCTTGACCCACACAGCACTTGCTGCCTCTGCAACCGTAGATTGTCCAATCCTTGACGGAACAGGTTCCTCTAGTTTTGGTGTATGTACAAGTGGTGAAAGAAAGTCAACATTTACCTTTTCAAACTCATCCTCTGCTAACTCACCTGCATACTTCTACATACAGTACAACTTAAGTGGCGATTCATCAGATTGGATAACAAAGGTCTCTGGAACACCAGTGATAGCTGGTACTTCTGCGACAACGTATGTTATGGTTCCAAATGGCCAAACAATCACTTGGAGATATTATCCAATGAGTTCTGCAACAACACCTACTTCTTACATCACAGAAGCAACTAGTGAGGAGGTAAACTGTTCGTTAGATACTGTTATTACACAAACATTGGATGTCTGTATTAGCAATGCTGCAGTCTCAAGATATGTCTTAACAAATAACACAAGTACAACTGTGTATTATCAAGTTGAGTATTTTATTCAAGGAAGCAGTGGTTATGTTGTAGCGGATACAGATCTGACACTAGGAGCAGCTGGATCAAGTACACAATCATCAGAATTCACACAGAGTGTAGCTTCTGGAAAATTTATTAGATGGCGTTATAAAGCAGCAACTTCATTAAGTGGTCTAGTTTCTGCAACGTATGTTGATCATGTTCAGTCTGCCACCGTCAACTGTGAAACTATCGACCCAAGCGTGACAACGTCATTTGGTATTTGTTATAACAGTACTAAAGAAGTTAAATTTATTATTAAAAACAGCGCAGATGCAACAACGTCAGCACTCTTTAAAGTACAAGTTAATGTTAATGGTACGGGATGGGTAGATAAGTCTGATATCACTCTTGGCTCCAATGGACAATATCCACATACACAAATTGTACAAACTGGACAGACTGTTCAATGGAGATACAAAGTTGGAAAAACTATATCAGATCTTCCTACTGAGTGGACTAATGACGACTTAAGAACAATTACATGTTCCTCTGGCGAAGATATCACAGTAACTTTCGATACTACTTGTGATAGTAATGGGTACAAAACTTCAAAACTTAACATTAATAATTCAAGCTCTGGAATTTTATATTACAAAGCAGAGTACTCAACAGATGGAGGTACAAATTGGACCCTGTCTGCTAATCAAGTTCAAGTCAATCCTGGAGGGGCAACATTCCTTCCAGAGTCTGTTTCTGAAGGTGAGACAATAACTTGGAGATATAAGATTTCACAGACCGGAGCTGATTTCTCAACGTTAAATTGGACTACAACTTCTACCTCAGATATTGTGAATTGTACTGGTGTAAACATTTCTACACCGTATACCTCTATGGGACAATGTATTAGCGGCTCAAAGACTTCAAAGTTCCACTACGGAACATTATCATCCAGCCCTGCACCAGCGTATTATCATATTCAATACAGAATTGACGGTGGAACCTGGACTGATAAAGTTAATTCATCAAATGGTGTAGTCGTAGGTGGAGTAAATACATATACATCTCAATCTGTAACTTCAGGTTCATCAATTGAATGGAGATATAAGGCTGCTTACAGTACGTCAGCATTGACAAATGTAAGTTTTACTAACTTACCAGGTGGTGCAATTGAAGTTGATTGTGGAACCTTTATCTCAGTGGTACATCAAATGGGTACTTGTTCTAATCAGACAGCAACTTCTACACTTACACTAAACAACACTGGCTCTACTCCAATGCTTGTTACAGTGCACTCTGCAATAAATTCCGGAGATTGGACCACAGAAGTTTCAACAGTCGAGATAACAGCGGGTAATCAGTTAGTTCTAGAGAAATCAGTAATTAATGGTCAAACTATAAGTTGGAAGTATAAATATGCTGGAACAGTTACAAAGCTATCTAGCGCATCTGAAACAGCTTTTAACTCCATTCCAGCGCTTGATTGTGATACAGAAGTAATAAATCAAGTTTCTTTGAATAATGTACTAAAAGCTTGTGTCGCTGGAAGTAGAATTTCTGAACTAACGGTCACAAACAATTCAAGCGAAACCGTTTATGTAGAAGCTTGGTATGACATTGGATCTGGTTGGATAACTAAAGGAACGTCATCGGTAATTAATGGAACTCCAAAAGTTCTTGAAGCTCCTGGTGCTCCTCATGGCGCAAGTGTAAAATGGAGATATCGCCTGGGTCTTTCTAGCTCCCTGACAGGTGACTTTACAACACTCACAACTCTCACCGTTGACTGCCCACAAACTTCCACGGTGACACAAACACTTGAGGCATGTTCTAATCAGACTAGAGATTCTAAACTATCTATTAATAATACGGGAACTATAACTCAGTATTACAAAGTTGAATACTCAATCAATAATGGTGGGTATCAATACATGACCACTGCAACCGTTGCCGCAGGCCAACTTGATAACTCGGTTTATAAAAACTTAACTTCTGGACAGTACATTACTTGGAGATATGCACCAAGTACAGTCCAAAATGACTTCTCAAATGCCTCATATATATACTTAACAAGAACGGCCACAGTTGATTGTACGTCTGCAAACTTGACAGCTACTCAAAGTTCCACCTGTACACCAAATGGAACAACGTCTACAAAGAATTCGACCTTTACAATTTCAAATGGTTCAGCAAATAGTGCTCAGGTACAAGTCGAATCTACAACAAATAATATTTCCTGGACTTCAATGGGTACGCAGACAATTACCAGTTCTCAGCCATATGTTGTTAACAAAGTCTTGACTACAAATTACATAATTTATAGATACAGAATCTTCAATGCAACAACTCCAAATACCTGGCAACAAGTTGTAGTAATGGCACCTGCTGATTGTGCGACTACAATAACTCCTACCACTGTAAGTGCATACAGCACTAATGAATGTGTAAATGGTAGTCCGACTGCTAAGTTAACAATCATCAATCCTAACTCAACAGCAGTAGTGGTGAGTTATGACATATCTATCAACGGTGGTGCCTTCCAGTCTGTAGGGAATACTTCTGTCACAGGCAGTTTTGTTACTAGTGCTTATAGTGTTCCAGCAAATAGTTCATTCCAATGGAGGTACAAGACTTCAACAGAAACTGCCTATAAATTTGTCTCCGCAACAGCAGAAAACTGTACTCAAGCAAGTTCATTAAGTGGCTATACAGAAATAGGTTGTGAAGTGGATAGCAACGGCTCACCGGTGTCTCCAGTAGCAAAATTAGTTGTCATAAACACTGGAGCTCAGAGTGCTTCTATTATGTATGATTACAAGTTAAATAATGGTCAATACCAGTCAGGATCAGTAATCTCTGTCAATGCGAACTCTTCTTTAACTGCTGCAGAGATTCCTATAGGAACTACAGATCAAATTGTCTTTAGGTATAAGAGTACAAGCGATACTGCCTATCAATTTACACCCGAAAAATCAGGAGTAGATTGTGGAAGTACTCCAGATAACCCCCAAATGATATTAACTCTCGATGAATGCTCTGCAAATGTCGCTAAATCAACAATTGAGATTCGTAACTTAAGCAATGAATCTAAAAGCTTCTATGTAGAATACAGAATAGATGATGGCCCATGGACCAATTATGATTTAGTAACAATCAATCCTACTAGTGGAACAACTAGATTCTTGAATATTACTCAAAACCAAAAAATTCAATGGAGAGCTTTAGATAGTAGTTATACACAGTTTGCCATCGCCTCTCCTTACCAGATATCGAATGCAGAAACAGCTATCTGTGAAACAACTACTACAACTACACTTCCACCAGTGAAATATATTTTTGAACCACTTGTCTCAACAAACAGAGTTTGTGATGAGGAAAATGGTGGTGCTGAGTTCGGCGTCACAGTCGACAACTCAAGATCTAATGTTAGGGCAGAAGTGTTAAAAAAGATTTGGATTAATCAAACATTAATTGCTGAAGAAACTGTAACAGTTGGTCCAGGTCAAACTGTTGACTTTTCCTCAATTGAGGTTGGAGAGAATAAGATCTTTACTGTTGCACTAGAGGTTACCAATACTGAAAATGGAAAAGTTCAGAAAATGATTAAAAACAAGGATGCAGATTGCATAGAAGAAGATGACTTCGGCGTTACTGATCCTATAAATCCAATTGATCTTGTAAGAGAAGAAACAGGAATAGATAATATTTTTGACGGCTCTGGAGATGATCAAGAAAAGGAAGAAAATGGTGAATCGATAAATTTCCTTCCCGGTGATGATTTTGTAGAGTTTGTTTACAATGAGGATGCTGAAGATATCACTACTGACCCCATAGAGCCAACACCTCCGCCTGCTCCTGGAAGTCCAGAATTTCCTAGAACAGGTCGTAATGTTGGAGGATTAATAATATCTTTCGGCTTATTACTAGTTGCAGGTGGGGCTTTCCTCTTAAGGAGAGCATATAGGTTCTGATGGAATATTTCTTTACTTACCTATTCGTGATAGTTATCAATATTTTCGCGGTTTTAGGTGTGTTGAAAATCAGGAGAAATAAAATGAACAGTGCTGATGTAATCACTGAAGCAACGATTGTTGAGGATACTCCAAGTCCAAAAAGGAATAGAAGGTCATATAATTTTTTTAATCATCAACAAAGCAGCAATATATTTGTAGAGTTTGAAGACTTAGACCTAGGAAACACAGAACTTATCTATGATGGTCAACTTTTAGATCTAGCTGTTGAGAAAAAAATTGTCACAAAAAAAGGGAACTGGTATTTATACGGCGACGTAAAGCTTGGATACGGAAAAGATAAAGCAAAGTTTTATTTGTTGGAAAATACAATACTTGCAGATGAGATTAGTAGCTTAGTTTATAGTTCTATAGACATAAAACTTCAAAATCAAAGAGACGACTTACAGAATTTAGAGAATGCCGATTCAATTGAAAAAGGAAAACAAATTTACTCTTCTCATAATTCTCTCCAAAATCAACAATCACTTGGAATAATTAACCAACAGTTGGAGATTGAATTATCTGAAATATATGTAAAATCTAATACACTTAAAAAAGTTCTAGAAAATACTTTAGGCACCGAGGTCATGATAAGCATCGATATTAGTCAAAGATTCAACCCCTTAATCACTGATCAGGAAAAGTACGCAAGCGATATTGTTTCAATGTTAAAAGAAGTGGATTACCTAATATCAGCAGTAAGCAATATATCAAAAAATGCTAAATATTTAGATATTAAAGTTACAGAACAGATGCTGAGGGAGAAGCTAAATTTGATGACTTCGAATCTGTTTTCTATTGTATTCACTAAAAAGCCAGCACAAATGCATAAAAACTTTGCAAAATTAAGCTTCGACGAACCCGTAAAAAAAAACCGTAATAATGGACAGAGAAGATCTTCTAGGCAGATAAAGAACATTGACCATAAACAAAAGCCACTTGCACCAATTGGTTTAGTTCTTTTAGTAGTTGGATTATTTATTGTAGGTTATTCAATTAATCAAACTTTTTTCTCTACCTCAGTAATTGATGATGAACAACAATTGTTAGAAAAACAGTTTGAAGTTAACAACACAAACTTAAGTGATTTAAGAAACAAAAATTTAAATGCTGAAAATTCAGTAGAAAACTTAGAACAAATTGATGAGTTTCAAGAATCTTTTCTCTCTATAGCAACTAAAACGCTTACTAATCAGGCCGCCAAAGCAGAGTTTCTTCCTGACGTAGTTGGCAGAATTATGCTCTTATCTGCAGATGTCAACCACTATGTAGTATTCGGTGCTACCTCTAAAAAATTAGAGTATGGACCCGGGTACATAGTAGGGACATCTTTACCTGGCTCTGGTGGAAACTTCGGAATAGCTGGTCATAGAACTACTTATGGAGCTCCTTTTGGAAATCTAGATCGAGTAGTGATTGGTGATGATATTTTGTTTCAGACAAACACAAACGAATATAAATACAAAGTTGTAGATGTAAAAATAGTTTCACCTGAAGAAACTTATTTACTTGGAAGCTTTGGTGATGACAGAATAACATTATCAACTTGCCACCCAAAATTTTCAGCTAAACAAAGACTGGTCGTAATTGGTAAATTAGAAAAAGTAAAGGTATTCGGTTGATGAAAAAAACAATCATGTCTTTAATTTTCTTTATATCTTTCTTTAATGGTGTAATTAATGATAATTTTTCAGGTCCACAACTACTTGAGACTGAAGAAGTATTAATAGAAATTGAAGAAGCGAGATTAGATGAAAACAATTTACAAATCTCATGGAACATTAGTGGAGTTGATAACATTGATCAGGTTATTCTTATAGTTAGAGAATTCACAGCTGATGGATTGTTGAACGAACCTTTAGAGCTTAAAGATTCTGCAGCAACTGGATCAAAAGAAATTTTGTGGGATGGGTCCAATACCCTTTCACTTACAATAAAAATATTATCTACAGAATATACACAATTCACTGGACCAGACTGTGATTCAATGTATTGCTATAAAGATATTACAACTGAAATAACATCTGATGAAAAGTTAATTCCTCCAATACCAGTTCTTCCTGTAGTACCAGCAACTACGCTGGTAGTTGAAAGCCCAATTCTAGAAGTTGAGGAATCCTCAGTTGTGGATACTTCTACAAATATAACTTTTACTAATGAACTCATTACAACAATTCCATTATTTAAGGATATTGATTTCACCGACCACGAAAAAAATAGTTTTGCATTCTTGATTACTTCAGGAATTTTAATTTTATTCTACGGTGTGCTGCTTGCCCAAGAGTGGTTTAATCGTATTATTGCCCACTACAGAGTTAGATGGACAAGTCGTAAAAACAACACAAAAGAAAAAACAACTCTTGAAACAGTAATGGAAATATCACTCGTAGCACTTATCACTGCTCTTTTATATGCTTTTGTAGAAGAGGGATTTACTTTTGACGTTAGGGAGGAAAATCTGGCAATATTTTTAGGCGTTTTATTTGGTTTGGTAGTTGTCACATTTTTTTACGAAGGTATTGAGTCACTTATTGAATACTATGTTTATGACCAAATTATAAAATTCGATTGGAATCCGCAAGCAATGTTTTTTGCCGTCCTTTCGACAATATTATTTGTGGTTATAGAACTTCCCTTTGGCTTTATACTAGGTTTCATCGCAGCTATCCACATAGTCTCCAATAGACCCAAGGCTGAGTTATCTCCTAAGTTTTACTCAATGATGAGTCTCTCAATTGTTGGATACTTTTTCTTTTACGCAACATCATTTGAATCTGTAAGCTCCTCAGGTGTTTTAATGGCAGTATGTAAACTAACTTATTTAATGTGTTTAGAGGGAGTTATATTTAAAGCAGTTCCATGGGGAGGTAATGAGTTATTTGACGCAATTGGAGATTCTGAGGGGTTAAACCAGGCTATGCCAATTGTAAGCTTTTTGATGGGCATTTGGCTATTTATACGAATTCTTGTTCTGCCACCTGATAGCGAGTTTAAAGAAGCGCAACAAACACTACTACAAAGTGGAGCTTTAGCATACAGATTTATGTTGGTGCTTTTGTTGTATATTATGATTATCTTATTGTTAGGTAACTTTATGAAAAAATATGCCGAATTGAATAAACCTGCGGAATACGAGGAAAGCCTAAGGTTAAATGACGAGGACCTATCGGATTTTATGGATGATGAACTAAGCGACTCTTTTAATGAATCGTAATTTAACTTTAGTCACAGTTCTTTTTATTGTTTTATTTATAGGAGTCTCATACATATATGTACTTGATAATCCAGTCGAGATAGATATTCAAGCAACAATAGGAAATGCTACAACCACATCAGCTCCAGTAACTACAACCACATCAGCTCCAGTAACTACAACCACATCAGCTCCAGTAACTACAACCACATCAGCTCCAGTAACTACAACCACATCAGCTCCAGTAACTACAACCACAACAATTCCGACTACTACAACAACCATAGAAGTTTCTCAAGAACAAGAAGAAGTAATCATTAACACAAACAGTGAAGAGGATACAGAGATTTACGAGGGTGAGTTCACATCATTTGATGGTTTTGAAGGAGAGAATCAATTACGGCTTAATGAATTAGTTGCTAGCTTACCTGATGAATTAAGAAAAAGTGTAGAAAGTAGTGTGATATTTGTCAATGGTTGCCATTCTTACGCAGCAACAATATTAGAAAGATGCCCTTTTGGAGTTTGGGATTCCGCAGGCACTTTTGCAGATGGAACAGTTAATTCTAAATGGAAGTTATCGGTTTGGGTGTCAAATAAAGCTTTCGCAAACAACCGTGGGTATGATACGTTACTTCATGAAACCTCGCATGCACTTTCTTACTTAACAAGAAACTGCATAAATCCAGAAGGCGAAAAAAAACGTATAGAAGCACAAGAATTTTTTGGTAGTGAGGAATTATTTGCTGACGCTTTAGCGATCTACTACGGAGGAGATTACGCTTATTACAGAGAGAATATTGTTTTACAAGATTCTGAAAGAGAATTTTTAGACAACTACATTGCTCTTTGCTGTGATAATTAATAACAAAACTTCTATCAAACAATAGTAAAATCTAATATAATTGAAAAATATATGAGTATTGAAGAATTAAATTTATTAATTTCATCTTCTATAACCTTTAAAACTATTACGCCATTGATTCCAGTAATGTTTTATTTTTTAGGAACTCAAAGTAAATCTCAAGATATAAAAGATACTATTCAAAATAAAGTTACATTTTCGTATGCTTTATTTTTTCAACTATTTGTTTTACCTTTAATTGGATTGACTCTTTATTTAGTATTTAATTCAAGTATATTTGCAATATCAATAGCTATTGTTTTATTAGCTCCAGGTGGTTTCATATCTGGAATTTTAACCCATTACAAAGGTGGAAATATACCACT
>Ga0209534_10002252_pt1 | contig 19340 bp, 5 predicted proteins | sample COG_07_FD_184751 | JGI IMG/M metagenome (GOLD analysis project Ga0209534, IMG submission 184751) | Pelagic Microbial community sample from North Sea - COGITO 998_met_07 (SPAdes) (version 2) | ecosystem: Environmental > Aquatic > Marine > Neritic zone/Coastal water | place: Helgoland, sampling...
ATAGATTTAGTTATCTTTGACATGATGAGAGAAACACTAAAAAACATAACGGTATATTCCCTGAGCCTTTTTTATATAGGGGTGGGTTTTAAACATTTTACTGATATAGATTTTTTCCTTGTTATCGTTCCGCCATTCATCCCATATCCTGAATTAATGGTTTATATATCAGGTCTATTTGAAATTGTTTTGGGGGCTTTGTTAATTCCAAGGAAAACTCGTAAATATGGAGCTTTGGGTTTACTTGTTTTATTGATTGCAGTTTTCCCTGCAAACATTTATTTATTTACTTCTGAGATAGCCCAAAACACATTTGGAATTTCAAGACAGGATGCATTAATTAGGCTACCGTTTCAAGTCCCTTTAATACTTTTAGCATATTGGCATTCTAAGACAGAAACCACAAAATCATTTGATGTTTTATGTGTAGTTCTATTTATTCCGACAATAATTTATTTTGTAACCTTGGGATAGATTTCAAATAATTCCTTTTTTTCACAACGTCATATTTGAAACTTCAAGAATGAATCCAATTAAAAAACTTGAATTATTAATTTTCAATTTAATTTACGTAGATTTTAAAAAAATGCAAATCAGCATTTTTATTAATTAACTATATTCAACATGAAAAAAAGTAATTTTTTATTTTTACTACTATCATTTACATCTTTAGTTTTATCTGCTCAGATCACTGGATCAGTGCAAGATGAACAAGGATATCCGCTCCCTGGAGCAAGTATTGTAGTAAAAGGTACAACCACAGGTTCTACTACTGATTTTGACGGAAATTTCAGTATCGATGTCGATGGTGATGCAACCTTATCGTTTAGCTATACCGGATACGCAACCCAAGAAATCGAAACTAATGGTCAAAACACGATCAATGTAGTTTTGGTTTCTGGAGAGTCTTTAGATGAAATTGTCGTTATCGGGTCTAGAAATCCAAACCGATCAGCAATTGATTCACCAGTTCCAATCGATGTAATCGACGTGAAAGAGCTTATTAAATTATCTCCACAAGTCAATCTAAATCAGATTTTAAACTTTGTTGCTCCTTCATTTACATCAAACACTCAAACTATTTCGGACGGTACGGATCATATTGACCCAGCATCGCTTAGAGGTCTTGGTCCTGATCAAGTATTGGTTTTAGTCAATGGAAAAAGAAGACATACCTCTTCTTTAGTGAATGTAAATGGAACATTTGGAAGAGGAAGTGTTGGTACTGATTTAAACGCCATTCCCTCTGCTTCGATAAATAAAATTGAAGTACTGAGAGATGGTGCCGCTGCACAGTATGGATCTGATGCAATTGCTGGTGTGATTAACATCATTCTGAACGAAACCGTTAATGAGTTAGCTTTTAACATAACTTCTGGTGGAAATTTCAGTAAAAATGCAAACGAACAAACTGGAGGTATAGATGGTGAAACCATTAACATCAGCGCCAATTATGGTTTACCTATTGGAGAAAATGGTGGTTTAATTAACTTCACTGGAGACTTCGACTATAGAGAAGACTACAGTAGAATGAAAGAATGGGAAGGGAATGTTTTTAACCTTTACAACACCGTTGAACGTTTTGCAAACAATGCAAACTACGACTTAACTAATTTGTTAGATGACGATGTAGCAGACGTAATTCAATATGCTACTGCAGCAGGAATCGATTTAAATGGAGCATCCACAAAAGCAGACCTTCGCACTGTTTTGAGTGGTGACAATACAAACTCAGAATTAGCTGCAAGAGGATTAGAAAGAACCGACTTTAATATGAGAGTTGGACAGGCGAAAGTTCGTGGAGGAAGATTCTTTGCTAACTTCAAACTCCCACTAGATGATAATGGTACAGAATTATACTCTTTTGCAGGAATGAGTTCTCGTGCTGGAAATTCTGCAGGTTTTTACAGATTGCCAAACCAGAGCAGAACCTACACTCCTGCATACATGAATGGATTTTTGCCAGAAATTAATTCAACAGTAACAGATCGATCTTTCGCTGTTGGAATAAAAGGTAAAGTAGGTGAATGGAATGTTGATTTCTCTAACACCTACGGAAAAAATGCTTTCTTATACACGATTGGGAATACGTTCAATGCATCTTTACAAAATGCTTCTCCTTCTGTATTTGATGCAGGGGGGTTTGCTTTTATGCAAAACACCGTTAACCTTGACGTAAATAAGTTTTATGAAAACACATTCCAGGGCCTAAACGTTGCGTTTGGTTCAGAATATCGATTAGAGAACTATGAAATTGTTTCTGGAGAAGAAGGTTCTTATTCTCAGTATACTGCAGCAGGAGAAGCTATTACTTTATCAACTCAGAGCGCAGCTCAAGACTTTTTTGGAAATGGAAGACCAGGGGGGTCACAAGTATTCCCTGGATTTAGCCCTAACAATGAATTATCTAGAGGTAGAAGCAGTATTGCAGGCTATGTAGATTTCGACGCAACCATGACAGAAAAATTCTCTGTGACTTTTGCTACTCGTTTTGAAAACTATTCTGACTTTGGATCGACAGTTAACTTTAAGTTAGCTTCTATATACAAAGTATCTGATAACTTTAGATTTAGAGCTTCTGCAAACTCAGGATTTAGAGCTCCTTCTTTACATCAGTTAAACTTTAACTCTACATCAACTATTTTTGATCAAAATGGAGATCCACAAGAAGTAGGTACGTTTGCTAATGATAGTAGAGCTGCTAAATTATTGGGTATTCCAGAATTAAAGCAAGAAATCTCAAACAGTATCAGTGCAGGTTTTACAGCTAAATTGCCTGATGCCAACCTTACATTAACCTTAGATGGTTATATCGTAAATATTGACGATCGTGTAGTATATACGGGTCAATTTAGTGGACCAGGAACTGGTACTGAATTAGATAATTTATTATCTCTAGCAAATGCTTCTAAAGCCTCTTTCTTTACAAATGCTATAGACACGAAGTCAAAAGGAATCGATTTTGTAATTACGCACAAAATGAACCTTGGATCTAAATCTAGACTGAAAAGTGATTTATCAGGTACTTTATCAAATACTGAGCAAGTAGGTGGGGTAAAATCATCTGACGTAATTAGAAATGCTGGACTCGAAAGCACCTACTTCCCTGAGGATAGTAGAGTGTATTTAGAGGAAGCAGTTCCTAGAACTAAATTAAACTTAAGCAACAGCTTAACTACTGGCAAGTACAATGTTTTCTTAAGAAATGTTTACTTTGGAGAAGTTACAGAAGCAACTAATAATATTGCTAGACAACAAGTTTTCAGTTCAAAAGTAGTAACAGATTTATCTGTAGGTTACAAAGCGAATGAAAACCTAACCTTTACTGTTGGAGCAAACAACCTTTTGGATATTTATCCAGATAGAGCAAATACAACATTTGCTGATGGTGGAACCAACAGAAGTGGCGGTCGTTTCGATTGGTCTAGAAGAGCTCAACAATTTGGTGTCGGTGGTAGATTTGTATTTGCTCGATTGAGCTTTAATTTACAATAGCATTGAGCTTATTACAGAATATATTTAAAATTTTCTAAATTCAAATGCTCTCAGAAACAAATTTGTTTCTGAGAGCATTTTTTTTAGCGTCAGGTTTTGTCAGATTTGATATTTTAGGAGCAAACACGAATCGAACTTTTTTAGATATTTTTTTTAGTCTTAAATCTGGGTTTTGGGCTATAAAATTATTCCATTCTGGATCTGTTTTTACAGACTTTATGTTTTTCACCTCCTTATTTAAATTCAAAGTGAAGACTTGCCTTTGTTTATAGAGTAAGTTCTGGGATTTGTTTATATTAGATAATTATTAACGATAAATCAATTAAAATGAAAAAAATACTAAGCATTACCCTATTAGCCCTCCTTATGGCCTGTTCTCCTGGAATACACCCTGAGTATACAGTAAATCTTGAAACTGCAAAAAAAATTCTTGAACTGCAAGGTTCAGAAGCTGATATTGAAGCTCAACTTGCAATGTTCCATGAAGATGTTCAATGGCAAACTGCATTTCATGGTTCTGAACCAGTTGGTAAAGAAGCTGTTAGCGACTATTTAAAAAGCTGGCAAGATGCAATGGAAGATGTAGTTTACACTCCCGTGAACTGGTTGCCTGGTGTGTTAGCTGAAACGGGGTTATCCGATGGAAGTGTTCGTACATATGGTAAATGGAGTGGAGTTCATTCTACTTCAGGGAAAAGCTGGGAAATTGTTTCATACCATACATGGGACTTTAAAGATGGTAAAGTAATCAGTGGAGGCGACTATATGGATGCAGGTGGTTTAATGAACTCTCTTAAAGAAATAGAAGTAGTTGAAGAAGCTGCTGAATAATATTATCTTTTAAAATGTATTATAAACTTATAACACTAAAACAAAGCCCTTCACACTAGTGAGGGGTTTTTTATCACCTTGTATCTAGACACTCAAATATACCCAAAAACATCAACCCAAACAGCTTCTGCGGTAAAAAAGGTAATTGAAGATTATTTTTTTCATACTAATTGCCTTTTAATTAAAGATATACAACCAACCCGAAATTGGATCTTGATCTTTTCCGAGATAAATTTGATAGAGGTATGGTCCTGTTGGCAAGGCTTCACCAGTATCATAATGAGTTCCTCTCCAATCGTTTTTATAATTAACTACTTTGAACACCATGCTTCCATCTGGACTAAAAATCTTTATAACAGAATAATTGTATTCGTCTATATTGATGACTTTCCACATTGATTCAGCTCCTGTCGACTTTGGTGTTAATACAGATGACACAAATATTTGTCCCTCAGGATATCCGTCATTGTTTTTATCTAAATCAGTATTGTCTCCAATTCCATCTCCATCGGTGTCCTTAGATTCGTTAGGATCATTTGGGAAGGCATCCATTGAGTCCGGAACGCCATCATTATCTGAATCCCAGTCAGCGTTGTCTCCAAAACTATCTCCATCTGTATCAACCGATTCATATGGATTAAGCGGAAAGGCATCTATTGCGTCTAACACGCCATCATTATCGTCATCTTCATCTGTACAATCAGGAATATAATCTCCATCAAAATCACTTGGTCTAGATCTTCTTGAGAGCGGATTTGATCCACATTCAATCTCATCAAGATCAAGGTAACCATCATTATCATCATCTGTATCGGCATTGTTGCCTAAACCGTCACGGTCGGTATCTAACCATTCAAATGCATCAAAAGGGAAGGCATCTTCTTCGTCTAAGAATGTATCATTATCGTCGTCAGGGTCAATATTGTTTCCTAGTCCGTCTCCATCTGAGTCAAACCATTCTTTTGGATCAAAAGGAAAATCATCTTCGGTATCTAAGAAACCATCGTTATCATCATCCTCATCCAAGCAGTCGGGAATAAAGTCTAAGTCAAAATCGTCGGGTAAACTATTTGCGTCAAGCGGATCTGCCAGACATTCAACTTCAACGGTATCTGGATAACCATCCCCATCATCATCGGTATCGGTGTTGTTTCCAATGCTATCATTATCGGTATCGATCCATTCTGTTGCATCAAGCGGGAAAGCATCTTCATCATCCGAGAAAGTATCATTATCGTCGTCAAAATCAGCATTGTCACCCAGCCCATCGCCATCATTGTCAATCCATTCCTCTTGGTTGTAAGGGAACTCGTCATCGGTATCTAAAACGCCATCATTGTCATCATCCTCATCCAAGCAGTCAGGATTAAAGTCTAGATCAAAATCATCGGGTAAACTATTTGCGTCAAGCGGATCTGCTTGACATTCAATTTCTGAGGTGTCAAGGTAACCATCTCCATCATCATCTGTATCGGTGTTGTTTCCAATATCATCATTATCGGTATCGATCCATTCTGTTACATCAAGTGGGAAAGCATCTTGCGCATCATCAATGCCATCATTGTCAGAATCACTGCTTAGCGGATCTAGTCCTAAAGCAATTTCGTCGGCATCATTAATTCCGTCATCATCGTTGTCGGGATCAAGCGGATCTAATCCAAGAGCAATTTCAACGGTATCTTCGATTCCGTCATTATCATTATCAAGATCACATACGTCACCTATCCCATCGGTATCGACATCTTCTTGGTTTGGATTGGCCACAAATTGACAATTGTCAACGGTGTCTACTACTCCATCGTTATCATCGTCTGGGTCACACGGATCTCCAATTCCATCGTTATCGTTATCGGTTTGACTCGGATTGTAGGTGTTGGGGCAGTTGTCACTACTTCCAGAAACGCCATCATTATCTGGATCTTTTTGACTTTCAGCACAACCATTTACATCAGCTGTTTCTCCCACGGGTGTGTCTGGACAGATATCGATTGAATCAAGTACTCCATCACTGTCGGCATCTCCATGTAAGGTGATTGTATTATTTTGTAACCCGCTTGCTGCGTTGCCTAAGGCATCGAAAACAGCGTTTGGAGCAACACTAACCAAAACGGTTTCATCTCCAGTAGTAGCTCCTTGTATGGTTAGCCCTAAGATGTATTGTGTGCCGTCAAAAGTGACGCTATTGGGTATATTGGAGGTTAAAGAGGCTGTTCCACCCGTAATACTTATGGCGAAATCTAAAGCGGTTAAACTTCCAATCGCTGAGGGAGTATTGAAAGCAGCTTCATCAAATTGAAGTGTAATGGTTCCATTGTCATCGGCTATGCTTAAGGCACTCAATCGTGGGCCGGTTTTGTCAACAATCATAAAGCTAAAACTTTTGATAAAAAAGTTAGTTCCATCAGAAACCTGCATGTTGATATTTACTGAGGTTTGCAGTTTATAATCAAGGTTTGTATTAAGGATAAGTTGATTTCCATTTAGTGTAAATAATGTATTATCGCTATCGTTTGTCCCGTTTCCATTGACCAATGCATAAGTATAGGTGTCGTTTTGGTCTTCATCGGTGGTTTGTAGGGTGCCTATGATGGCATTCAAGGCTTCATTGTCATTAATAGATGTCACATTGCTAAACGTAACACTGCTTCCTGATGAGAGACTAATATTTGTAGGAACTTCATTTAGATCAGTAATATAAATGGTAAAGGCCTCAAAATAGTTGCTTAGACCATCGTTTACCCTTACATAGATATTATGGCTCGTTTGTGTTTCATAATCGAAATCAACATTGGTTAGAAGTGATGTTCCACTTATTGTAAAACTACCATTGTCATCATCTTGTGTATCTCCACTATTGTAAAGTGTAAATACATGGTTATTGAGCACATCCTGATCTAATACAGATAAATTTGCGACCAAAGATCCTATGGGTGTATTTTCATTTATTGCCGTTTGACTAAGTAAGATATCGGTAGGCGCATCATTTTGATCGGTTATACTTAAAGTAAATGCTTGGTTAAAGGTATTTGCCCCATCGTTGACTTGTAGATAAATAGCATGACTTGCTGCTGTTTCATAATCAAATGTTCCACTGATCACAAGGGTGTTTCCACTAATTATGAATTTACTATTAGAGGCATCATTGATTCCATCACCACTCACCAGACTGTAGCTAAAGCTATTCAGACTGGCTGTATCTATATCTGTGGCAGAGAGTGTTGCAACGACCGATCCACTGGCAATATCTTCTGCAAACGTAGTTGTAGATAAGCCAATAGCTGTTGGTGCAGTATCGTTTTGATCAACAACGTTTATGGTGAAAGAGGAGGTCAGCGAATTACTTCCATCTGTTACCTGAATGTTGACCAACAAATAGGGGGTAGATTCATAATCAATAGTTCCATTGACCAGTAACTGAGTGCCAGAAACCGTTACACTGGCATTGTTTCGGCCAATGTCTCCGGCACCATCAACCAAACTAAAGACATGGGTATTGTTAGTATCTTCATCAGAAACAGTTAATTCAGAAATCAGAGTCCCAATAGATGCGTTTTCTTCTACCGTATCACCTCCATTTGAAGAAGAGGAAGAACTTCCACCATTGTATTGGTTTTCAAAGGCAGCGTAGTTTTCATCCAGTTCATCATCAGTTAAGGAAGTTTGATAGACCAAAATCCTGGAAATTTTCCCTCTAAACTTATTGCGAACATCAGAGCGAGCATTACCAAAAGAAAGACTGCCGTATGGATTGTCATTTCCATTTTGTTTGAGTGATTTTGTATTGTTGATGAATACCTTTTCATTTTTCACATAGGCAAATCTTACCCATTGATTAGAAATTAGTGAAGGGTAGAATTGAGCTGCTCCAAGCCCATTCCCGTCTGTTCTAAAGTTATTTAGACCTGAAAAAGTATAACTCCCTGCATTTCCATTGTAGGTCAGTATATCGCGCTGCCCACTGCTGATGTTATCATACATCCAGATTTCTATGGTTAGATTTGAGTAGCTGCTTGCATTTATACTTTGAATAACATCATTGCCATCAAACTCAAAATATCCTTCGGTATTAAATGTTGGTCCACTCAGGGTTGCATGGTTTCCATTGCCACTTAAGTCATACCAGGTATTTCCACTTCCTCCATAGGAAGTTGTGTTGGAAGCATCTAAGTGCAAGATTAGATCTGAGGTTATTACAGTCGCATTAGCTGCAAGATTTATTTCTGTAGGCGCTTCATTCGTGTTATTTACAGCAACGCTAAATGCTTTAGAATAGGTTGCTGACCCATCGGATGTTTGAATAACGATACTGTAGCTGTTTTGGGTTTCAAAATCTAGCTCAGCAGCAGTGACTAAGTTAGTACCACTAATGGAGAAACGATCATTGTCGCTCCCACCACCAACAAGGGTATAGGTGAAGGTGTCTCCACCATCAACATCGGTAGTGGTCAATCCCCCAACAACAGTTCCTGAAGTAAGGTTTTCATCAACAGCGTTAGCAGATAGGGTGATATCAGTAGGCGTGTCATTTGCATTGTTTACAGCAATGCTGAACGTTTTAGAATAGGTTGCTGACCCATCGGATGTTTGAATGACGACACTATAACTGTTTTTAGTCTCAAAATCAAGTACCGCAGCAGTGACTAAGTTAGTACCACTAATGGAGAAACGATCATTGTCGCTCCCACCACCCACTAGGGTGTAGGTAAATGTATTTCCGTTATCGGCATCGGTAGTGCTTAATCCCCCAACAACAGTTCCTGAAGCAAGGTTTTCGTCAACAGCGTTAGCAGATAGGGCGATATCAGTTGGCGTGTCATTTGCATTGTTTACAGCAATGCTGAACGTTTTAGAATAGGTTGCTGACCCATCGGATGTTTGAATAACGACGCTGTAACTGTTTTTAGTCTCAAAATCAAGTACCGCAGCAGTGACTAAGTTAGCACCACTAATGGAGAAACGATCATTGTCGCTCCCACCACCCACTAGGGTGTAGGTAAATGTATTTCCACCATCAACATCGGTAGTGCTTAATCCCCCAACAACAGTTCCTGAAGCAAGGTTTTCGTCAACAGCGGAGGCAGATAAAGTAATATCTGAAGGCACTTCGTTTACGTCATTAACAGTAATGGTAAAAGCTTCCTGGTAGGAGTTTGCTCCATCGGATGTTTGCACACGAATATTGTAACTGTTTTTGGTTTCATAATCAAAAACAGCAGCGGTAAGTAAATCGGTACCGCTCCCTTGATTTTGTGAAGTTGGAGCAATAGTTCCAGTAACCCAATCTGAGGAGGTATCCATATTGTCAAGCGTAGCTGTATTCCCATTCCCACTTGCATCAGTTAGTGTGTTACCAGCCCCTTCATTCATCTTGAAATATCCAACTAAATTGTCAGAAGACGAATAGTTGCCCCCATTAGCGCTAGCATCTAAACCACTTCCTGCGTTGTATAAAGCAGTAATCTCTGCTGCAGTTAATGCCTCGTCCCAAACGGCTACTTCATCAATTAGTCCTCTGAAGTAATTATGGGCAGAGTGTGTTTGGTTTCCTCCAATTGTAAACATTCCAGTTGAAGAATGATTGCCCTCGTCAGTTCCTGTACTGTATTCAGTTCCGTTAAAATACATTCGCATGGAACCATTATCATAAACAGCTACAACATGCTGCCAAACTCCAGGAGTCACCACTGCTCCAGTTCGCCATCGATTACTGGTGTGCCCCATAGCCAGATAAAGGCCTCCACTTTCAATAGCTAAAAAGCGATCCCAACCACCGTCCTCCATACCAAAAATCATTTGCCATCCACCAGAACCTATCGGTTTAATCCACCCCGACCATGTTGTGGAGGGCATTACATTCCTATCGGCATCAATACTTGTTGTAACATGATCGTTTGATCCATCAAAGTCAAGGGCATATGATCCCCCTGAACCTCCGCTGATAGAGAAACTTGCATTATCATCAGAACCCACACCATCAACAAGGGTATAGGTGAAGGTGTCTCCACCATCAACATCGGTAGTGGTCAATCCCCCAACAACAGTTCCTGAAGTAAGGTTTTCATCAACAGCAGTTGCGGATAGATCGATATCAGTAGGTGCTTCGTTTACATCGTTAACAGTAATGGTAAGTGCTTTAGAATAGGTAGCAGATCCGTCTGAGGATTCTAGCCTTATCGCATAGCTGCTTTTAACCTCAAAATCTAGGGCTGTAGCAGTGAGTAGGTTCGTACCACTCACCGTAAAACTTCCGTTGTCTGTATCACCAGTTCCAGAAATCAGGCTATAGGTATGTATGTCTCCAGCATCTGCATCGGTTGATGATAAGGCTCCAATGGTTGTACCTGTGACAACATTTTCATTTATAGAAGAAGAAGATAAAGTAATGTCCGTAGGTACACTATTTGTGAAAATCAAATTTACTGTATTGTTGCTTTGAGCTGAAGTAGCCGCAAATCCATAGGTATTAAAAACAGCATGAGCAACAGGAGAAATTGTTAAAACTTCATTTCCATCTACAACTCCAGAAAGAGAAAGACCCAATTCAATTGTGTTTCCACTAATACGAATACTCGATGGAGTTGCAGACGATAACGTAGCGTTTCCTCCAGAAAGTGATAGGGTAAAATCAGATGCTTGTAAAGACCCACTCCCTGCGTCTGTGTTGAAAGTAACTTGATCAAAAGTTAGGGATGCCGAACTATTGTCAGAAGTTATACTGGTAACTGTGATTTGAGGTGTATTGGTGATCGCAAGGTAATTCTGATAGACTTGGTCATTTGTCAATGCTTGATTATAGAGTAGTAGTTTGTTTATTTTCCCACTCCCAAAATTTTCATCACCATGGTTTCCTATATAAAGTAATCCTGAATTTGGTGATCCCAGTGTACCCGATTGGCTGTTCCTTAGTATTCCGTTTACGTAGGTTCTGAGTATTCCTGTAGAATTTTCAATAGCGACAGTTACTACAGATAATCTTCCATTGGCCATTTCAGAAGATGCAGTGTACGTGGGTTTTATCACAGATCCCGATGAGCGATTATCGATATCAATTCCTTTGTCACTTCCCACCCAAGTACTAAAATTCCGATTGTTTGTCCCTCCTCCTTTACTTATAAAAGGGCTCCAATCACCCCAATTGGGTTCAAGAACGTAGGATATGGTAATTTCACTAGAGAAATCAAGGGTGTTGTTGTCTTGAATGATAACCCGGTCATTGGTTCCATCAAAACTTATACTTCCTCCACCGACAGCACTATAACTTGCACCGTCAATGACTCCATGATTGTTATTTCCAGATAAGTCATACCAATTATTCCCAGATCCAGAATAGGAACTATTGTTCGCTGCATCAAGAAAAAGAACCAAATTAGTGGTAACAATATTCGGAATCAGATGGCTTGTATTATTGTTTTGTGTGGGTTCTGCTGCCGTTCCACTACTATCATAAATAGAATTTACTGCCGGAGTAACGGTTAGTAGTTCTTTTCCGTTTGGTGTTCCAGATAGGGCTAAGCCAAGTGTTACAGTCGTTCCATCAACACTAATGCTTGAGGGTGTTGTTGAAGATAATGTTGCATTTCCTCCAGAAAGAGATAAGGTAAAATCATTTGCTTGTAAACTACCACTTCCACTATTGGTATTGAATACTGCCTCAGAAAAGCTTAGGGAAACAGAGCTGTTGTCCAAAGCAATTTGGGTTTGTGTTATTGTGGGTGCTAGAATACCATCAATCACAATATTTTTGACACTCGCAAGGGATGATCCTCCGCCATGTGAAGGAAGTGTATGGTCGTTTACATACCATCCACTACCATAACCAGCTGAACTAAAGTGTCCGTTAATATCATCCTGCCAAATCGAACCATCTGAGGTCCCTTTTTCACCAATTAAACGATGAACTACTAACTGGCTAGAACCGTTTATATAGGTTGAAGGTGAGGTAAAACTATATACCTCTGTTCCATCATCATCTTTAAAGCTAAAATTAAAATTAGCAATTCGTCCATAATAGCCTCCACCATATTGAGCCCACCCATAAAAAGTAAATTCATGTAAATCATTAATACTATAACTTTGATTGAAGGTTATTTCTGCTGTAGCGGGTGAGTTAAAAGTGTAGCTTTTATTATTCGTTTTATTTTGAAGTAGATTAATTACCAGTCGATCGTCTCCGAATCTGCTTTGATTTTGATGATGAGTATCTGTAGTGGAAGCTCCTGCTAAACTAGTGGTTGCTACATCGATTACCGATCCTCCGTCAGGAGCAACAATCATGTGGATGGCTTTTAAGGTTTGATGTCCTCCAGAATTTTCAGTAATTACAATTTTTTTAATTCGCTTATTGCTGCCAATTGAAGGAAGACTAAGGGCAGCAGCTGTATTACTTGAACTGACAATAGTTCCACCGTTTAATTCTAAAGCAGCAGTAGAAGCATAATCCAAATCACCACTCAGATCATCTTCATTCACCGTATAACGAAAGGTCAAAACTGTAGAGCCAGAGCCTGAAAAATAGGTTGCATAAGAATCTGAGTCTCCAGTTTCTAAGAGCAATCGTGGAGAACCACTTACGGTAACGGCATTATCAAATGTTACTTGAATATCAATGGTTTCACCAATTCTGTATGTACCATTGGGGTTGTTTGATGCCACCTGTGTAATCGAGGATTCTGTAAGGTCATTAACAGTAATGGTAAAAGCTTTTTGGTACGAATCCGTCCCATCGGATGTTTGCACACGGATGTTGTAACTGCTTTTGGTTTCATAATCTAGAGCAGTATTGGTTAATAGATTGGCTCCGCTTATGGAGAAACTTGCATTATCGGTATCTCCTGCTCCCGAAACTAGGGTATAGGTATGAGTATCTCCACTATCAACATCGGTAGTGGTCAATCCCCCAACAACAGTTCCTGAAGTAAGGTTTTCATCAACAGCGTTAGCAGATAGACCGATATCAGTAGGTGCTTCGTTTACATCGTTAACAGTAATGGTAAATGTTTCAGAATAGGTTGCTGACCCATCGGATGTTTGAATAACGACGCTATAACTGTTTTTAGTCTCAAAATCAAGTACCGCAGCGGTGACTAAGTTAGCACCACTAATGGAGAAACGATCATTATCGCTCCCACCACCCACTAAGGTGTAGGTAAATGTATTTCCATTATCGGCATCGGTAGTGCTTAATCCCCCAACAACAGTTCCTGAAGTAAGGTTTTCATCAACAGCGTTAGCAGATAGACCGATATCAGTAGGCGCTTCGTTTACATCATTTACATCTAGACTAAGCCCTTTTGAGAAGCGGCTATTTCCATCACTTACCTGCACATAAACATTTATTACAGGATTGGTCTCATAGTCTATCACACCATTAACAACCAGTTGATTTCCGGAAATTGTAAATAAGGAATTATCGGCATCGTTTGTCCCGTTTCCATTAACTAAACTGAAGGTAAAACTGCTGGTGTCAGAGTCCGTTGCATATAACGATGCTGCAACTGTTCCTGTAGAAACTTCTTCATCTATACTTGTTGTATTTGTTGTTGTACTTGAGTCAAGGTTACCATCAATGTATCTATCCTTATAGTGGTCATACAGCGATGTTCTGTCGATTTGATCTAGGGCTCTATTATAAATCATCACTATGGGAATATTTCCTTGAAAGTGATCGGTGAAATTTCCGCCATCATATTCCTGTCCAATTGATACTCTACCAACACTGTTAAAGTCTACTCCATTAGTAATGGAACCGTTAGACGCTCTAAGGACATCATCGATATAAAATTGAGCTTCTACGCCAGTGTTTTTAGTAATGGTTATATTATGCCATTGGTTATCGTGTAAGTTTATCTGACTAACACGCCCTTCAATCGAGCCAGTGTTAAAATTGTAATACAAGCCTCTGTTGGCATCCGGTGCAGCACCAATTCTATATCGATTTTCTCCGTTGGCGGTATGCATAGAAAAAATGGCATTATGATACATACTGCCAGAAGCATTTGTTTCGGTTGACTTAAACCAAATGCTTATGGTATAAGCACTATTGTTTGTTAGTGCCCCCACGAATGAATTAAGTTGTATCCATTGGCTTGAACCATTAAGGCCAATGAGTCCCCCACTAGAACTTGAATAGGAAGGTGAATTCATTAAAACTGCGTTGTAATTATTTTCACTTAAATCATACCATGTATTCCCTGAGCCCGGATAAGAGGATGAATTCCCGCTGTCTAAATGTAAAATAAGTCCATTGTTCGAAAAGCTTTCTTCACCAAAACTGATATCAGTTGGCGCTTCGTTTACATCGTTAACAGTAATGGTAAAAGCTTCTTGATACGAATCTGTTCCATCGGATGTTTGCATACGGATGTTGTAACTGCTTTTGGTTTCATAATCCAGAACAGTATTGGTTAACAGATTGGCTCCGCTTATGGAGAAACTTGCATTATCATCAGAACCCACACCATCAACTAGGGTATAGGTAAAGCTGTCTCCATTATCGCCATCTGTAGTGGTCAATCCCCCTACAGTGGTTCCTGAAGCAAGGTTTTCATCAACAGAGGAAGCAGTTATGGCAATATCAGTGAGAGCTTCGTTTACATCGTTAACATTAATGGTCAGTGCTTTGTCATAAGTAAACTGTCCATCTGTAACTTGTACTCGAATATCCAGCACCTGTGTCTGCTCATAGTCAATCAAACCGTTTACCAAAAGGTTGGAATTGGATATACTAAATAAGTCATTATGCGTGTCTCCATCTCCACTAACTAGTGTAAACGTATTTGTGGAATCGTCCTCATCTGTCGCAAGCAAACTACCCACCAATGTGCCTATGCTTACACCCTCATCGATAGAAGAGGAGGAAGAAGATGCGGAACCGCTTTGAAATACAATTGATGAATTTTCAACTTGGGTAAAAGAGTGAATGGTGTATCCACCACTTTGGATAACAGTACCACCGGTAGCTATTTGGTTTCCACTATATCTTATGACGACTATTCCATTTGCACCATTTCCTCCAGTATAGTTAGTTCCACCAATTCCACCATTACCTGAGTTGCCTGTCTGATTAGGTGGATTATAATTTCCATATGCTCTTCCAGGTCCTCCATTTCCTCCAGCAGTATAAATTGTAGTCGAGCCACTTATGTCGTTTGAGGTACCCGCGCCTCCTCCACCAATGGTACCGGCATTTCTAATAGCGCCGTTAGTTCCGGCAGACGATGAACCACCGCCACCGCCACCATTACCATTTCCGGGTGAGTGACTTATCCATCGTCCTGTTCCTCCATTATTTCCTTGTCCTGTGGTTCCTGAACCTCCAGGTCTATCTGTGCCACATCCTGAACCTCCCCCTCCAGAAGCCCCATTAGAACCTGTTGCGGAACCACAAGCTCCACCGCCGCCGCCGCCAAGAGCAGTGACAGTAGTTATATTTTGACCTGCTAGAGAACTATTTCCTCCATTGCCTCCTGGATTACTTGTAGAATTAACTCCTGTTCCACCAGCTCCTACTGTAACGACGAATGTTTCACCAAAGATTGAAGTAATGGTTCCCGTTAAGTAACCACCAGCACCACCGCCACCGCCACCTTCATTTGAATTACCTTTTCCACCGGCACCTCCTCCTCCAACAACAAGATATTCAAGGCTTGAAGTACCAGCAAATCCGATGTCTGTAGGCGCTTCATTTAGATCGTTAATGGTAATGGTAAAAGCTTCTTGATACGAATCCGCCCCATCGGATGTTTGCACACGGATGTTGTAACTGCTTTTGGTTTCATAATCTAGAGCAGTATTGGTTAATAGATTGGCTCCGCTTATGGAGAAACTTGCATTATCGGTATCTCCTGTTCCCGAAACTAGGGTATAGGTGTGTGAATCTCCGCTACCAGCGTCGGTAGTTGTTAAACCGCCGACTGTAGTGCCTATTGAAACATTTTCATCGACTGAAGTCGAAGATAATGAGATGTCAGATGGAGGTGACGATAAACTATTTGAGGACAATGTTGGTGGGCTGGAAGAATCGTATGAAAGATAGTTTGATATTGCACGGTCAAAAGAATTATTACCAACCGTAAAAGATGGCCCATAGTTCCCTGGGATAGTAATATTACCACTGTTCACAAAAGTATTCCCGTCAAATGAAAAATGATCTGAACACAATATCTTGTTTCCCCATCCACCTGTATTTGATTGAATCCAACTATAAAAGCTAAACCCTCCAGTGTTTTCAATGTTAGAACCTAAAACTTTATAGACATTAACTCCTCTAAAATAGGCGAAAATGTTACTGGTGTTATTTGCGATATTACAATTATCAATTTTAACGAATCGTTCCGTCCTGAAAACAACACCAGAGTTATTGGTGATGTCAGAATTCTGAATTATAGTTTTGTTGGTAAATACAGATTCGTTTATTGGACATCCTTCGGGTGTATTTCCCCAATCAGATCTAAAAAGATAGTTTCCTGCATTATTGTCAATTTGAGAATTATTGACGTTAAGTGTTCCTTTATTTGAGATGAAAGAAATGGTATGGGAACACTCTGTTATTAAAACATCATTTGTGGTAATACCTCCAGTAACATTATTTAAATAAAAAATAGATCCCGCATTACTTCCGGGACTTCCATTATTTTTTAGAGTCAATGAGTTTAATGTTAGATTACCGTTACCACTTACGCTAAACATTCTAGAGGAGCTTCCTCCACCGCTGATTATGGTATTGGTTTTACCGTTACCTATGATTGTCAGATTTGATGTTATGTTAGTAAATCCAGATGAAATTGTAATCGTTCCATTTAAATTATTTGCAAATACTATTGTTCCTCCTGAACTTGAATATTGATTTATTGCATTTCCGAGAGAACCAGACCCTGAAGGGTTTAAATTAGTTACGGTTATTGTTTGAGAAACAGCAAAGTTTGTCCAAAATATAGCGAATAAGATTAATTGAAGAATCTTTAAATTCATAGTAAGCTGTTGTGAGTAATTAGAAGTTAAACTCAAATCTACAATTTCCTTATGGCACAAAAGGCTCTAACCGCCCCCTGTCCCTAGAGTTGCCGACTAAAAGAAACCCATTTGAGCGATATGAAACAACAAGACCGAGAAGGTTTGACGGTGATCGGAATCAAACTAGAGATATGGTTAATTTTCTCTTAATATGAAACACTTTAAAAGGAGTAGAATTGTTTCATTATCACTACTTGATCTGACTTGAGGCGTTCTAATACAATTAAAAAGGATTAAAGTTTGAGTGATACTTACACATAATTTCACTGGCATAAGCACTACTTTATGTTTAATTCTAAACAGTTTTTTTCATTAAACACCTCGCATATTTTTTTTTTAAGTGCTCAGTAAATACTGCATTTTAACGGCCGATGTTCAACTTATTCATTATAAAGTTTTTGGTAATATGAAACATATATGAATCATGAAATATTTACTATATTTATAAAAATATGTTCGTAAATAGTCTTTTTGTTACAACAATACTGATTGGGTCACTTTTGATCTTAATCATGTTGCTTTCTGGACGAACAAATCTCAAGGTGAATCTCTATCTTATATTGTTGTTGTTCCAACTTATTTTACACCGCATAGTAATTTTATATTTCTCAACAAATCTGTATGATGTTACTATATCAGATAAGTACCCTGCTATCTTATCGATTATGTTCCTTCCCTGCTGGTATTTGTATATCCGTACATTAGTATCTATGCAGATTCAGTTTTATAAAGACCTTACCCATTTCATCATTCCTTTTTTTATTGCACTAACCAGTTTGGTTCTTTTTGAAACGCCCTTTCAGTATAACATAATTGCGGTGACTATTTTTGGATTATATTATAGTGTTATCATCTTTAGATTTATAAAAGGTAGAACAGACGCCTTTCTCTTGAAAGACAAATTTCTTGAGCGATGGGTTTACATATTGTATTTCGTCTTTCTTACCATATATTTTTCTGGATTAATTTTAAAATTTTCTTCTAAGGTTGATTCAGATCAATGGTTAATGGATTTCTATATTTTAACGTCAATCATTTGGTTACTTGTATTCCTTTATATTTTTTTAAACCCGATCATCATGTACGGGAGAATTTCATTAATTCAAAACCTTGTTAAACAAGAAAATAATACGCGTTTTTGGAAGTTTGACACGTCAAAACAGGTTGCTAAAAAGCAGCAGTATATCCAAAATATACTTAAAGAAAACATTCCCGATTTGATTTATAAAATCATTGCTCTTCAGGCTGACGATAAGTTAATCAAGGAACATGATTTTAGTGTTGATTTTATTGCATCCCAATTAGCAATCCCAAAATCTCACGTGAGATATTTATTCAATTATCATTGTTTATATCAGGGTATAGATTATATCAATCTGGTCAAAGTTTTAAAATCGATGCGGCTCATTACAATTGGGTACTTAGAGTACAAAACAATTGATTCACTGTCTTTAGAGTGTGGCTTTAATTCACGCATTACTTTTTTCAATAATTTTAAAAAATTAAATGGTATTAGCCCTAAAGCGTTTGCAAAAAGAACGTTTATTCAAACCAAGTAGTTGTTTAACCTCTTCTATGCTCACCAAAAACAAAGGGTATTTCTGTCATTTTTTATAGATGCCCCTTGAGGCTATGTAAATTCAATAAACCAATGAAGGTCAATTCATTGCAAAAAATGCGTATATTCCGCTGTTAAAAATAAAACACAATGAAAAAACGCCTCCTTTTCCTACTTGCCTTAATCGTGATTCTTGCTGTCTACTTTTTACAAAGAGAAACGCTCCCAAGCTATTCCCCATCGCGAGATTATGTTGATTTAGAAGCAGAACTGGTCGAACAATTTATCTTAGCTAAAGACAGTTCTGTAATTGAGTTTCCTGCCGGACATTTCTTGTTTTCTCAATCCCTGAGCCTAGACAATAAAAGCCACCTTACCATCAAAGGACAAGGCATGGATAAAACAGTCCTTTCGTTTAAAGGGCAAACTTCTGGGGCTGAGGGAA
>Ga0209534_10002263_pt1 | contig 19281 bp, 18 predicted proteins | sample COG_07_FD_184751 | JGI IMG/M metagenome (GOLD analysis project Ga0209534, IMG submission 184751) | Pelagic Microbial community sample from North Sea - COGITO 998_met_07 (SPAdes) (version 2) | ecosystem: Environmental > Aquatic > Marine > Neritic zone/Coastal water | place: Helgoland, sampling...
TGGGTTTCATATAATGGATTTTTTCAATAAAATAATTTTTGGTATATTATTTTATTGTTTTTTATTTACGATATCTACCACGACGACGAGATTTTTTCACTTGTTTGGCCTTTCTCTTGTTTTTCTTCCTTTTTTGAGTTCGTCTTTTTCCTCCATTTCTATTAAAAATAGAGCTTATGCGTTGTTTTAAAGTTGGTTTACTTAAAACATTATCTTCATAAATTTTTTTCATTTGATTGAATTTTTCTTTCTTTTGATCGTAAGTTTCTTCACTATTATCTTTATTATTTGTATCTGTACCCTTTGTTAAAACTTTTTTTACAAGTTCTTCGTTAATACTTGTTGTTTTGAAATCTATTTTAAATATATCTATCAATTTACAATTCATATAGTGAATGTAAAAACATTGCTCTATAATTCTAGTAACCTCATGCATAACATATAATAATTCTTTATTTGTTGCATATAAATTGACCGCTTTTTCACTCAATATTAAAATAGATAATATTGGAATTCCTACACCAATCGGTATAGTCGCAATTCCAACACCCCACGATGCTCCAAATAAAATCGTTCCTATTGTTAATGAATGCTCGTGTTTTCTTAATGTTTCCTCCCGAAGAATATCGTTTGTATCAGGTTTTTTAGTAGTATCTTTTTCTTCATCCTTAGAATCAATTATACCTAAACAATGTTGTACTGTTGTATCTTTATAAAATTCGGTCCACATACTATTATTATCTTGTGTATTATTTTCAATTTCCTTTTTTTTCACTAAATGTTTTACTTGATTTTCGTAAATGATGAAATAGCTATTTATAATTGTAAGTTATCTCAATAATTCATTTGTATAAAACTTACCAAATACATTACGATTAATCACTCTACCGATCGAACCTGTACCACTTTCACCCTGGAAAGCCACTTGTTTGATCAAAGCATAAATAATATCCAATTTATTTTCAATAATATTAATTACATCCATTTTACTATATCACTATAAAAAAATAGTCAATCTTTTTTCTCCCTAAAATAATATAGAATCAAAAAATAAAAAATGGCTCGTTCAAGTGGAAGAAGTAGTAATGGTGGTATCGGTGGCTCAGGTATTTTCGGTCTAATCGGCACTACAATAAGATGCGATTCCAAAGATGATTCCTATTATTGCAATTTTATGAAATTCGTCAATGTAGTGATTATGCTATGCTTTTTAGCCTATATTGCCTATCTAGTGTGGCCATTTATTGCCCCAAAACGGTTATTTAGAAAGTAAATCATTTTTCTCCGTAAAAATACATTTTAGAGAGAAAATAAGTTAAATCTTATTTATGTATTGAAATCAAAGTCACCTATAGAGTCGTTCAAAAAAATGCAGTTGTTCTTCAATCAACGCATAGAAAAGCAAAAAGAAAACGAAAAAGAAAAAATAAAACAATACTTTGAAGAAACGACTTGTATTCATCATCTTATTGTGATCGATACCTTCCAAATCAATAATGCAGAACATGAATTAACCAAAAGAATAGGTCATTACTGTAAAGACTACAATGTCGATTTTATGATTTTGAATTATTCCAATAAGAAAATATCATTTCATCCAGTATTGAACGGATTGCATATTGATAGTATTCCTGTACTTGATACTATTACGGTTCTTTCTTTACACCATTATAGTATGAAAATATCCAATCACAAAACTCTTTTATGTATGTGGAACCCAGTACCTTTTATTTTGAAATCAATCAATAATATATTGTCATACGATGGATTTTTGAGTGCGCATTCTCCTATAATTGACGGATTTCTACAGTCCATTACTGATTGTGATAAACAATATGGTTATTTATGTACATCTTTGCCAAATAGTTTATTACTACCATTGGATGATCAGTTGCCATCTCAACTTTCGATTTTTTATATTGGTACCAATTGGGAAGACTCTGGTAAACGTAAAGATACAGTTATACGGAAAGATGTGAAATTACTGTTGAAATTATTGGATCAAAAACAAATGACGAAAATTTACGGCCCTAAACAATATCACAATAATGAACCCTGGAAAGGATATAAAACATATCAAGGCCCTATTGCTTTTGACGGAAAAAGCGTCATTGCAAAAATAAAAGAATCTGGTATTTGTCTCGTTTTATCTACAGCTCATCATATACGAAGCGAAGTTTGTTCTATGCGTATTTTTGAAGGCATTGCTGCCGGTGTTCCTATTATATGCGACATGAATCCGTTTTTCCAAAAATGGTTTGGTGATAATCTATGGTACATTGAGGGTGAAACTGTAGATGATCAACTACAATGTATAGACTCGCATATTCAATCCATAAAAGCACATCCCGAAGACGCACTGGATAAGGTGAAAAAATGCAGATCCATATTTACCACTTATTTTTCGTTTGATGTACAATTCCAGAAAATTATTAATACTATACAGAATAAAGAAGTCATAGCAGACCTCAAATTGCTAACGGTTGTAAAATAAATATAACAAAATATATATAATGAGACATTTAGCCCTTTTTTTATTGATCATTTCTATAGTAATTGTTATTTGGTACTTTTGTTACGCCTTTACAAAGAAAGAAGGATTTAGCGGGGCTCAAACCGAGACAACACCTCTTTACAAACTACCATTGAATGTATATGTGGTCAGTAATATGGACTTAACCATCACTAATAATAGTGAAACCAATGATATTTCCAGTACGATGACTGTAAGTGACGCTAATACAATTATAAAAAAATCCAACGAAAAGTTTTTCAATCAATACGGTATTCAATGGATGCCAACCTATAAAATGGTATCCATACCCAATACTGACGAAGCAAAGGCAGATATAACTCAGTTTAGCACTCTACAACGTCCAAGTGATGATAGTAACGATGAGAACAAAGACCATAAAATTAGAACATCCTTATTCAAATATATCGATACACCTAAGTTAGGAACACTATCTTTGTACTTTATTACCTTTTTAGGTCACACGAGACAAGGGCTTTATACCCATACACAAGAGGGAGACTTTATTTTCATCGGACAATATTCCAATAAAAAGAACGAGAATAATTACATTGGTAGTCTTACTTTGAGAGAACTGGACGCCGATGAAGGAATACCCTCCATTACATTTACTGTAGTACATGAACTAGCTCATGCATTGGGATTAACACATCTCAATACAGACGAACTCAATGTCATGAATGGAATGACCAGTTCTTTTACCGCAAATGAGTCACAAATTAAAACCATGAGGTCGGTCGCTTCTAATATGCCTGCCTATACGGAAGAAACCGATCCAGAGTACGCTACACCTACATCTGAGACCAAGTCCAATGCCATTAATACTTCTGTAATCAATACTACCGAAAACAATACTAGGAACAACAGACCAGGATTAACTAGCAGTGTCGCTTATATAAATTCTATACTGGACAGACAAAGCAAAGCCCTTTGCAATCGTTCTTGTGGCGGTTCTTTGGAAACCTTCACCAATCTCCATAGTTATTCATTGTACAGTAGAGAATAAAACTAGTATAAAGAATTATCACTATGTATTATAATTATACGTAGCGATGAACATTTTGCGCACATCCAAGTTAATCTCGTCCAATCAACAACTCATTGTCGACTCGGTCAAATCCTTTTGCAAAAACGAACTCACTCCTATTGTACGGAAAAACTATAGAAATGAATATTTCAACAAGGAAATCTACAAAGAATTCGGCAAAGTAGGTATTTTAGGCTCTACTATACAAGGTTATGGTTGTCTCGGTGAATCCTATAAAACATACGGTTTAATCGCAAAGGAAATCGAAAAAGTAGACTCTGGGTTCCGCTCCATGGTAAGTGTTCAATCGTCACTAGTTATGTACCCCATATACAAATTTGCCAATGAATCCATCAAAGAAAACTATTTACACGATTTAGCAAGTGGAGAGAAAGTAGGGGCGTTCGGGCTAACCGAACCGGTGGCCGGGTCCGATACTACACGCCTGTCTACAGTAGCTGTAGAAAAGGATGACCATTATCTTTTAAATGGGACCAAAACCTGGATCACCAATTCCCCCATTGCGGATATATTTGTTGTATGGGCGAAATTACAAGATGGTACACTAGGAGGCTTTGTATTGGATCGAAAAATGGGTAATATTATCACACCCGTAATTGAAGGGAAAATGTCATTGCGGACTTCTATTACCGGTATGATTTTCATGGACGATGTCAAAGTACCCAAAGAAAATAAACTGAATGTCTCGGGATTCAAAGGTCCATTTACTTGTCTCAATAGTGCGCGATTAGGAATCGCGTTCGGAGTTCTTGGTGCTTCCGAGTTTTGTCTGGAAAAAATAATTGACTATTCCAAAGATCGAATTTTGTTTGATCAAAAATTGGCCGAAAAACAATTGTTTCAATACAAACTCGCACATATGGTAGCCGAACATAATTTGGCTCTACTGGGTTGTCTACATCTAGCCGAACATACAAGCGAAAATGAAATGTACCCGGAGGCCATTTCCCTTTTGAAAATGAATTCGTGTTCCAAAGCATTGACTATTGTGCGTGAATGTAGAGACATATTGGGTGGCAATGGAATCACGGAAGAATACGATATTTTCAGACATATGTGTAATTTGGAAACAGTGAAAACGTACGAAGGAACACATGACATACATTCTCTCATTATAGGAAATTATATTACCAATATGAAAGCATTTTAATCGAAAACGAAAAAAATATATATTGATTGTATAGTAAAACAATGTCATCGACTCGGTCCAAGTCCAAAACACCATCCAAGGATTCACCAGAGAAAAAGAAGCCTAATAAAGTCACTTTGAAAAAACGCCAAACCAAAATGACCGACTATTATAAAGGTAAACCCAGACCACCTTCTTTTAAAACCATTTACAAGAATCGCCATTTATTACCCGTCCCTTGGAAAAAATTGGCGGAATTTTATTACGACCCATCAATGAGAGAAAAAAACAAAATAATCCTGTTTTATGGTGATTCCGATGAGGAATATTTCGATGACAAAAATATGCTGGATATGGACAAACCACTTACAAATTCCTATTTAGAAAAACTCAATAAAGGTCACAAAAAATGGATGCAACATTATACAAATCGTTTTGGGGATGAATTTGAAAACCTTTTTGGCAATGCCTATGCAAGTTTCTATCAATTAAAACTATTACCGGTCGTGTACAATAAATACTACGAAGGATGGACTCTTGCTAAATCATACATCAGGACTTACAAATTACCTTATGATGTAACAAAATATATTACGGACACCATGTTGGAAAAATCCAAAAGCAAATAACATACCCTCATGAAAAAACATATTAAACGTTTTGCTTACTATTATAGTAAACAAAAAACACACAATCTGTACAATGGAATCCACGCTACAATCCTTTCAGCATACTATGAAAATGCTTGTGTTCAATCAATTGAAAACAAATGACCCATTTATTGACGCCATATTAACCACTCTTGTCTTTACTGCCATGGCCAAAATTGTCCATTATTTCAACACACAAGTCGATTGCAACTATAGGAAAATACAAGATACGTGTTTGTATTACCTATATACGTCCAATAAAATCACAATATCCGGTAAAAATTGCACAGTCCCATCTTCATACGGGGAATTTTACGTATCATCCGTCTACAGTGATCGATTTAATGCCGTTCTACAGTACATTATCCACAATACCAACAACAGTATCCACGAAATGAAAGAATTGTTCTCCAATATGTCCAATAACAACAATCAAAACAATGATTCGTATGTCGTTTGCCAATCTCAACGGTTCACTATAGACAAAGACATTTATTTCCGCATTGATTATGACGTGGATACACACGAAGGTTCCGGTTCAAATAAACCCAATACCAAAGTAGAACACATTACCATTGAAATTTATTCTTATGTATATGACATTCATTATTTGGCCGATTATGTCGATTCCATCACAAACAACTATAGAAAGAAAATGTATGATGACCGGAAAAGCAAGCAATTCATTTATACGGCCACCAAATGCGAAATCAAAGAAGACAGCGAATCCAAATACGACATTTGGGACGAACAAGTCTTTACTTCTAACCGTACTTTCGATAATTTATTCTTGGAAAACAAGGCCGAAATTCTGGCAAAGGTCGACTTTTTCTTACACAATAAAAACTGGTACGATACAAAAGGAATCCCGTACAATTTAGGGATTGGTTTACACGGCAAACCCGGTACTGGGAAGACGTCCTTTATTAAGGCCCTTGCTAATAAAACCAAGCGCGACCTTGTCATCTTGCCATTGAAACTGATCCGTACCAAAAGCGATTTGACCCGGCTTTTTTATGAGGCGACCTATAGCAATAAAAATAAGGCCGATAGTAAGACATTTGACAAGAAAATCATTGTGTTTGAAGACATTGATTGTATTGGAGACATTGTGAAAAAACGCGATCCATCTGTTATTACAACGGCGGCAACAACGGCGGCGAACAATACCAATATGTTGACCGATAAATGGATATTGCCGGGTGATAACCAGGTTCATAATCCCTCTACAGTAGGTGTAGGTGGCGGCTCCAATAAAATGGTATACAAAGAACCGGTGTCTTTAGATGATTTTTTGAATATATGGGACGGAATACGCGAAACACCAGGACGTATTATTATTATTACGTCCAATCACTATGACCAATTGGATCCTGCTTTGACTCGTCCTGGTAGAATCGATTTGACGTATGAATTCAAGAACGTGAATCATGATGTTCTACAGGAAATGCACCAATGCTTTTTTGGTCACAAAATACCCGAGTCTACTGTAGAAAAAATAGTTCCTTATACTTTGTCACCGGCCGAAGTGGTCAATTTATATTTTACATATAGAGACAACGAAACTGCTTATTTGGCAAATTTAGTTGGATTCCTTGGAATAAAATGAGAATGTATTATAAATACAATTGTTATTATTGGAAATGTCATCTGTATCAGATACATATCAAATAAAAATAAATGCTCGGAAAAGAGGGTCATATGACCAAATCCCATTTGTAGTGTATTATAGACTGGATAATGGTGGGTATAACTTTGTTAAGAAATTCAGGCCAAATGATACATTTACTGATTATATTAAAGATTTTACGATATATCATCGCAATTATCATTCCATAACAGTTATAATTCTAAATAATGATGATGGCAATAGTGGTGATAGAAGTAATATATTTGATAAAATCGAGTTATTTTTATTGAATTCCACTACTAATACTTATTCCAGTAACATATTAGGTGACCCCAATCTGATTTTAAATAGTGAGTATTCAAACGGTGATAATCCAAATTATAATTATATTACAGACGGTACCATTACTACCATTACTACTATTGGTAGTTGGAAATTACGTGGTAGTACAATTGCAGAAAAAGGCCCTAGTGATTGGAACACTGGTATAACTAATGAAACTCTTATATTACAAGATATAGGTAGTCAGATTGAACAAAATTTGAATGTTTTAAGAACCTATGATAGTACAACATCACAAGTTAGTGTGGATTATATTAATGCATATACAAATAACAACACCAATACTGTGTATTATACACGATTGCCCCAAAGTAATCTCATTTTCAATGGACTACTTTCTTCTTACTCTTATGGTGCTACTATTGAGTTTGATGTTTCAGGTGGTTCTGGTACTGGTGCCGTTACTTATGCTGTTAATCATGACACATTTGGACAGATACCTGTAGTGGATAATAAGATAACTCAAGATATTAGTGCTAGTGAGATATCTTATACAGTGATTGCTACTAAATATGGTGACACCAATTATAATGATATTTCAGCAACCGAATCGTTTATTATACAAAAAGGAAATCAAAGTAATCTCATTTTCAATGGACTACTTTCTTCTTACTCTTATGGTGCTACTATTGAGTTTGATGTTTCGGGTGGTTCTGGTACTGGTACTACTGTTACTTATACAGTTGAGCATCCAACTTTTGGGCCAATTCCTGTAGAGGATGATAAGATAACTCAAGATATTAGTGCCGACTTTATTTCTTATAGAGTGACTGCTACTAAAAGTGGTGACACCAATTATTACGCTGCTATTTCAGCAACCGAATCATTTATTATACAAAAAGGAAATCAAAGTAATCTCATTTTCAATGGACTACTTTCTTCTTACTCTTATGGTGCTACTATTGAGTTTGCTGTTTCAGGTGGTTCTGGTACTGGTGCCGTTACTTATGTTGTTGAGCATCCCACTTTTGGACAGATACCTGTAGTTGGGGATACTTTGAGTCAAGATATTAGTGCCGACTTTATTTCTTATACAGTGATTGCTACTAAAAGTGGTGACACCAATTATAATCCTATTTCAGCAACCGATTCATTTATTATACAAAAAAGCGACCAAGACCAACTCGATCTTAGTGGAGTGCGTCCTTTTTATTATTATGGTGATACTATTGAATTTGATGTTTCAGGTGGTTCTGGTACTGGTGATGTTAGTTATACTGTTATACATCCTGTTTTTGGGTCAATACCTGTAGAGGATGATAAGATAACTCAAGATATTAGTGTTGCTCATATATATTATATAGTGACTGCTACTAAAGATGGTGACACCAATTATAACGCTGCTATTTCAGCAAGAGAGTATTTTACTGTACAAAAAAGCGACCAAGACCAACTCGATCTCAGTGGAGTGCGTCCTTTTTATTATTATGGTGATACTATTGAATTTGATGTTTCAGGTGGTTCTGGTACTGGTACTACTGTTACTTATACAGTTGAGCATCCAACTTTTGGGCCAATTCCTGTAGTGGATAATAAGATAACTCAAGATATTAGTGCTAGTGAGATATCTTATACAGTGATTGCTACTAAAGATGGTGACACCAATTATAATGATATTTCAGCAACCGAGTATTTTACTGTACAAAAAAGCGACCAAGACCAACTCGATCTCAGTGGAGTGCGTTCTTTTTATTCTTATGGTGCTACTATTGAATTTGATGTTTCAGGTGGTTCTGGTACTGGTGCCGTTACTTATATTGTTGAGCATACAACCTTTGGATCTATACCTGTAGTGGGTGATAAAATAACTCAAGATATTAGTGCTAGTGAGATATCTTATACAGTGATTGCTTTCAAAGATGGTGACGCCAATTATAACGATATTTCAGCAACCGAGTATTTTACTGTACAAAAAGGGAATCAAGACCAACTCGATCTTAGTGGAGTGCGTCCTTTTTATTATTATGGTGATACTATTGAATTTGATGTTTCAGGTGGTTCTGGTACTGGTGCCGTTACTTATACTGTTGAGCATCCAACCTTTGGATCTATACCTGTAGTTGGGGATACTTTGAGTCAGGATATTAGTGCTACTGACATCTCTTATACAGTGACTGCTACTAAAAGTGGTGACACCAATTATTACGCTGCTATTTCAGCAACCGAGTATTTTACTGTACAAAAAGGCGACCAAAGCTCTTTTACCATTACAAATGATATTTCCTATGTATTTGTTGAAAACCAAACCATTGATATTACTACAGAAGGGGGGTCTATTGTAAGTAATGTGAGTATTACAATAAATGATATAAGTAGCACACAATTAGTAAATCCAAATGTGGGTGACTATAGGATTATTGCTGTGAAAAGTGGAAATGTGAATTATAAATCAATCCAGGACTCCATGGACATTGAAATTACCAAGGCATCTCAAGATCCATTGACATTTACGTCACAATCGCAATATGAATATAGTCCAAACCAAGAAATCGTCCTAACTGCATTCGGTGGATCGGGAAACGGATTAATAACATTCAACATAGTTGGTGAGCAAACTAATGTAACGAAACTAATGAATCCAAATACAGGTAGTTATGTGATAGAAATTCACAAAGCAGGTTCACTAAATTATTATCCGACCAGCGATACTATGACCATTGCGATTATTAAGGCCCCGCAACAAAATCTGGTCAATGAAACCATCATAAAAACCACATATAATCCGGAACTAGTGATTGATTTAGTGGCTTCTGGGGGTACAACAACGAATCCAATCCACTTTACAATGGACGGTACACAGATTACACAATTAATACACCCAAATGCTGGCACGTATTCTATAGTAGCTACTAAATCAGGAAACGAAAATTATAAAGATATCTCTTTGAATTTTGAAATCACTGTAGACAAATCTCCACAAGATATAATGACTGTAAATCCATCTACAGTGAATTATGCATTATCATCAAATACAGTACAACTCACAATCTCAGGTGGATCTACAGACAGTGAACCGATTATAACCTTTCAAAGAAATTCTATGAATATAGATGAAAATTATATTGTAGAATATGATAGACCAGATGTACTTTTGATAGATATAGATAAAGGTGGGAATGAAAATTACTTGTCCTTAAACACGCAATTGCGGTTTGAAGTAGTAAAAAATATGGATTACTTGAAAAATACTCTTCATATACCACCACGAACGCTATTGGAGAATCCATATATTAATGTACTCGATGTCATTCGTACCTATACTGTAAATGAATTATTGGAAGATGGATATAGTCTACGTGAATTGCAAACAATGGGTATAACAGCCTGTGCTGTTTTTAATACTGGTAAATATACGATTCTCGACCTAAAACGTGCTGGATACAAAATAAAAATATGTGCTCGTTGATTTTTCCATAATGTCTTCAAGTTACATTAAGGAATCAAAAATATCTAAATAAATACAATACTGTAGACTATTCTATTTATAAGATGTACGCATGTCCCACTTGTCATTTAACATACTTTCTCTTTTGGGAATACACATATCATCTTTTTGTACAGTGTCCCAATAAAGAACATTGGAAAAAAGAATCCATTAAACGTGATTTCCCCCGGTTACCTTATGTGACATCTAATGTTTGCTATCGGTGTGGGCGAATCGGACACAATTACCGTAGAAAAAGATGCTCTGTTGCCTACGATGTATGTGGGAATTTAATTACATGGGGGTAATTATAACAGATCCATAAATGGGTTTTATTCCACTACATTTATGTAGTGGATGTTATGTACTATATGAAAAGTGGCACCAAAAAGTGTATATTTTATTCCTTCTCTTTTTTCACCATTTCAAACTGTAACCAGTTTGAAAAGGAAACCTAAGATTAATACATCAGTCTCATAACTAAAATATTCTCATGTACTATTCTATTCCAGGGGGGGGGGGAGATTTTTTTTATACAAAAAGTTTTTTATTTTTATGAAAATCCAAATGAACATCCATATTTTTTCCTATGGTCGATCCATTTGGATGGATGATGGCGGGATGATGGGATTTTTACAAAAAAAAGGGGGCGTATGGACGGGTTTTTTACAAATGAGTACATTATTAAATAATGAGTAGCAAATCGACTTCTTTAAAAATTGAGATCTATTAAACTCCTGTATAGCAGTAAGTAAATTAAATCATTTTATGCCTTACTACAATGACAACGAAAACAACAACAACCATGACAACAAATAACTACTTCTACGGTCTTCCTGTAGAATTACAGCGTCTTATTTACGATTATGACCCTACTTATCATGATAAGTATGAAGAGGTAAATATGGACATAACTATGTGGAGTCACTTAATTACTGAACGTAAATTTATGGCCATTTCCGATCATCCAATAACGAAAAGACAGCGCAAAAAAATAATAAAAACCTTTGCCGAATATGCTCCAAAAGATTTACCGAAGGACAAGCTATTAACCAAATGGGATTATTATCAGGAAAATTGGTGGATAGAATATGTCAGCGATGACAGAATCTTTGCAGTCTCACTTGATAATTGGCCTTTCCCTAATGTAATGAATCTTGTCAACGAATGCGAAATCATTCCTGATGAAGATATTTATATTCTTGAGAAAAAAGAAGTTATTGAAATGATCAATGAGAGAATAAGAGAAGAAGATGAAATGTATGGAATTCCGGATGGTATGGAAGCCTGGGAAGGCGGGGACCGTATACAAGCGCTACACTATTATATCCTTGAAAATTAACACTTAATTAAAATCAAATGTGGAGAGAGATCGAAATCTCTTTTTTCCCCTTACTGTAGAAAACCCGACAAGTCGACTTCTGTAAAAATTGAGATCGTCATAAATCGATTCTATCAGTAAGTAAATAAACTCATTTTTATGCCTTGCTACAATGACAACGAAAACAACAACAATGACAACAAATAACTACTTCTACAGTCTTCCTGTAGAACTACAACGGCTTATCTATGATTTTGATCCGACCTACCATTTAGAGCATCAACAGGTACTATCTACTGTAAAAGAAGTTGCCCATTTGATGACGAATCGAAAATTTGTGGCAGTATCGAGTATAAATAGGTTCAAATATAGAGATGTACTTAAACTACATTCCGATTTACGTTGTTATGCCCCAAGAAGTCTCCAATATGATAATTCTGAGGTGGTTGATGATTCTGCCGACCAATGGTTGGATACTATTGATCCGGAATTATTAGTTCATGTCGACCCTGATTTCTATTATTCATTCACGCTTCAAAAATGGCCATTTCGTAATGTCCTACACTTAATGAGGGAATATTATGGTGTTATTTACGATGAAAATAAAGCCCTAAGAATGTTCAAACAAATGAGACTTGAAATTGAAGGCCAAATCGATGTAAACGCAGATTACGACGAAGCAGAAGACATTTACCAGAGATATTATTTGTAAACTTTTTAACAATCTTAATAAAAAATCAAATGGAGAGAAATCGAAATCTCTTTTTTCCTCTTACTGTAGAAAAACTACATAAATGCAATAATCGCATTGAAAATACCAATAAGATTATTTTTTTGTTCTCAAAACTACCTATATGAATAATTATTTCAAAGTCAAGTATAGGGATTTCCCAAAGGGTACATATGCCGTACCGTATGGTGATTATAGTGATAAATTCGGGACTTATATACCTATATTAGAACTGGATCAAATTAACCATTTATATGAAACCATGGCCTTTTGGTCTGCTGGCGAACAGATTATATTCCACCCCAAAGTATGGTACGAAGGGACCACTATTAATTTGTGGCGAGTCCAGTCCAAACAGACGGCCAAGAACTGTACAAAATGATTTTATAATAACCCTTTATTCAACATCCATTTTACCACTATCGTTCGATCGAAAGGATCGGGTTCTCCGTTTATTGCTTTTTCTTGTACTGTTTTCGTGGGATGAAATATAATCCAATACATTGTGGATTTCTTCGGTATCTTGTTCGGTAAATCGACACGATAAAATATGAACATCGATTTTATCGGGACTTATATCCGGACAATGTACAGTTTGCAATCGAGACAACATAATCATCAATGTTTCAATATTGAACCCTTTTTTCCATTCCGGGTGCTGATTCAAGGCATGACTGTCTACTAATTTGGTGACTTTACCGGTTTTTTTCTTCGGATTACAAAAGTAAATACCAATACTGTCTACCAATACTTTCATATCATTTGGACCAGCCGGTGAAAAGGTCATATTTTTCATATTCACCGGTTTACTGTTGATATGATTGATTTCCGCATCCATTAATTGTTCTTTGATCAGTATTTCTTGCTGTTCATTAATTTGGGCTCTTTTCTTTTTAAAAATATTTTGCCGGTGCATTTTAACTGTTTCTACGGGATTAATATAACCACTGCATATATATTCGGGTAATTGTGGGACTACATCTGTGGGTACACTCATAAGGTTCCCACTATTGGAATAAAATACAATGGATTTGAAAAAAGGCAAATAAAAAGTGGACTTTCCTTTATTGTTACCGCCATGTACAATCACAATGAACCGGGGTTTGCTATTTGGTTTACGGTTTTTATTTTTAATATCGAGTTCCATTCTACGGGTATTCATATTAATCGCCCGTCTGTGTTGTACATCGGTCATTTTACGAGCCAGTACATCCCGGTCGGAATTCATTTTACGGGTGAATTTCCCTTTTATTACAGCCCGCTTAGGTTTTTTAATCGCTTTGGGTACATATTTTTTGGGTTTATAATAAGACTGTAGAAACTGATCTATTTTTACTATTTTATCCAATTGATCCGCTTGGATTCTCTCTAAATTGGATAATGTAGAAGGCATATGTACTGGTGTTTATATTGTAATTTTCTATACAATAGCACTATAGAAAATTAATGATTCGTGATTTAACTTGTGTGTTGTCCATTGAATACCAATAATTCCACATCATTTTTCACATTCCGTAAAGTATTTTTGTCTTCGTTTTCATATTTGTCCTGAAATGCTTCAAATCGGTCCTGTTTACGGGGGGGAAACCGATCCCGGTTCTCCCGATATGTTCCATCCAACAAAGTATATCCATGGTCAATCATTTTATCAATCGCATCTTTCCGGTCCACATATTTCCATTTCTGGTCATTTCCCATTACTGTAGCATAAGGCTGTTTTTTATTGGGAATTTTGATGTTGTGATTTTCGGGATGTTTCGGATTAAAATGAATCGTTTCTACAATAGCCGGTATGGATTTATAGACTTCATTAATACACTTTACAATGGCCTTGGTATCCAAATAATCGGTATTTTCATTCCCAAACGCATTGATCACAATCTGGGTACCAATATTATTATTGGAATTCGTGTTATTAGTGGTATTTAAATTTGTACTGTGGTCATTGTTTGTTGTATGATGGTTCATTGTAGTTGTACCAGCACTAGCACTAGCAACAGGACCTTTGTAAGTCCGTTCCAATAAAAGAGCAATCTGGGCTTTCATTTCGTCGTGTTCTTTTTTGTATTGGATGCGTTCTTGTTCGTATTGCTCCAACTTTTCCCGCATTTCTTCTACAGTCTCACTATCTTCGGTCGGCACTGCCTGTACAGATACAGCTCTTACCGGTACGCATTTCTTTTTATGATGCAATAAACTCTTTTTGTGCTCGTATTTTTTCCCACAGCAATCACACTGGTAAAAATGGATTATATCGGATGTACGCATAATATGTTTCCGCGATTTCATATGTTGATTGTATTGCGGTTTTGTAGTGAAAAAGCACTTACAAGATTCACACTCAAATTTAGTCATTCTTTATTATAATAACAAGAGAATAAAAACCGGTGTCTAAATGATTCCAATGGAATATTTTATTCTAAAGGGATTTCAATTTCTATACCATTTCTACAGTGGAATATCTATATTACTTTCGGACTAACTTTATATTATAACCGGAATCGTTTTACTTATGCATTTTATGCCATTATAATATTAAATACAACTTATATATAAACTGTACTACATAAAATGACGTCGTCATATCAATATACTGCTGTAATGGTTGAACCCCGTAAACACAAGGCGATTGAATTTGTGTTGAATAATTATTTAAGTTGTTTAGATACAAACTGGTGTATAAAAGTAATGGTTGGCAATCATAATGTACAATATGTCAATAATATAGTAGAAAAACTACAAGAATCAGATCGCGCTCGCGTTGAAGTATTGAATTTACGCTTAAATAATCTAAATAGCCAGACTTACTCACAATTTCTCGGAATGCCCTATTTTTACAGTCATATACCTACTGAAACCTTTTTGGTATTTCAAACAGATAGTATGATTGTACCACAATACAAAGATAAACTAAATCGTTTCTTACAATACGAATACGTCGGTGCGCCTTGGATATTCAATAATCAAGTGGGAAATGGTGGTGTTTCATTGCGCAATAAAAGCAAGATGTTGGAAATAATAGAAAAACAAGGTCCAATCCGCTGTAATGAAGATATCTATTTTTCAAGATATCAAAACTGTAAAAAACCTAATGCCGCGGAAGCAAGAGAATTCTCAGTTGAAACGATTTTTTATAAAGAACCATTTGCACTTCATAATTGTTGGAAACACATTTCAAAAGAAGACTTGGAATATTATAAGAAAACTGTACCAGGACTGACGGAATTAATCAAGTTACAAGCCGCGGAATAAATCGAATGATTGAATGAATGAAAAAAAATACATCTATATACTATAAAAAAATATGCTCACATCAAATGATTATAAATCCTCCTTGATTGGATTACTCACCGGTATAGTGGCTTCGTTTGTCGGCGGTGGAGCGGAAATTTTAATTGCCCCTTTGCTAATCTATTTCAATGTATTCCAAGATTACAAAACCGCAGTAGGAACCTCACTTGCTTCTTTATTATTACCTATAGGAATCGTAGCCGTGTATTTTTATTCTACAGTTCAATGTAACGATAAGTCTCATCGGACCAAATCTTGTGTTCATTGGCGATATGCCTTATTGATTTCCCTTTTTTTCGTATTAGGTACATTTGCGTCTTATTACTCCGTACAATTGGACAATACAATGTACAAAAGGGTATTTGCTGGTATCATGATTATATTGGGAATCATTTTATTACTGGAATAAGAGCCCATGTTTCTCTCCATAATCTACTTTTTTCATAATCCAGTCTTATTGAGATTAAATCGTCCAATATTATTTTCCCCCTTTAGAACAAAATAAAAATGGACCGATTGCTCATCCTTGGATTATTATTCGGTGCTACTTTGTCTCAAGCAACTGTTTTTAATTGCTCTATTGTGGAGTCAATGGAAGACCGACGCCCCGATAAAAGCAAATGGACGATCGCACAGTACAACGTAGAGTGGTTATTTACGGAGCCCTATGAAAATTGCCCCGGTGATGGGTGCGCGTGGAATTCCACGGCCCAAGAATATGATCATCTACAGTCGGTAGCCAAAGTCGTGGCCGATTTGAACGCCGATACTATACATATGTGCGAAATACAGAGTTGTACCCAGTTGACTCAGTTGATTGAACTCTTACCGGACAAAGAGACATATAAACCGTATTTAATCCAAGGGACGGACTCCTACACCGGACAAAATGTAGGACTCATAACTCGTATTGACCCTGTACTGCCCTTAACCCGGACGGAAGACCGGATGACCTACCCAGTAGATGATAACAGTCAGTGTATGTATACAGGTTCGTCCGGTACGACCGGTGTATCCAAACATTTAATCACAACTTTTTCTCTCCAAAACGGAAAACGCAATATTAGTTTAGTAGGCGCGCATCTATTATCGAACCCGAATGACCCATTGGCGTGCGTAAAGCGCGAGGCTCAAGCCCAAGTTTTGCAAAACACGATTGTTTCTATTCAGAACTATTATGATGTAGTAGTATTGGGCGATTTCAATGATTTCGATTCTACAGTACCCGATATGAACAATAATAAACCGAATTCGCGTGTATTATCCATGCTAAAAGGACAAGCCGGTAGTCATGCAAATCAATATAATTTATCTACAGTAGGTGAACTTGCCGAACAATCAGACCGGTACACCAATTGGTACGACCCCAATTTGGATTGCCAAGTAGAAACTGAAGAATTGTCTGCTATAGACCATATCTTACTGTCACCCAATTTATTGGATAAAGTCAAAAGCGTGAATTATTACCACAAATATGAAGAAGGGTGTAATATAAGCAATAGCGATCATTATCCTATAGTAATTACATTAACTGGACTATGATATTCTGTAATAAAAAATATACATAAAGAATACTATTACTATTTTCTATTATTAATAGTAAAACACAATGGTTTCTACAATACACGTATTTGGAGACAGTCACGCAAGTCATATACATTCACATTGGGGGTATATTTCGATACCCAATGTTACTATAAAATGCTATCATATTGGTGGAAAATTGATGTATACATTTGGAAGGTTAGGATTAAACTTATTAAATATTAAAAAATATAATATCCAAGAACAGGACACGGTAATATTCTGTTTCGGTGAGATTGATTGTAGAAATCATGTTCACAAACACATTACCACAACCAAAACATACAAAATGATTATTGATGAAATTGTAGAAAGATATTTCAACTCTATTTTGGAAAACGTATTACCATTTCCAAATATCAAGACTTGTGTTTATAATGTTGTACCACCACATCGATACATCAAAGTAGTACCAAATCACCCATATCCATTTTTAGGTAGTGACGAAGAACGTAAACAATATTATCAGTACATGAACGAAAAGATCAGTGAATATTGTAAAACGTACGACTTGATTTATTTCGATATTTATGATCAGTCATGTGACTCTGATGGATTTTTAAAAGAAGAATATTCTGATGGTAATGTACATTTACGTAATACAACACACTCTATTGAATTTATAAAAAAGAATTTAATGTCAAATGATGCCTAAACTATTCCTTCAATAGGGCTCGCTTTGCTCGCCCACATACAGTATAAAATAAATGGTTTTTATACTGTAAAATTTAATGAGAAACCTTAGACAACTGGAAAGGATGGTTGCATGGCAATACCGCAAGTTCCCTTGGTCTTTGTACTGGAGGATTTCTCGATTTTCACGTATCCATCTTCACCCCATGATTCACCCCAGGAATTCTTCACTAACCAGTATGGTTGGGTTCCTTCGGTTCCATACCCGACAACCAATACACCGTGATCCAAATTGGTTCCGCAAGCAGATCCAGTAATCACACCACCTGTATACATTTGGAATGTACGGGTATCGGCCTCAATAGCAACACTGACTGGTCCCATAGAAACCGCCTTTTCCAAATCGACTTCGTTTTGTGGAGTGACATCCGTACAAGATGACATAAAAACAACGGGTTGGCATTCCGTACATGTTCCGGATTTGGCGTGGTAACTATAGTCACCCTCGGTACACATACCATTATCAATCGCATATTGGAAAGCACCATCCATTAATCCTCCATTGCACCCGTGGTTACCGTACTTGATTCCAGCACTGCAATCCACTAATTGTTGCTCGGATAAAGAGACCAAATCTCCCTTGGCAATTTGCCAAGCCCCTTCCATGGCACCGGTGGCACTGAAAGACCAACAAGATCCGCATTGACCTTGGTCTTTTACGGGTGTGACGGCTCCATTTGTTCTCCAATCAATGGAAGAAGGGACTGTAGAAAGAGTACTGGAAAAGGCACCACAATTGGAACCGACCATGAAGTTGTTTTTATAAAAATGGAATTCATCTTGGGTCATATCGGAAAAAACGGTTTCGCCTAAAGTGTATGAATTATTCAAAGCATTTTCGGCAATCACGTATTCCATGTTATTGCGGTAAATTTCAAAACGGGTTTCAAAGTCTTTAATGGAGTT
>Ga0209534_10002264_pt1 | contig 19269 bp, 16 predicted proteins | sample COG_07_FD_184751 | JGI IMG/M metagenome (GOLD analysis project Ga0209534, IMG submission 184751) | Pelagic Microbial community sample from North Sea - COGITO 998_met_07 (SPAdes) (version 2) | ecosystem: Environmental > Aquatic > Marine > Neritic zone/Coastal water | place: Helgoland, sampling...
AATATTTATTCTCTTGAGGAAATAGAGGTTTATGCTTCTAATAAATTTGATGGAGCTCGTTTGAATGGTTTTGAAAAAGTAAATGATAGTACAGTAAAAGTAATTATTATACCAGAGAATACTCCAATAAATAATAGTGCCTATTATTCTTTTAAAATCTGGTCTAAGAAAGAAAAAACTATCTATATACAATTTGATTATCCAGAAGGTTTTAAGCATAGATACATTCCTAAAATCAAAACAGTTTCTACTAGTTGGAAACAAATGAATGATGAAAACATATATATAAAAGAGAACTTTGTTTCAGTTAAGTTAGATGTTGTAAGAGATACAACATGGGTTTCTGCTCAGGAATTAATTACTTCTAAAGATACAAGAGAATGGTACACAAATTTAATTGTTGGTAAAACGAATTATGTGCATTTAAAAAGTGTCGGAAAATCTATATTAGGTAAAGATTTACCTGTTTTAGATATTTATAAAGGGAAGAAAGAACAGAAACCTATTGTTGTATTATTAACGAGACAGCATCCTCCTGAAGTAACAGGTTTCTTTGCTTTTCAAGAATTTTTAAAAACCATTTTAAAAGAGAATAATTTAACAACAGCTTTTTTGAATACCTATAGAATTTTAGCTTTCCCAATAGTGAATCCTGATGGTGTCGATTTTGGTCATTGGAGACATAATGCTGGCGGTGTAGATACTAATAGAGATTGGTCTAAATATAATCAACCAGAAATTCGACAAATAGTAAAGTTTATAACGAAAGCAAGTAAAAAAGATAATGGAAGAATAATTTTAGGATTGGATTTTCATTCAACTTATGAAGATGTGTTTTATACGAATAAAATTAGAAAAACAACAACATTGCCCAATTTTATAGATGATTGGTTCGCTGCTTTAGAAGCTAATATTCCAGATTACAAAGTAAATGAAAAATCAGCAAACAGTACAAAACCAGTGTCAAAAGGATGGTTTTTATATGGGCAAAACGCTTTAGGTATTACCTATGAAATCGGAGATGCTACACCCAGAGATAAAATAAAATTGGTAGGTAAAGTAACCGCTGAAGAGATGATGAAAATATTAACAAAAACAAATTAAATTAAATATTAACTAAAAACAAATAATATGATTAAAAAACTATTTTTATGTGTTTGTGCTTTACTATTGAGTAGTAGTATGCTAATAGCACAAAAAACAGTAACAGGTACTATTAGCGATCCTAATGGCCCTATACCTGGTGTTTCAATTTTAGAAAAAGGAACAACCAATGGTAGAGAAACAGACTTTGATGGTAATTTTAGTCTTAAAGTAACAGATGATAATGCTATTTTAAGTATTAGTTATTTAGGATACAAAACCAAAGAGGTTGCTGTAGCTGGAAAAACAACACTGAATGTTACATTAGAAGAAGATGCAGAACAATTAGATGAAATTGTAATTAGTTCTTTAGGATTTGCGGTAAGATCAGATAAGTTAGGTAGTGCTGTGTCTAGTGTTAAAGCTAAGGCTTTGGTAAGTTCTGGAGAAACGTCAATAGCAAATTCTATACAAGGTAAAATGTCTGGTGTTAATATTACACGTAGTAATGGAGATCCTGGTTCTGGTTCTAATATTAGAATTAGAGGAGCAAATACTATTTTTGGAAGTACACAGCCATTAATTATTGTAGATGGTATTCCTATTAGTAATAGTAGTTCACAAGGAGGAGCTAGTTCATCTACAGGAAATGGAACATCTCAGCAATCAAGATTGAATGATATTAATCCTAATGACATAGCAACTCTTCAAGTACTTAAAGGTGCTTCTGCAGCAGCTTTATGGGGATCTAGAGCTTCAAATGGTGTGATAGTTATTACAACTAAATCTGGTAGAAAAGGTTTTAAGGTATCGTTAAAAACTTCTGTTGCTTTTGATGAAGTTAACGCCACAGCGCCTCTTCAATCTAATTATGGTCAAGGTTTAAGTGGAAGGTTTAGGTATGGTTATTTACACGGTTGGGGAGATGAAATATCTACAAGAGCTGGTGGCGAAGATACTTTTGATACATCTGGAGCTCACTTTATAGGTGATCAAACTGGGAAAATATATTACGATATTGCAGATGGGACTAGTAGTAACCTACATGGAGGTAAAAATTCAAAAGAAACTTTCCTAGATGAAAATTTTAATCATGTATTTAAAACAGGAGTTTTACAAGAGCAATCTGTTAGTATAAGTGGTGGAGACGATACTGGTAATATCTTTTTTAGTTTGGGTAATACTGACCATGAAGGAGTTATTAGAAACAACGATTATAAGAGGCATACTATTAATATAAGTGCCAACCGTAAGTTTAGTGATTTAATTAGTTTAAAACTTAAAGGTAAATATTCTCGAGTAAGTGCAAATAGAATTCAACAAAATTCTAATACAGCAGGTTTATTACTTGGGTTTTACAGAAATATTTCTGATTTTAATATAGAAGATTATACAGGAACTTATGTAGATGCTAATGGAGCAGAACGTAAAAATCAACATCGTTCTTATAGAAATCCAATAGGTGCTAACCTTAGAGATGGATCTACTAATGCAGCATATAATAATCCATTATGGACTACTAACAAGCAAAAAGCACCAAATGTAGTTAACAGGCATATTTATTCAGCTGAACTTGATATTTTTCCAGTAAAAGGTTTAAATGTTAAATTAAGAGGAGGTGTAGATACTTATAGTGATAGTAGAACCTATTTATATCCAAGGGGATCAGCTAGAACAGGTTCTCAGCCAAGGCTAGAAGGAAACTTAACTTTGGAGGGTATTGGATCTACAGAACTTAACTTTGACGCTATTGCTAAATATGATACAAATATAAATGAAAATATTACATCATCTTTTGTATTAGGTTGGAATGTAAACGACAGAAAATTTAATAGAGAAACAACAATTGGAAGTGATTTTATTGTAAATGATGAAATTTATAATTTAGGTAATTCAAGGCAGGTTCAAGGTAATAATTTTATTAGTTACCGTAGGTCTAATAGAGGTTTTACTACAGCTAATTTTGGAGTAAATGATCAGTTATTTATTGATATATCTGGAACAGTAGAAGCTGCATCAACCATTAATAAACCTTTCTTTTATCCAGCAGCTAGTGCTGCTTGGCAATTTTCTAATGCAGATTTTTTTCCAAAAGAAAGTGTTGTAAGTTTTGCAAAAGCAAGATTAAGTTGGGGTAAAGTAGGTATTCAGCCAGATATTTATAGAAGCGCTACAAATTACGAAGGAGATTTTACTTATAGTAATGGTATTTTTGGTAATTTATCTTCTATTAATCATGGAGGTGGCTTTAGGTTAGATAATCAATTAGGAAATGCGAATTTAAGACCAGAAATTAAAACAGAAATTGAAGCTGGCTTAGATGTACGTTTTTTTGACAATCTTCTATCTACAAGTTTCACATATTATTCTAATGATATTAAAGATATATTACTAACATTAGATAGAGCTCCAAGTGGAGGTTTTACAAGTAACTATACAAACGGAGCTGCAATGAAAAATAATGGGTTCGAGTTTGAATTTAATGCAAACCTTTTACGTGGTAATGATAATTGGACTTTTTCTCCTTATGGTAATTTTGCAACTAATAAAAACGAGGTAACAGATTTAGCAGGTGCAGAAGTACAGCGTTTAACAGGTTTTGGAACTGGAGATTCTGTTGCTGCAGAAGGATATCAAATGGGAGCGTTATTTGGAGGTAAATTACCACGTAATCCTGATGGAAGTATAGAATTAGATGCTAATGGATTTCCTGTTGGAACACCAGTTTATGATGTTATTGGAGATCCTAATCCAGATTGGACAGGTGGAATAGGGTTTAATGTAGGATATAAAAACCTGTCAATGAATGTGTTGTTTGAACATTCTCAAGGAGGTGATTTTTATGACTTTACAAGACAAATAAATACACAAAGAGGATTTAGTGAAGAATCTGGTAATAAAGTAACTATTCCAGCAGGAGGTGTAGTAGATGTAAATGGTAATGCATATACAGCAGGAAATGTAGTAAGAGGAAATTTATACAATTTTGGAGCAGGAGATGTGCTTTTAGAACAAAATTGGTATAGAGGTAATGGAGCAGGAAACAGAGGCTTTAGTGAGCTATGGTTACAAGATGCTACTTGGACACGTTTAAGAGAATTAACATTAACCTATTCTTTAGGTCAAGATGTATTAGATAAATTAAAATTATCAGCCGTTAACTTTAGTGTAACTGGAAGAAATTTATTTTTATGGACTGATGTAATTGGTAATGATCCAGATAAGAATTTTGCTGGTGTTGGTAATTCTAGAGGTTTAGATTATTATACTAATCCATCAACTAAATCTTATATGTTTAATTTAAATATAACATTTTAAAAAAAAAATTAATTATGCGATTATATAAAACAAGTTTAATAATAACAATTCTTTCATGTTTAATATCATGTCAAAGTCTTGTAGAAGATATAAATGATACCAATCCAAATCAATTTGGAACCGTAGATGGACAAACATTATTTACAGGTATCCAATTAGCAAATACAACAGTTCAATCTGGTTACTTAAATTGGGCTGCAGGAGTTTGGACAGGGAATTTTGTAGGTGCTGGAAGGTTTGCTCCAAATCAAAATTATGAATATCTAAATACAAATTCTAATACACCTTGGCGTAATATTTATGTTGGAGTTGTAAAACAAGCTAGAGAAATAAGAAGTGGTATTGAAGTTACCAATAAAGATTTTTTCTATGGAGCATCAAAAGTAATTGAAGCACATGCTGTTGGAACTGCGGTTAACGTATTTGGAGATGTTCCTTATTCAGAAGCAAGTAATGATAATATTCCTGCTCCAAAATATGATAGTCAAACTGATGTTTATGGGGCTTTACAAAGTTTATTAGATGAAGCTATTTCAGATTTTCAAGTTGCTGCAACTGGTGGAGGTATAAGTGAAGATATATATTTTGGGGGAGACTCTAATAAATGGATTAAGGCGGCATATACTTTAAAAGCAAGATTATATCTTGATGTGAGAGATTACGCTAGTGCATTATCTGCTGCTCAAAGTGGTATTTTGTCAGAATCAGAATCTATGAAATATTATCCTCCAGCTGTTGTAAATACAGGAGACACAAATTTACTAAATCAGTTTTTTACAGGAAGTTTTGTAGGTGACTTAACAACAGAAGGGTCATTCTTAATCGATTTGATTGGGACAGGAGCTATTAGCAGAAATAATATTAAAACTGATGAAGTAGATCGCGCAGCTTATTATTATGATGGTGTAAATTTAAATTTATCAGGAATTGCAGCTAATAATGAGCCAATGAATCAAATTTCTTATCAAGAAAATCTATTAACTTGGGCAGAAGCATCATTAAGAGCAAACGCTAACAATTTTAATGTTAGTTTAGGAAAATTAAATGAGCATAGAGCTAATTTAAGGAATGGTGTCTATTTTTCTTCAAACTCTGGAGTTTATGACAATTATGTTGAAGTTGATTTCCTTCCTAGCGGAATAGAGAATGTAGATGGGTCACTATCTAAAGAAGATGCTTTATTAAGAGAGATTATAGAAGAACGTCATGTGTCTTTCTTTGCAGATATTTTAAGTTTTAATGATTTAAGAAGAACTAAAAGAGACCCTTCGTATATACAAGTGCCAGTTCCTTTTAATATTGGATCGCAGCATCCAGAACGTTTTCTATATCCATTTGATGAAGAAAACACTAATGGAACAAATGTGCCAGATATTGAAAATATTTTTGTGAAAACAGAAGTAAATAAGTAAGTAATAAATTTTGTTTGAGTTTTTAGAGGTCGTTTAGATAAGAATTAGGCTGCCTCTTTTTTTTTAATTATACAATAATGATACATGTTTTACAAATAGGTTTTGGTCCTTTAGGAATCCAAATAGGAAAATATATTGTTCAAAAATCAACAGTAAAAACAGTTGCAGTTGTAGATATTGACACTGATTTTATTGGAAAAAAATTACAAAGTTTTGATGATACCCTTTCAGATGAAGTATTCGTTTATATGTCTGTAAAAGAAGCAATTTCATCATTGGGATACAAGCCAGATGTTGTAATTATTACAACAGTCTCTAGTTTAGAAAAACTAATTCCACAAGTTAAAGAAGTAGCAGAATTTGGAATTCCAGTTATCTCAACTTGTGAGGAATTATCGTACCCATGGAAATTACAACCACAACTTAGTGAAGAATTAGATGCTATTTGTAAAAAGAATCAAATTGCTTGTTTAGGAACAGGAATTAACCCTGGTTTTTTAATGGATTACTTGCCTTCAGTTTTTAGTTCTGTATGTAAAGATATTAAACATGTTTCTGTAGAAAGAATTCAAGATGCAACTCCGAGGAGAATTCCTTTTCAAAAAAAAATTGGAGCAGGATTAAGCTTAAAAGCATTTAAAGAAAAAGAAGCAACAGGCACTTTGCGTCATGTTGGTTTACAAGAATCTGTATATCTACTAGCAAACAGTTTAGGGTTAGAATTAGATTCCGTTTCAGAAAGTTTAAACCCCGTAATTGCAAATAAAACAGTAGCTTCTTCTGCAATAATAGTAAAAATTGGTGATGCTCGAGGTGTTGAGCAAATTTCTCATGGTTATGTAAAAGGAGAATGTAGAATATCGATGCATTTTAAAGCTGCAATTGGAGAACTACGTTCTTATGACAAAATAACCATTAAAGGTACACCTAATTTTACGTCTCTAATTGAAGGAGGATTAAATGGAGATATTTGTACTTGTGCAGTTACTGTAAACACCATAAAAAGTATTTTAAAATTAACTCCAGGTCTACATACTATGACAGATATTGCAGCACCGGGATATATTAATTAAATAAGAACTGTTAGTCGTGATTCTTTTTCTAAATAAATTAGGGCTTAAAGAACAGTTAATATAAATTTAATTTCAAAATATAGATTATTAATTTTGAAGAAAAATAAATGAAAACAATACGTTTAATAACTTTAAGTATTCTATGCTTTAGCACAACCATAGCACAAAATGAGACCTCAGGTTTAGTTTCGTCAGCTACTCCTGAAGCAACAGAATCGGGTGCATTAATATTAAAAAAAGGAGGGAATGCAATTGATGCTGCTATTGCTGTGGCTTTCACTTTAGGAGTAACAGAACCTGCTATGTCAGGTATAGGGGGAAGAACGATGTTGATTTTATCTTTTCCAAATCAAGAACCTATTGCAATTGGTGGTATTTCTCTAACACCTTCTATTTTGGATTCAGATATAGAAAAGAAAGATCTCACATTCTACAAACAGGTTTCCATACCATCTCACGTAAAAATTTTAAATTATATCTGGAAAAAGTATGGAAGTGGCCATTTAAAATGGGAAGAATTATTACAGTCTGCAATCCATTATGCCGAACATGGTTTTGTAAATGGAGTTCATAGACACCATGTGTTTAAAAGAGTGCAACAAAAATTTACGAATAGTCCATATCATAATAGAGAACTACTAATTGATAATGGGATTCCAGCTATTGGAGATTTAATTAAACAACCAACTCTAGCTAAGACCTTAAAGAAAATAGCGGTAAATGGTGCGGAAGATTTTTATAAAGGAGATATAGCAAAAGAAATTGCAGAAGATTTTAAAAAAAATGGTGGATGGATAACGTATAGCGATTTACTGAATTTTCCAGAACCAAAAGAACATAAACCTTTACATGTTAACTATAGAGGTTATGATATTTATTCGTTTGTCCCTCCTGGAGGTGGCTGGCAAGTATTACAAGTACTAAATCTATTGGAACAATACAATGTAAATGATTTAAAAGTAAATACTAATGAGAGAACTCTTGCAATGCTAAATGTTCTTAATTTAAGCCATAATGATCGATTAGATAATCCTATTAAAGATTACAGCAATTTTCAAACTGAAATTGATGAAAAGGTTTCAAAAAGTTATGCAAAATCTTTATTCGAAACTTCGAATAATACTTCAAAAAGTGATGCTGACCCTGAGAAAAAGGGACATGGTGAGACCACACACTTTTCAGTAATAGATAAAGATGGAGTAGCAGTTAGTGTAACATCAAGTGTTGGCGCTTATTTTGGTTCTAATACATCCACTAAAAGTTTAGGCTTCTTTTACAATAGTTATTTAAAGTCACTAATGGGCTTTGGTCTAGGTAAGTCTTTAGAACCAAATGTTATTATTCCTTCATCAATGAGTCCAAGCCTCGTTAAAAAAGATGGTAAAAATGTATTGGTAATTGGTACACCAGGAAGCAAGCGTATCGTTTCAACTATTTCACAATTAATTCAATTATGGGTAGATAGCGAAATGAGTATTACAGATATAATTAATGAGCCTCGTGTTCATGCAATTAGAAACCTTGCCTATATAGAAGATGAAAATATAACATCAAAAAGGCTTCAAGAAATTAGAAACAAAGGGTTTAAAATAACATTTCCTAATTATGATTTAACCAATAAATCTGGGTTAAACGCCTATTTTGGTGGGGTTCATGCGATAGAATATAAGAATAACCAATGGAATGCAGCAGCAGATCCTAGAAGAGATGGTACAATAAAAATAATAAATGAATAATAGAGGGCTATATAAACCGGTGCTTTTAATTTGTGTGTTTGCAATGATGTTATCCTGCAAACAAGAAAGAGTCTTGCATCCTGTTGTTTTTGATTCTTCTTTTAATGGAGCTAGACTTGATAGTATTGAAGTTTTAGGAGCTGATAAATATATAGTACATATTGATCCTGCTTTTGAATCTGTAAATAAAAGTCCTTGGTTTGCATTTGGAGTTACAGCTAAATCAGAAAAAGAAATTGAACTTCAACTTGATTACGGAAAGTATAAACATCGTTATATCCCTAAATTAAGTTTAGATAAAAAATCTTGGAAGAAAATGCATACCTCAAAAATAAAGATTGACACCACTTCAGGTATTGCCAATTTAAAATTAACTGTTTCTTCACAAAAACTTTATGTAGCTGCTCAAGAAATTGAAACAAGTGAAGACACTTATGCTTGGTTAGATTCTATATTGAGCAAACATGAATTTCTCAAAAAAGAAATCGCTGGAAAAACAGTTAAACTACATTATAACTATGTTGTCACGTCAACTAGTAATACCAAAAAAGGAATCGCTATAATAGCAAGACAACATCCACCGGAGTTACCTGGAGGAACTATTGGTTTTAAAGCTTTTTTTGAAGAATTGATCTCTAATACCGAAATATCAAAGAAGTTTAGAAATGAATTTTCAATTTATGCTTTCCCTTTATTAAATCCTGACGGAGCAGATTTTGGTAATTGGCGCCATAATGCAAATGGTTTAGATATAAATAGAGATTGGATAGATTTTACACAACCAGAAACACAAATGGTGAAAACTTATTTTGAAAACAAAATCAACGAAGGAAATAAAATTCGATTTGCATTAGATTTCCATACTTCGTATTCCGGACCTTATTTATTAACGTTAGATTCTATAAATGAAATAAAAACAAAAGGTATAATTCCGAATTGGATTAAAAATATTGAAACAAATTCTCAATTTAAAGTTGAAGCTAGAAGACGTAGTCAGGAATTACCATATTGCTAACTATTTCTATAACCAATTAAAATGTGAGGCAGTAACCTATGAAGAGGGTTATGAAATAGATAGAGCTATAATTAAGGCACTTGCAAAAGTTTATGCAAATCAACTTATGAAAACCATGTTATTAAACGATCAAAAACTATGAAGACCAGAATAACTTTTTTAATTGCTATTTTATTGGTATTAATTTCTTGTTCAAAACAGAAAATTACAGCTAATATTTTAATTCAGAATGGTATTGTTTATAATGGGACAGATATAATTTCTAGTAGTGCATCCATAGCAATAAAAAATGATAAAATTGTTTTTGTTGGAGATGATAAATCAGTAAATATTACTGCGAAAAAAATAATTGATGCTACCGGAATGATTGTTTCTCCCGGGTTTATTGATCCACATACACATGCCGATAGAGAATTAAAGCTAGCAGATCAATCACACAACAAACCATTTCTATTTCAAGGAATAACGACCGTAGTTGTAGGAAATGATGGAGATAGCTATTATCCATCTTCAAAATTCATAGACAGGTATATAAAAAACGGAATTGGAACCAATGCTGTTTTACTCGTTGGTCACGGAACGGTAAGAGAACAGGTTCTCGGTAAAAGTGATAAAAAAGCAAGCCCAGAAGATATTTTAAAAATGCAAAAAATCGTTCAACAAGAAATGGATGCGGGTGCTTTTGGAATTTCTACTGGATTATTTTATGCGCCAGGAAGTTATTCAAATACTGATGAAGTGATTGCTTTGGCAAAAATAGTTGCTAAAAATAACGGAATTTATGATACACATTTAAGAGATGAAAGTTCCTACACTGTAGGACTGATTTCGGCAATAGAAGAAGCAATTGAGATTGGTAGACAAGCAAAATTACCAATTCATATATCGCATATAAAGTGTTTAGGCGTAGATGCATGGAATCAGAGTAAAGCGATTATAGAATTGATAGAAAATGCTCAAAAAGAAGGCATAAACGTTACTGCAAACCAATATCCATATGACGCCTCAGCAACAGGTTTAAAAGCTGCAGTTGTGCCTCGTTGGGCTGAAAGTGGCGGAATGGATTCATTATTTATTCGATATAAAAAAAGGAAACTAAGAAAAAAAATTTTAGCAGAAACTCAAAAGAATATTACACGTCGCGGAGGACCAGATAAGTTATTGATCGTGAAATCTGAAGAGCCTAAATTTGTAGGAAAAAATCTATTAGAAATAGCTAGTCTTTTGAGAATTACTTCAGAAGCAGCTGTTTATAAAGCATTAAAAACAGGATATATTCGTGTAGCATCTTTTAATATGAATCCGAAAGACATTCATAGATTCATGCAACAAAAATGGGTAGTTACAGGTTCTGATGGGAATACTGGTCATCCAAGAAAATATGGTTCTTTTCCACGTAAATATCATAAATATGTCAAGCAAGATCAAATTATAGATTTGCCCACTTTTATAAATGGAAGTACATCTAAAACCGCCGAAATACTAAAGATTCCTAAAAGAGGGAAATTGAAGGAAGGCTATTTTGCAGATATCATCATTTTCAATCCAAATACATTTAAAGACAAAGCAAATTACAACAATGCTTTTCAATTGGCTGAAGGATTAGAATATAGCATTATCAACGGAAAAATAGCTATTGAAAAAGGAGCGTTTACGAAACAGCTCAGCGGTAGAGTCTTAAAAAAATAATCAAAATAACATACCAATAATATGAACTATAAATCTTTATAGTTTAGGAATTTTATATCCAAAAAGTAAGAATCATGAAAAAAAAACATCTAATTATTTTAGCATTTCTACTCTTGTTTTTAGCAAGTTGTAAGCAGAGTTCGAAGCAAAAAGAAACTCTTAATAAGAGAAATATTATTGAAACAATTATTAATGATACAGATAATTTCTACTATGTAGATTTCAATGCATATCCAGATCAAGATACAAGTTTGCCAATTGGTGTGTTTGATTCTGGAACGGGGGGATTAACGGTGTTAAAAGCCATTGTTAATTACGATGAAAATGCAAATGAAACTCATTCAGACGGAAAAGATGGAAAACTTGATTTTAACAAAGAGGCATTCATCTATTTAGGAGATCAAGCAAATATGCCATATGGTAACTATTCGAAAGAAAATAAAGTAGATCTTTTAAAAGAACACATAATTAAAGATGCACAGTTTTTATTGAGTAATAAGTACTATTCTAATGCAAAAGATACTTCGGTTAATACGGATAAAAAACCAGTGAAAGTCTTAGTGATTGCTTGCAATACAGCGACTGCTTATGGTAAAGAATATATTGAGGAATTTGTGAAGAAAGCAAATTCTAATATCAAAGTAATTGGGGTGATTGATGCTGGTGTTAGAGGAGTTTTAGAAAGTATTAAAAAAGACGAAGATGTAATTATTGGGGTTTTAGCAACTGCCGGAACTGTGACTTCAAAAGGCTATCACAATACGATTGTTAAGTTCAAGGATGAAATGGGTTACATAGGTAATATTGAAGTGTTTTCTCAAGGTGGGATTGGTATTGCTGAAGCAGTTGATGAAGATCTAAACTACTTTGACGAAAACTTAAAAGCGCCAAGAAAAGAGTATAAAGGACCTGGTTTATCTAATGATGTTAAGATTGATAAAACATTGTTTGATGTTTATAATTTCGATTTCAATAACAGTAAAATGTTGTGTGATACTGAAAAAACAGATGACTGCTCTATTCTTCAAATCAACGATACTAAAAACTATGTGAGATATCACTTGGTAACTTTAATGGAGCAAATCAGATTATCAAAAACTAAAAACAAATTGAAATCAATTATTTTAGGATGTACACATTATCCATATTTGGTTGATGAAATCAATGAAATTTTAAAAGAACTGTACAATTACAAAGGAAAGGATAACAAATATCTATACCGCCAATTTATGGTGAAAAATATTAAATTGATTGATCCAGCTTTTGATACAGCCAAGGAATTACACGAATATTTAAAAGCAGAAAAGTTGTTTAATCCCAAAGGAAACATCAAAAACAGTGAGTTTTATATTAGTGTTGCCAACAAAGACAATGCAAATAATGTAATTGATAAAGATGGACGTTTTCCTTACGATTATAAATATGGAAGAAGTGCAAATGAAATTCAAGAATATGTAAAAATTGTACCTTTTAGTAGAAAAAATATTTCTGATGCGATTTTAATGCGATTTCAAAAACAGATTCCTTATGTATATCAATTAATGCAGAATTTTAATAATACAAACCCTAAAACGAAAGACCTCCTTAAAGAAGATAAAATATAAAATTATGAAGAAATTAATTTTAGCATTCATTTTATTTCTTTCAATTCCGCTGTTTTCACAAACAGTAACAGGGGATATTGAAACTTATATAGGCTCTATTATTGACAATGTACCCGGTAGTTCTGGAGAAAATTTTGAATCTCCAAATAGTACGCAATTAAGCAATTGGAATACTGTTATTAATTTTTTATTAGAGAATGATATGGTTCTGTCGCATCTGATAAAATTAAGCATCAAGTTTTAAACTAATTTAATTTTTCAAGAAGCTAATGATATAAATGATTTGTAGGTTGAACTTTCAGGGTTCACCAGTTGATTTTTCTTTATCATTCTAACTACTTCTATTCCTGATATGGTTCTCTTTGCTGATTCAAATTCTTTAAAACCTATACCAAGCATAATACGCCACCTTATCATTCGATGGTAAATGAATCATTTGCGGGTGATGTTGAAGAAACAAGAAATCAACTCTTGGAGTACTGTAAGTTGGATAACTTCGCCAAGGTCAAAATTATGGAGAAACTACTAAACGTGTTAAACTGATTTTTTTAGAGAAAAATCTGAAAATTTTTAAATCCAAATTTTAGACTTTTCTCAATTTTACATCAATTTTTGGCAAAATTTTTCACGCGACTCTGAGAGGGTAAAATTGAATGAAATTGGGTGGTGAGGAGTGTTATGAGCCCGACGAGCTACCTACTGCTCTATCCCGCGATTTAGACTGCAAATATAAGATAGTTTTTAAGTTCTACAAGGTTTATTTGAATATAAATTAAAAAAAGGAAGCTGTTTTTAGTTCTAACACAAAACCTACATTTGATGGTAATTCATAGGTTTCTCTAGCACAAACATCTAGCACAGAATCGAGATCTATTTTGCTGGTTTAAAATCTAATATGTTGCTGCTTTTTTTTTTAATATTCAATCTCCACTCACCCTTTACCTTAATATAGGTTTCATCTAGTCTCCACCTTTTTCCAACTATTTTTTTTCTCTTTCTGAATTGTTGTTCTACAAGGGGTGTGAATTTGAATAACCCGCGTTGAATAGTAGCATGATCCACTTTGATTCCTCTGATAGATAAAAGTTCTTCTCCATCTCTATAGCTATGACTAAACCTTTATTTCAAGTAAACAGCTTGTAATATGATTGCTTTAGGAAAACAGTGACCTTTGAACATCTTTTTTGTTGTAAATATAAAAAAATTGATTTTTCATTACATTAGATGCGACAGAACCGATAATTCAGTAACTAGGAAAGCAAATTGTTTATTAAATCAGTTTTTTCTTTCATTACTTTATTGTTTACAGAAGAGTATCCCATAATTAAACCTTGTTCTTCATTTTTATTGTTAATATAATAATTACTTAATGGGTATGCAATTACATTGTTTTTTAAAAGTAAATTATGAGAGTAAACATCTTTTAAGTTATTTTTTATTTCACCTATAATATGTAACCCACTATTTTTTTTAGAAAACTCAAATGTTCTTTTTGTTTGATTAATAAATAGTTTTTTTCTTTCCTTAGACGTTTCTATTACATTTCTAATATGATTATTTAAATGCCCACTTGTAATAAAGTTATTGAGAATAGATTGCGTAGAAACGGGAACAAACCTACTAGATTGCTCATAAATTGTTTTTATTGGTTCAATAAGGTATTTTGGCACTATTATATAACCTATTCTTAGCGATGGGTGTAACAATTTATTGAATGTTCCTTGATAAATTACTCTTTCTTCATTGTCTAAACTATAAATTGATTGGATAGGTTTTTCCCAATTGCTAAACTCATGGTCATAATCATCTTCTATTATTAAAGAATTATTTTTTGAAGCCCATTCTAATAACTCTAATCTCCTAGTTTTACTCATTTTTATTCCTAATGGATATTGGTTAGAAGGAGTTGTATAGATAAGTTTTGTTTTAGAATCATTAATTATTGTATCAATTTTAATACCATTTTTATCCACTTCACAAGGAATTATATCGGCTTTAAGACTTTTGAAAAGATTATAAGCTCTAGGGAAAGTGGGGTTTTCCATTATTACTTTATCGTTTGTGTCAATTAAAGAATTCCCAATTAAATATAATGAATGTAAGGATCCAGAAACGATAACTATTTGTGAATAATTACAATCTATATCTCTATAAACTTTTAAATAATTGGCTATATTTATTCTTAAGATATCTAGACCTTCAGATGGAGCGTATGATAAATTTGTTGGTGTACACCCTCTCCAAAAGTCGTTAGATAAGTTTTTCCAAGTTTTTATTGGAAATATATCTAAAGGCGGTAATCCAGGTCTAAAGGCTACATTGTTTTTTGTGAAGTTATCTGTAGACAAATGACGATTTTGTTGAAATAACTTTGCTCTTTTTGATATTTTAGGATATTTATGTTTTTTATCTTTTATTAATTCTTTGTCACTTTTGTTTTCTTTTTTATAGCAAACGATATAACTAGATCCTTTTTTTGCACTTATAAATCTTTCAAAAGTTAATAAATCATAAACTTTAATTATTGTGCTCCTAGAAACATCTAATTTTTTTGCTAATTCTCTAGATGGTGGTAATTTCGTTTTATATGGTATCGACCCATTAATTATTAAATTTTTGATACTTTCAAAATTTTTTTTATAAAGAGTTTTATGTGTGGTATTTTCTTTATTTTCCCTTGATATTAAATGTGTTATGATATGTTGAAGCAAAATTGGTTTGTTTTAATTTATGAAATTGGTATGCGCAATGTACATGTTTGTTTTTGTAATTTTACTTTAGAATTAACCAAATTCAATTTTATTTTAATGAATAAACTAATATTAATAATTTTGTTTTTTGTAGTTTTTAGTTGTTCTTCATTAAAAGAAGTCCAATTTAAAACTTTAGTAAATACTACTACAAAAGCAATAAATAATCAAAAAAAGAATATTTATTCTCTTGAGGAAATAGAGGTTTATGCTTCTAATAAATTTGATGGAGCTCGTTTGAATGGTTTTGAAAAAGTAAATGATAGTACAGTAAAAGTAATTATTATACCAGAGAATACTCCAAATTTATTTTTACACCTAATTTAATGTTTTTTAAATATATAATTTTAGTTTATTAAACTAACAAACATTCTAATGAATTCAAAACTTTCATTTTCTGATTTTGAACTAAACAGTACAATTCATCATCAACTTTCATCGAGAGAGCTTGAGTTGGCCACCGTTAAACTTGGTATGGGACAGCTAACTGAATCAGGTGCCTTAGCGGTAAAAACTGGTGAATTTACGGGAAGATCTCCCCAAGATCGCTATTTAGTAAAAGATCATATTACCGAAGAATTGGTTTGGTGGGGAGATTCAAACATTCCTTTTTCTCCTTCAAAATTTGATGAGTTACATAAAAAAATAATTTCCTATCTGGAAGGAAAAGATGTTTATGTTCGTGATTGTTTTGCTGGTTCAATTGAAGAAAATCAATTAGCCTTGCGTGTCGTAAATGAATACCCTTGGTCTAACTTATTTGCTAAAAATATGTTTATAGAACCGACAGAATCTGATTTAAAGGAGTTTTCATCTGATTGGGTCATTTTAAATGTTCCTGGGTTTAAGGCAGAAGCAATAACTGACGGGACGCGTCAACACAATTTTTCAATTATTAGCTTTTCCAAAAAGACAATCCTTATTGGAGGTACAGCCTATACTGGAGAAATAAAAAAAGGTGTGTTCTCTGTACTCAACCTTATTTTACCAAAAGAAAAGAAGGTTTTACCAATGCATTGCGCCGCCAATGTAGGGTCAAATGAAAAGACCGCTTTATTTTTTGGCTTATCTGGAACGGGTAAAACAACCCTATCTTCTGATAAATCGCGAAAATTGATTGGAGATGATGAGCACGGCTGGGACATAAAAAATCAAATTTTCAATTTTGAGGGAGGCTGCTATGCTAAAGTAATAAACCTAGATAAAGAAAAAGAACCAGAGATATTTGATGCAATCAAAAAAGGAGCATTGCTGGAAAATGTGATCGTTGATACCCAAGGAATCGTTGATTACAACAACGATTCCATAACACAAAACTCGAGAGTTAGTTATCCGCTTAATCATATTGATAACTTAAAAACCCCATCTATTGGTAAAAATACAGATAACATTTTTTTTTTAACTGCTGATGCATTTGGTGTATTACCCCCTATTTCAAAACTTACTCCTGCACAAGCAGCTTATCATTTTATGTCAGGTTACACAGCAAAAATTTCAGGAACTGAAGAAGGTGTACATGAGCCTATACCATCTTTTTCAGCTTGTTTTGGAGGACCATTTATGCCCATGCATCCTTCGGTGTATGCAGAAATGCTTTCAAATAATATTAATAAATCCAATGTTAATGTTTGGTTGATCAATACTGGCTGGGTAGGCGGTCCCTATGGAGTAGGAGAGCGTATTAAATTAAAATATACACGTGCTATGATAAATGCAGCCTTGAATGGATGTTTTGAAGGTTACAACTATAATACATATCATATACATTCAGTATTTGGTGTAGCTCAACCCAGAAAATGCCCAGGAGTTCCGGATAATTTACTTAGCCCACGATCAACTTGGGCTAATGACGAAAAGTATTATAAAGCAGCTTTTAAATTAGCAAAATCATTTCGTGAAAATTTTAGAAAATTTGAAGTAGGTTGTTCAGAAGAAATTCTTCGAGGTGGTCCTCAACGTTATGCTTTTTAAGAATTAATTCTGTTCATTTGAAAACTGTTAATCAGTAAGCTTAATATAGCGATTGTCTACTTATCATTGACAATGCAATAATTAACTTTTCCTAAAGAGGATAATAAACAATAATGGTTTTGATGGATAAAAATATATCTGTTTAGATTAGCTAAAGCATAACCTTGGTTAAGTGCTTAATATTATAATTCTATGTTGAACCGGTTTTTTTTAGTTTTAATATATATTGTATTATTTTTGTCATGTGAAAGTGATTCATCAGATTTAAATCAGAACGATGATTTAGTTGAATCAGAAATACTATGGGACGATTATACTATTTTTAAAACTGGAAATATCCCTTTACTAATTATTGCTCCACATGGAGGTGATTTAAAACCACAATGGCTAGATGATCGCAATTGTGAAAACTCCAAGATAGTTCAAGACCGATATACTCTAGAAATTGCACTTCAAATAGAACAAGAATTAAATACATTAGGTTTTCAGCCGTTTTTGGTATTATCAAAAATGCATCGAATTAAAATTGACTTGAATCGTTCTTTAGAAACTGCTCTTTGCAAAGATAAAAGTGCAATGCCTCTTTGGATGGTTTTTCATAATCAAATTGATATATTCCAAAATGAGATCAGTAGTTCTTATGGCAGAGGTCTTATTATTGACCTGCACGGACAATCTCATCCAGAAGAAAGAATAGAATTAGGTTATTTATTGAATGGAAGTATGCTTCGGGATTTAGAACAAAACGCTACTGATTATTCAAATCAAGTATCCATTAAAAATCTTATTTCTAATCACCCAAAACAAACTAGCTTTCAACAACTTCTAGTCGGAGAAAACTCGCTAGGAACCCTTTTATCAGAGCAAGATTTTGCTGCTGTTCCTTCTCAGTCGGACCAGGCTCCGCTTGAAAGTCAATTGTTTTTTTCTGGAGGGCACAATACGATCAACTATGGGTCTCGGGATTCTGGAACCATTGACGCAATACAAGTAGAACTAAATCGAGCGGGATTACGTGCAGAAAGTGACGATAGACAAAGATTTGCTAATGTGTTTTCAAATATTATTATAGACTACCTAACAGTTCATTATTCCGACGCATTTACCCCTTAGGCACTTTGCCAAAAACTATTTCATCTGCAACTTTTTGACATTTTTCCGCAATGGATTGTTGAACAATAAAATAAAATATTTTTTTGCCTTTTTTATCAACCCCTTCTTTTCGTCTCGGAAGTCCTTTGCTCGATTGTCCACTCAACTGTGAGAAAATAACGCAGGCAGCTAAATAGCTACCATTAGAATTTGTATGTTTATTATCGTCTGTAAGTAAATTGCTTCTGGGAAATTGAGAATTAAACGCATCAAATGCTCTGCCTACTGGTATTAGATATTCTTTAAAACCACTAATGCTATTTTTTAAAGCATTTTCAATGGCTTTAGATCTGTTTTTGTCCAGAGGGTCAAAGACCGAACAACCCAGCACACAACCCAGTAAAAAAACAAAACCCCGAAAAAATTGAGCTTTCGGGGTGTAATAGTGGAGTCGGAGGGAATCGAACCCTCGTCCATACAAGCAATTGAAAAGCCTTCTACATGTTTAGTTTTCATTTAGTTTTCG
>Ga0209534_10002268_pt1 | contig 19246 bp, 15 predicted proteins | sample COG_07_FD_184751 | JGI IMG/M metagenome (GOLD analysis project Ga0209534, IMG submission 184751) | Pelagic Microbial community sample from North Sea - COGITO 998_met_07 (SPAdes) (version 2) | ecosystem: Environmental > Aquatic > Marine > Neritic zone/Coastal water | place: Helgoland, sampling...
TCTAGAGCTGCTAGTTACACTTGATATAGGAATCTCTTTAATTATTCCATTATTAGGATCTCTAAAAGTTAAATTTTGGTCGAATAGTAAATTTTCAGAATATCTGTTATCCTCATTAAATCTGATATTGATTTCATAATCTTCTCCGTTTTCTTTGTAAATGCCTGCTTTAGTTCCAAATAGAGCTGCTCTTAATTGCTGCCCTATTTGACCAACACTAAGTCCTAGTTCGCCAGCCTTTTCTCTATCAATATTGACAAGATTTGTAACTCTTGATTTATTGACATCTATTTTTAATTCTTCAATTCCAGGAATATTTCTTGTATTTATGTATTCAGTAATTTTTTCAGCTTTTTCAATTAAAGTAGTATAATCTTTTCCTGTAATCTCAATATTTATTGGGTATCCAACAGGAGGGCCTGATTGATTTTTTTCAACTGCTATGGAGACTCCTGGATATTTGTTTTTTAATACTTGCTGTATCTCTTTTCTAACTTCTCTTGAGCTTAATCCTTGACGATATTTAAAATCTCTAAAGGAGGTAGTAATTTTGGCTCTATTTGAAAGCTCCTCTAATCCTCCTAGTTCTTTATCAGGATTTTCTGTTCCTTCACCAACTTGTGAAATATTATTTTGGACCATAAAATTATAGCCCGATTCATCATAATATTTATCGGAGTATATTATAGAATTTATATCTGCTTCAATCAATTTAGCAATTTTATTAGTTTTAGAGATATCTGTGCCTTCGGGGTATTCAACATAAACTATTATTTGTCTTGGATCTTCATCAGGAAAAAATTCTATGCTAGTTCTTTGAGTACTAACAGATTTCCCAAAACTCATAAAAGCCAATATTAGACTTAAAAACGTTGAGAGTATAATAAAATAGGGTCTTTTTCCAACTAATATTATTTTAAGTAACTTTTCATAATTAGCATCTAGAATTGGAAGAAACTTTGACTGAAAGTTATTAGCTAATTTTCTTAAAAATAACCTGTACATCCAAAAATTTATTGAAACAAAAATTAGAAGAGATCCTAAAAACCTATAAACTTTAGTAGACTCTAAATCATTAACAGTGAAGCCTAATATTAAAAATAAAATTCCAAAAACTCCAAGTGTTGATGTAAGTCTAATAATTCTTTTAATAGGCATATTAGTATCTTCAATTTTCATAAATCTTGAGACTAAAACCGAATTAAAAAAGACAGCTACAAGAAGTGATGAGCATAGTACCACTGAAAGAGTAATTGGGAAAAAAACCATAAACTTGCCAATTCGTCCAGGCCATAATCCAAGTGGTATAAATGCAGCTACAGTGGTTGCAGTTGAAATGATTATAGGAAAAGCAATTTCAGAAATACCTTTTTTTGTTGCTTCTATTCTGTTCATGCCTTCTTTTTCCATTAATCTGTAAACGTTCTCAACAACAACAACAGCGTTATCAACTAACAATCCTAGCCCAAGAATAAGACCAAATAGAATCATAGTATTTAACGTATTCCCTAATGCACCTAAAATAGCAATAGACATAAACATTGACATAGGTATAGCTATTCCAACAAAAAGCGCATTTTTAAAACCTAGAAAAAATAATAATACTAAAACAACAATAACAACTCCAAATATTATACTATTAACTAAATCAGTAACTTGGTTTTCAGTTAATTCAGATTGGTCGTTCGCTATTGAAACAATTAAGTTTTTAGGAAAAACATTTTCTATATTATCCTCAACAATAGAACGTATTTTTTCAACTGCCCGTAAGGTGTTTTCTCCAGATCTTTTTTTGACTACTAACATTACAACAGGCTTTTCATTTTCACGAGCATAAGTTGTAACTTCTTTTTCTTTAAATTTTATTTCCGCTATATCTTTCAATAATACTGAGTTATTATATGATGATTTAACTACAAAATTTTCTAATTCAGAAGGAGAATCTATTTCACCAATTATTCGAATTGTCTTTCTTTGATCATTGGCTATTAAATTTCCAGCAGAAACAGAAATATTTCCAGCTTGAATAGAATTTATAACATCGTAAAAGGAAATTTTAGAAGCCATCATTTTATAAATGTCTACAGCAATTTCAACTTCTTTTTCAAGAGCGCCAGAAATATCTACTTTCTTAATTTCATTTAGACTTTCAATTTCGTCTTGTAAAATTTCAGAATATTCTTTAAGTTTTTCAGTAGAATAATCTCCTGAAATATTAATATTCACTATTGGCATTTCTTCTGTAAAAGTCATGTTGAAAACATTAGGGTCAACTTTTACATTGTTAAACATTGGCCAATCTTCACTGGCTACTGCAGACTCAACTTCATCTTTTACTTTAAGTTTAGCTTCAGTATATCCAATTCCGTCATCAAACTCAATAATTATTAATGATAAATTTTCTTTAGAAGAAGATTTTATTTCAATTATATTATTTACAGATTTAAGTTTGTCTTCAAGAGGTTCAGTTATTAGCTTTTCAACATCTTCAGCTGTATTACCAGGATAAATAGAACTTATGAATACAATATTTTCTTTTATTTCAGGATATTCTTCTCTTGGCATATTAAAATAAAAATCAATACCTAAAAAAAGAACTAATGCCATTACAACATACATTGTAGTACTGTTGTTTATTGCCCAAGATGATGGAGCAAAATCTTTTTCTTTATTGTTCAATTCAGTAATTTTTTAATTGATTATTTTAACTCTTGCTTTATCTACTAATTTTCTAATGCCCTCAGAAACTATCATGTCTCCTGGATTAATTCCGGAAAGAATTTCAACATTTACTCCATCATTTTTTCCACTTTTTACAATTGTTTTAGAAACATAGTTTTTATTATTATCTGTAAATATTTTATATACATATTCTTTATTTTTGCTATCGATGCTGATAAAGTTTTGATTTACCATTATAGCAGATGAATTAGAATAATCGTTGATTTTTACTTTGGAATTTAAATTAGGTTTGATATTCAAATTCTTTTTATCTATATCCATTTCAATTTTGAATGTTCTGTTGAGTGGATTTATATAACTGCCCGATTGTCGAACTGTTGTTGTAATAGTTTTATCTAGCAATGGAAAGTGAACAATAGCTTTATTACCAGAACTTATGGATGCAATATATTTTTCAGGAACATTAGATTCAATATATAAATTATCTAAATTTAAAAGCATCATAAGGTTAGATCTTCCTGGATAAACAACTTCTCCTTTTTTTGCTATAACGTTGTCAATTGTTCCGCTAAAGGGGGCTTCAATTAGTGTTTTTTTAATCTGTTTTTTTAGTTGATTTAAGCCTTGTTTTTGAGCTTCGTAAATTGATTTAGCCTCCAAGAACTTAATTTCACTACCAATATTTTGATCCCATAATCTTTGTTGTCTTTCAAATGTTGTTTTAGTTAACTCAAATCCAATTTCAAGCTGAGACAATTGTTCTTTTAACCCACCATCATCAATTTTTATTAGGGGCTGGCCTTTTTTGACTATATCACCACTTTTTACATAGATATTTTTAACAATTCCTGAAAATTCCGGATAAATATTGATTAACTCGTCAGTGTTAACACTTCCTTGAACTTGTATGTAATGATCAAATCTAACAGGCTCAACTTTAAATGTTTTTACTATTGGTAATTGAGGATTAGTATTTAATTCTTCCAACTTGTTGTCTATAGTTTGAAGTTTATTAGAAAGGTCTTGTTGTGATGCCACAATTTCTTTTCTTTTAAGCTTTATTTTATCTGAATCGTTTGATTCTAATATGCTTTTTAGAGAAGAATTGTCTTCACATGATATTAGTAAAAGAACAAGAAAAAGTTTAAATATATTTTTCATTTTTTATTAATTCTGAGTTAAAATAATTTCAAGAGCTGTTTTTTTATTTATTACCTCAATCATTGACTGAAGTAATTCATTTTGTATTGAGTATAGTTGAATTTGAGCTTGCCTTAATTCAAGTCCAGAAACTAATCCTTCTAAAAATTTAATTTGATTTTTTCTTTCTATTTTTTCAGCAAGCTTAAGATTTTCAATCGCATTGTTATATGAATTTAAAGCATATTCGTATTCACTATTAGCATTATCAAGTTCAATTAGAATTCTGTTCTTTGACTCAGATAAATCTATTAGAGATTTTTCAAACTCTATTTTAGCTTGTTGAGTTTTTGCAGATTTTCTTAATGAACTAAAAATTGGAACAGACATGCTTACTCCAACAAATGAATAGCCAAACCACTTTTGATTGGGTTTAAAAAATTTAAATGACTCATTATTTCCATCATAACCCCCTTTAATAAATGCTCTTAAAGTTGGAAGTGCTTTAGATTGTTCAAGTCTTAATAGTGTTTGTTGAGATTTGTTGTTATTTAGGGATAGTTGATAATCTATATTTTTTTCAATTTCAAAACTTTCAATTGTTTTCTCTAAGCTAGAACTTTTTAAAGTTAATCCATAGAGGTTGTCCAAAAGAATAATTTCCTTATCAATATCATATCCTATTATTAATTTTAGAAGATTAAGTGTTGTTTTTTTGATTTTAACTGCATAGTCTAGTGAGTTTTTTAATGATTTGTAAGAAATTGTTAGCTGTTCTACGTTTTCCAGTTCTGTTAAGCCGTTTTGATAAATTTTATTGATTTCATCTAAATTATTTTTTACATTTTCCAGGTTTTTCTTTAAAATTTCAACTCTTTCTTGGCTTACTAATGCATTTCCATAAGCAGAAATAGTTGCTTTTTTGACTTCTTGATCAGTTTTAATTTTTGCTTTATATGCTATATCCATATATAGTTTAATAGAAGCAAGACCAATCATATATGACCCGTCAAACAATAGTTGAGTCAGAGTTACGGAACCGTCAATTGTTTGTTTTGTTCCAAATGAAAGTTCTGCAAATTCACCTGGATTCCCCCCAAAAAATTCGGCAGGGACTAATGAAATAGGTTGTTTTAAGTTATTGTTATAATCTATAAACGCATTTATTTGAGGAAGGCCTGTAGCTATAGTTTCCCATTTTTTTGCATTAGCAATTTCAATGTCACTAGTTGCATTTTTTGAAAGTCTATTATTTTCTAAAGCATACTCTATGGTGCTTTCTAAAGTAAATGCATTTTGACTTTTTAATGTTAAAGAAATTAGTGATAGACAAATAAATAAAACTGTTTTTTTCATTATTTATTGATAAACTGATTTAATTTTTTCAATCCTTTTTCAGTGACTATGGCCCTTAAATGATATTCAATAAAATCTATCTTAAGTTTAACCGGATCGTAAATTTTAGAAGGAAATGTATCTAAGTCTCTTATTCCAATCATCCCTTTAAAGTAAAGTCTTGAAATAAAATCTATTTTAATATCGTGTCTAAATAAACCAAGCTTAATCCCGTTTTCCAGACTTTCGCATGTGGTTTTGGTTATAAAATTAAACTGCTTACTATTTATATCTTTGTAAATTAACGGATAATATTTTTCAAGTTGGTACAAAGGAGATGTACTTTCTTTTTTTAAATATTTTATTAAAAACAAGTTGATATCATATAGTTCACTTATTGGATCTTCAGATGTTTTTTTTATTTCTGTAATTCCGCCAGTAATGCTTTTAAACATATAGTTTGTAACTGATTTGACTAAATCAGTTTTATTTTCGAAAAAGTTGTAAATGGTTTTTTTAGAGATTCCGATTTCATTAGCAATGTGATCCATTGTGACGCTTTTAAATCCAATGGTTAGAAAGAGCTCTCGGGTTTTTTCTAAGATTAATTCCTTCAATGTCTTTTTTTAGGTTGGCAAATATATTAAGGAAACTTTTAAAACGCAAGTAGTTTCCAAAGTTTCTTTGCAAATTAATTTAAAGGAATTGTAAAAAATGTATTTTTGAATCAAAATATAAATTTGGAAAATATCAAATTCTATGCCGAGTTAATAAATAATAAATTAAAAGAATTATCTTTTTCAGATTCGCCTACATCTCTATACAGCCCCATTAAATATATTTTAGACATTGGCGGAAAAAGAATTAGACCTTTTTTAGTTTTAATTTCTGCTGAATCTTTTGGCGGAGAATATAATAAAGCTTTAAGTGCGGCTCTCTCAGTGGAGTGTTTTCATAATTTTACTCTTATGCATGACGATATTATGGATTGTGCAGATCTTCGTAGGGGAAATGAGACTGTTCATGTAAAATGGGATACTAATCAATCTATTCTTTCAGGTGATGCATTATTAATTTATTCCTACAATTTATTGGAGGATTACGATCCAATTACTTACAAAAAATTAAATAATGTTTTAAATACAGTTGCTCTTCAAGTATGTGAAGGACAACAGTTAGATTTAGATTTCGAAAATAGTTCTGATGTTTTGTTTGATGATTATATTAACATGATTAGATTAAAAACTGCAGTTTTAGTTGGTGCTGCTTTAAAAATGGGTGCAATAATTTCTCAGGCTAATGAACACGACTTAAAAAATATTTATGACTTTGGAGTTAATTTAGGAATAGCTTTTCAACTTCAAGATGACTATTTGGATACTTTTGGAGAAGAATCTTTACTTGGTAAATCTATTGGTGGCGATATTAAAGAAAATAAAAAAACTGCTTTATTTCATTTAACATTATCTAATGCAAATAATCATCAAACTAAAGATCTTTTAGAACTTTATAATACAATACACACAGATAATAAAATTACAAAAGTCATTAAACTTTTTAAAGAAACCGGAGCCGATAAAAAAACTCTAAAACTTGTCAAAGATTATACAAATTTAGCTTTAAAATCAATAAATAGTTTGAGTATTCCAATAGACAAAAAACAAGTATTTACTGATTTTTCGATTTCTCTTCTCGATAGAAAATTATAAAATAAATTTAATGCACGTTTATTTATTTTTGATTAAATTTTTAGACATGCCTAAAATATTTTTTTATTAAAGCTAAAAATATTACTTTTGTTGCATGTTAACATTTTCTGAAGAAAATCACTTAAAATCAATTTTTCATCTTTCATTAAATTCTGAAGTTGATGTTTCTACGAATTCTATTGCTGAAAATCTTAACACAAAGGCTTCTTCAGTTACAGAAATGTTAAAAAAACTTAGTCAAAAAACTTTGATTGTTTATAAAAAATATCATGGTGCTCAATTAACGGAAGCAGGAAGAAAAACGGCCTTAAATATCATTAGAAAACATAGGTTGTGGGAGGTTTTTCTAGTTGAAAAGTTAAATTTTAAATGGGATGAAGTGCATGATATAGCTGAACAATTAGAACATATTCAATCTGAAAAATTAACTAATCATTTGGATAAATTTTTAAATTTTCCAACTCAAGATCCACACGGAGACCCAATTCCAAACCCAGCAGGATTTATAAAATTTACTCCTAAATTAAAGTTAAGTGATTTAAAAATTGGTGAAACAGGAAAGTTTATTGGAGTTAAAGATTCATCATCAACCTTCTTAAAATATCTAGACAAAAGAAAAATATCACTTGGGTGTAATATCAAAGTATTGTTTCAGGAAGATTTTGATCAATCATTACATATTGGTCTTGATGACACAAATTTGACGATATCCATAAAATCTGCAAGTAATTTATTTATAACAAAAATTTAATATTATGTTTCAAGAAATAATAACCTTTTTTCAAAATACAGATCCAGTTTTAGGAGCATTATATGCAACTTTATTTACTTGGGGACTAACAGCTTTTGGGGCTTCTTTTGTGTTTTTATTTAAAACAATGAATAGAGTCTTTTTAGACGGAATGCTTGGATTTACTGGTGGAGTTATGGTTGCTGCAAGTTTTTGGAGTCTGCTTGCTCCAGGAATAGAGATGAGTGAAGGAGAAGGGTTTATCAAAGTCATCCCTGCTGCAGTTGGTTTTGCTCTGGGAGCCTTATTTATTTTTGGTTTAGATAAAGTATTGCCACATTTACACATTAACTTTAAAGAAGCAGAAGGAATTAAAACACCATGGCATAGAACCACTCTATTGACATTAGCAATTACACTTCATAATATTCCAGAAGGATTAGCAATAGGTGTTCTTTTTGGCGGGGTTGCGGCAGGTATACCAGAGGCATCTATAACAGGAGCTGTTGTTTTAGCAATTGGAATAGGAATTCAAAATTTTCCAGAGGGAATAGCAGTATCAATGCCATTAAGAAGACAAGGAATGAGTCGCTGGAAGAGTTTTCTATATGGTCAGGCTTCAGCAGCTGTTGAACCAGTTGCTGCAGTAATTGGCGCTCTTGCAGTCACTTTTTTCACCCCTATTCTCCCTTATGCATTGGCATTTGCAGCTGGAGCTATGATATTTGTTGTAGTGGAAGAAGTTATACCAGAAACACAATTAGATAAAAATACAGATATAGCAACTTTAGGTTTTATTGGTGGATTTATAATTATGATGATTTTAGATGTTGCTCTTGGCTAAAACTATTATGAAAAACTACTTTTTATTATTGATTTTCATATCATTTTCTGGATATACACAAATTAGCACCGATAGACCTGATCAAACAGAGTCATCTTTGGTTTTATCCAAAAACAAGTTACAAATTGAGAGTGGAATTTCATTTGAAGATGATAAAATTATTAATACTCTATTTCGTTTTGGACTTTCCGATAGAGTAGAAATAAGATTAAATACTAACTATATTTTTAAGGATAGTAAGGATGTAAAAAACACTCCATCCTCTAATTTTGGAGATATCGAAATTGGAACTAAAATTCAACTTTTAGATATCATAGACATCAATACTAAAGTTGCATTTTTGACTCATATATCCTTGCCGTCATCTTCTGGGTATTATTCAAATCATGAATATGGAACTTTAAATAGAATTTTAATTTCTCATGATCTTTCACAAACATTATCAATTGGATATAATTTAGGATATAATAAAGTGAGTGGAGTTCCTGGATCTATTATTTATACTTTAGCTTTAGCAAAAAGTATAGAGTCTTGGAGTATTTATGCTGAGTTATTTGGTGAAAATTCTAAAAAAGAATCTCCAAATAATTTTGATATTGGTTTAACTTACTTGATTAGAGATAATATACAGTCTGATGTTTCTTTTGGAAAAGGTTTTAATAATGATTTTAATTATTTTGCTGTCGGAATAAGCTGGAGTTATGATTTAGCTAAATAGTTAATTCAATAAAATTAATTTCTATTTGCTTTAGCTATTTCTTCAAAATCAACGTTATTATATATAAAACTTGAATCTTTAAAAAGAATACTTCCGTATGTTTTAATCCAATCTTTGTGAAGAGCTAATTCAATATTAGTAGGAGGAATCACAGAGAATTTTACTGTATATAATTCATCAATTTTTCCAGGAAGAGAAATATTTCTTGCATAATGAAAATTATCAATGAGGTTAATATGGGCAAGTAGGTCAATAAAGGTACTGAGCCCAGTTTTTTCATTTATAATCTGAGCAGTTATGTGTAAATAGGGAATAAAACCACCAGATGGAGCACCTTTAGGAATATTAATTGTATCCCAGTTTGCTCTTGCTTCAATATGAACATTTGTTTGTTTTTCTTCTAAGTGTAAAGAACTAGGAGAAACATGATCTTTAATAGCACCTTCAAAAATAAATAGTAATCCAGGTTCAATTCTTTCTTCTCCAATTATAAGTTCCTGAGCATTTGAATAAAGGGTAAAGGTCAATACAGAGACAATCCCAAAAATAAAGTTTTTCATTTTAGTAAGAATTTTTAAGAATATTAATATCATTTAAAAGTTGATCCATTTCTTTAGAATTAGTTCCGTCATAAAACCCTCTAATTCTTTTTTCTTTATCAACTAAAACAAAATTTTCAGTATGAATCATATCGTATTTGCCTCCATCTCCGTTAGTTTTTGCGACTAAATAAGATGTTCTAGCTAAGTTGTAAATATCTTTTTTGTTTCCTGTAACTAAATTCCATTTAGAGTCGATGACATTTTTTTCTAAAGCATATTTTTTTAATTGTTTAACTGAGTCAATTTCAGGTGTAACAGAAAATGAAAGTAAAAGAACGTCAGAATCATTTTTTATTTTTTCTTGGACATAACCCATATTTTCTGTCATTATTGGACATATCGTAGGACATGTTGTGAAGAAAAAATCTGCAACATAAATCTTGTCATTGTAAAATTCTTGAGTTATGGTTTCACCGTTCTGATTTTTCATGGAAAAATCTTTGATTTTGTGATATTTTTTTATGAACTGTATGTTTTCCTCGACTAGCTCTTTAGAAACCATAGAGGGGCTATAAATAGGTAAAGTCTCAATAGGTTTATTAACATAATAAAATGAACTAACTACAAAAGCAGAGAAAACAGTCATTGTTATAACTAGAGGAGCATATCTTTTTAATAATTTTTTATTGAACATTCTTAATAAATATTTTTATGAGTTCATGAGATCTTCTATTTCTTCAATTTCGATTGGAATATTTTTCATTAGATTTATCGGATCAGCATTTTCTTGCACTACAACATCATCTTCAAGCCTTATGCCAAAGTTTTCCTCTTGAACATATATTCCAGGTTCAACAGTAAAAACCATGTTTTTTTCAATAGGACGACTTAAATCTCCATAGTCATGAGTATCTAAACCTAAATGATGGGAAACGCCATGAGTGAAATATTTTTTAAAAGCAGGGTTTTCTTTTGTTTGATTTTGAACATCATTTTTAGATAAAAGACCAAGCTTTAACAATTCGGAGGTCATAATTTTCCCCACTTCAGCATAATGCTCTTTCCATAATAATCCTGGTCTTAATAATTTGGTTGCCTCATTTTTAACAAGTAAAACAGAATTATAAACAGCTTTTTGTCTTTTTGTAAATTTTCCTGAAACAGGAATGGTTCTGGTCATGTCACTAGAATAATTTGCATATTCTGCGCCAACATCCAATAATAAAACATCTCCTTCCCTGCACTGATTATTGTTTTTAATGTAATGTAAAATATTTGAATTAATACCAGATGCAATAATAGGAGAGTAAGCAAATTTTTTAGATTTATTTCTTAAAAATTCATGAGAAAATTCAGCTTCAATTTCATATTCCCAAACCCCAGGTTTTACAAAACCAAGGATTCTTCTAAATCCTAATTCAGTAATATTACAAGCTTTCTGAATTAGCTGAATTTCTATAGGATCCTTTACAGATCGCAGCCTTTGAAGAATAATATTGCAGCCTTTAGTTTCTTTATTTGGATATTCTTTTGTAATCCAATTATTAAATCTTTCTTCTCTAGTTTGTGTTTCAACTTTGGCTCTGTAATGCTCGTTTTTGTTCAAGTAGATAACTTTTACTTGTTTCATTAAATCACTCACTAAATCTTCTAAATTATTCAACCAATAAATATTATTAATACCAGAAATTGATAAAGTCTTTTTTTTATCTAATCTTTCTCCCTGCCAGTGCGTTAAAAGATCATTTGGTTTTGTAAGAAATATAATTTCTTTAAATTCTTTTTTTGATTTTTTAAATAATAATAAAATGGTTTCTTCTTGATTTATTCCCGAAAGGTAGAATAAGTCTCGATGTTGTTCAAAGGGAAGAGTTGTGTCTGCACTAACAGGATAATTATCATTAGAGTTAAAAAATGCTATACTATTGTCTTCCATTTTGGCAATGAAATTTTTTCTGTTTTTAATAAAAAGAGAATTATTGATAGGAGAATATTTCATAATGATTTTAAAATTCAAAAATAGTATATTTAACTAACAACATAAATTTAAATAGATCCAAATGAAATACTTATTTCCCTTTTTTTTATTCCTAATATTTTTTAATTCCTTTTCACAAAGTCCTACTAATCCAAGTGATGTTGAACAGAGTATTAAGGATCAAAATGAACTTATTGAAAATTCAATAGTTAAGAACTTACAGTTTAATACGATAGGACCCAGTGTTATGAGTGGTCGAGTAACTGATATTGAAGTCAATCCAAATAATCCTTCCGAATTCTATGTCGCTTATGCATCTGGTGGATTATGGCACACAACCAATAATGGAACTACTTTTAAACCTATCATGGATAATTCGGATACTCAAAATATTGGTGATTTTGATGTTGATTGGAATACAAATCTAATAGTAGTTGGAACGGGAGAAAATAATTCATCCAGATCCTCATATGCAGGAATAGGTATTTTGAAATCAATTGACAATGGAGAAAACTGGGAAAACATAGGGCTAATTGATTCTCATCATATTGGAAAAGTAAAAATCAATCCAAAAAATCCAATGGAAATAATAGTAGCTTCATTAGGTCATTTGTATTCTAAAAATTCACAAAGAGGGATTTTTAAAACAATTGATGGAGGACTTTCGTGGGAAAAAAAATTATACATAAGTGATGATACAGGGATTATAGATTTAGATATAGATCCAAATAATTTTAAAATTCAATTTGCATCGTCTTGGCAAAAAGAAAGAAAAGCATGGAATTTTAAGGGAAATGGCAAAAACTCTGGAATATATAAATCAATAGATTCTGGAGATACATGGACATTGATTTCTGTTGAAGACAGTGGATTTCCTAATGGTGAAGGCGTTGGGCGCATAGGCTTAGCAGTTTTTGATAGCATGACTATCTACGCAGTCATTGACAATCAATTTAGAAGGCCAAAAAGCAGTAAAGTTTCTAAAGATTATGATTTAACTAAAGATGATTTTGAATCAATATCTAAAGAAGATTTCTTAAATATTGATGAGAAAAGTTTAAATTCATTTTTAAGAAAAAATAATTTTCCCAAAAAGTATACAGTTAAAGAAATAAAACGATTAATAAAAAACAATGAATTAGTACCCTCTGACTTAAAACTCTATTTGGAAGATGCTAATACAGTAATGTTCGAAACTCCAATTATTGGCGCACAGGTATACCGAAGTGATGATGGAGGATTAAGTTGGACTTTGATGAACTCATATTATTTAGATCGCTTATATAACACATATGGATATTATTTTGGTAGAATTCATGTTTCACCAGTAAATAAAGATCATATTTATATTTACGGAGTTCCATTTATAAAATCAACTGATGGTGGAAAAACATATACTTCAATAGATTATCCAAATGTACATGTAGATCATCATGATTTATGGATTAACCCGTCCAACCCAAAACATTTAATTAATGGTAATGATGGAGGAGTTAATATTAGTTACGATAATGGTGAGAATTGGATAAAATTGAATCAACCCAATGTAGGCCAATTTTATACTATAAATGTTGATAATGAAAAACCTTACAATGTTTATGGAGGATTACAAGATAATGGTGTCTGGATGGCAAGTAATACGTCAGTTGAAAGTCCAAGATGGCACCAGACAGGTCATAACAATTGGACGTCCATTATGGGAGGAGATGGAATGCAAATTCAAATTGACAATAGAAATTCAAATATAATTTATACAGGGTCTCAATTTGGAGTTTATTACAGATTAAATAATAAAACTGGTAAAAGGACTTACCTTAAACCTAAGCATGATTTAGGTGAATCTCCCTTAAGGTTTAATTGGCAAACCCCAATTTTATTATCTCCTCATAATCAAGATATTTTATATTTAGGAAGTAATAAACTACACATTTCTTTAGATAGAGGAGATAATTGGAAATTTAAATCAGAAGATTTAACCAAAGGAATAAAAAAAGGTAATGTCCCGTATGGAACTATTACAAGTATTGACGAATCAATTTTCAAATTCGGCAAATTAATTACAGGTTCTGATGATGGATTAGTACAATTGTCAAATGATGGCGGGAATACTTGGAATATTATATCCAGTGATTTGCCTCAAAATTTATGGGTCAGTAGAGTAATTTTGTCAAAACATGAAGAAAATAAAATATATGTTACACTTAATGGATATAGATATGACGATTTCAATCCTTATATCTTTGTTTCTGAAAATAATGGAGAATCGTGGAAAAGAATTGACGATAAACTTCCAAAATCCTCAATAAATGTAATAAAAGAGGATCCTTTTTATGAAGACATTCTTTATTTAGGAACAGATAATGGGGCATATATAAGCTTGAATAGGGGAAAGGATTGGAGCCCTTTTCAAAAGGGGTTACAAAAGGTAGCAGTTCATGATCTAGTAATTCAAAAAGAACATAAAGATCTTTTATTAGCTACACATGGACGATCTATTTATAAGCTGAATCTTTCAGTGATTTATTCTTATTTAGAAAAAGCAAAATCAAAAAGTGAATCACATTATATTTTAATTGATAATATTAAATTCTCGAATAGCTGGGGAAAACGAATTTATAATTGGTCTGAGTATAAATCTCCTAAAGAACATGCGGTTGTGTATTCCAACATGAATCAAAAGGCTAATATGAATCTCAAGACAAGTGAAGGCAAATTAATTTTCAGTAAAGAAATATATTTAGAACAAGGATTTCAATACTTGAAACTTCCCTTAGAATTTTTAGAAAGCTATTTAAATAAAAAAAATATAAAATATTTTTTTAAATCGGATAATGGTAAATACTACATTAATAAGGGAAAGTATAAATTAGAAATTGGTAAAATTTCGGAAGACTTTGAAATAAAATAAATATTCAATTTTTATTGTCTTGTAAAGATTCAAGGGTTAGTTTTGTATAGTAATCATTATATAACTAAGAGTGAGTAGTGTAATACAATCTTCAATAATTAAAAAAGTAGCCATGGCTTTATCAGGCATTTTTTTAATTATTTTTTTACTTCAACACTTTGTAATTAATATAACATCCGTTTTTAGTGAATCAATTTTCAATCAATTTTCTCATTTTATGGGAACAAATTTTGTTATTCAATTCATTGCCCAACCTATTTTAATATTTGGTGTAATATTCCATTTTGTAATGGGCTTTATATTAGACATTAAAAACAGAGGATCTAGAAATATTAAGTATGTGAAATACAGAGGAAGTAGTAATGCTAGTTGGATGTCAAGAAATATGATTATTTCAGGGCTTGTTGTACTATCTTTTTTAGGTTTACATTTTTATGATTTTTGGATACCTGAAATGAATTATAAATATGTTGAATTTTTGCCGGATGATCCAAATAGGTATTATTTAGAATTAACTCATAAATTCGAAGATATAATCAAAGTTGTTATTTATGTTATTTCTTTTGTGTTTTTGTCTCTGCATTTATTACATGGATTTTCATCATCTTTTCAGTCTATTGGCATAAATAATAAGTATAATTATATTTTGAAATTAATTGCAAATATTTATGCAATTGGAATTCCTCTAGGATTTAGTTTTATAGCAATTTTTCATCATTTAAATAACTAATGATATGTTTCAATTAGATTCAAAAATTCCTAAAGGGCCCATTTCTGAAAAATGGACTAATCATAAGAATAATGTTCGTTTAGTTAGCCCTGCAAATAAGAGACAAATTGATGTTATTGTTGTTGGAACTGGTTTAGCAGGAGGATCTGCAGCAGCTACTTTGGCTGAACTAGGATATAATGTTAAAGCCTTTTGCTTTCAAGATTCTCCAAGACGAGCTCATTCTATTGCTGCTCAAGGAGGTATAAATGCGGCTAAAAATTATCAGGGTGATGGAGACTCTGTATATAGGTTATTTTATGATACAGTAAAAGGTGGAGATTATAGATCAAGAGAGGCAAATGTTTACAGACTAGCAGAAGTTTCAGCTAATATTATTGATCAATGTGTAGCTCAAGGTGTCCCTTTTGCTAGAGATTATGGAGGTCTTTTAGATAATAGATCTTTCGGAGGAGTTTTGGTTTCAAGAACTTTTTACGCAAAAGGACAAACAGGTCAACAACTTCTTTTAGGAGCATATTCAGCTATGAATAGGCAAATTGCTAGAGGAAAAATAAAAATGTACAACCGTCATGAAATGATGGACATTGTAAAAGTTGACGGTAAGGCAAGAGGAATTATTACCAGAAATTTGATTAATGGTAAAATTGAAAGACATTCAGCTCATGCAGTTGTTATTGCTTCAGGAGGTTATGGTAATTTATTTTATTTATCAACAAATGCAATGGGAAGTAACGTGTCCGCATCATGGAAAATTCATAAAAAAGGTGCTTTTTTTGCAAACCCATGTTTCACTCAAATTCACCCTACTTGTATTCCCGTTTCAGGAGATCATCAGTCTAAGCTTACTCTAATGTCTGAATCTTTGAGAAATGATGGTAGAATATGGGTGCCAAAATCTAAAAAAGATGCTAATGATATTCGAGAGGGAAGGTTAAGACCAACAGATTTAAGCGAGGATAAAAGAGATTATTATTTAGAAAGAAGGTATCCAGCTTTTGGTAATTTGGTTCCTAGAGATGTAGCATCTAGAGCTGCGAAAGAAAGATGTGATGCAGGGTATGGCGTAAATAAAACTGGAGAGGCTGTTTATTTAGATTTTGCTTCAGCTATTATAAGATACGGAAAAGAGAAAGCACATTTAAAGGGTCTGGATGAAAATAATAATAGTATAATTCAAGAACTAGGAAAAGAAGTTATTAAATCAAAGTATGGAAATTTGTTTCAGATGTATGAGAAAATAGTAGATCAAAATCCTTATGAAACTCCAATGATGATTTATCCTGCGGTACATTATACAATGGGTGGTGTTTGGGTTGACTATAATTTAATGACTACAATTCCTGGGTGTTTTGCTATTGGAGAAGCTAATTTCTCAGACCATGGCGCTAATAGGCTTGGAGCATCAGCACTTATGCAAGGATTAGCCGATGGGTATTTTGTATTGCCATATACTATTGGGGATTACCTTGCAGATGACATTAGAACAGGACCAATTCCTATTGAATCGAAAGAATTTGATGTAGCAGAAAATTTAGTAAAAGATAAAATAAATCTCCTTATAAATAATAAAGGGACAAAAAGTGTTGATTTTTTTCATAAAAAACTTGGCAAGATAATATGGAATAAGTGTGGTATGTCAAGAAATGAAAAAGGACTTAAAAATGCTATTGAAGAAATACAATCCTTAAGAAAAGATTTTTATAAAAACATTTCTATCCCTGGAACAGCTGATTCATTTAATGAATCATTAGCAAAAGCTACAAGAGTTGCAGATTTTTTAGAATTAGGGGAATTATTTGCAAAAGACGCTTTAGAAAGAAAAGAATCTTGTGGAGGACATTTTAGGGAAGAATCTCAATCCAAAGAGGGAGAAGCGCTCAGAGATGATAAAAATTTTACATTCGTATCAGCTTGGGAAAATAAAGGAGAACCTGCAGATTCAATTTTACATAAAGAAAAATTGAGTTATAAGAATATTGAATTAAAAACCAGATCGTATAAATAACTATGAGACTTAAATTGAAAATATGGCGTCAAAAAAATTCTCAAAATAAAGGAGAAATGGTTTCTTATGACATTAATAATGTTTCCCCTGATATGTCTTTTCTAGAAATGATGGATGTATTAAATGAGGAATTAGCAGAAAAAGGAATTGATCCAGTAGCGTTTGACCACGATTGTAGGGAAGGAATTTGCGGATCCTGTTCAATGTTTATTAATGGAGAAGCTCATGGTCCGGATAGACTAGTAACTACCTGCCAATTGCATATGCGAAAATTTAAGGATGGAGATACTATTTATATTGAACCATTTAGAGCAAATAGTTTTCCTGTAATAAAAGACTTAGTTGTAGATAGATCAGCATTTGATCGAATTCAGCATGCTGGAGGATATATATCTATAAATACATCTGGAAACACACAAGATGCTAATGCCATTCCTGTGGAAAAAAATAATGCAGATAAGGCTTTTGATGCTGCTACATGTATTGGATGTGGAGCATGTGTTGCAACATGTAAAAATTCAAGTGCAATGTTATTTGTTTCTGCTAAAGTTTCTCAATTTTCACTTCTTCCACAAGGTCAAATTGAGGCTAATGACAGGGTATTAAATATGGTCAAACAAATGGATGAAGAAGGATTTGGAAATTGCACTAATACTGGAGCCTGTGAAGTGGAATGTCCAAAAGGAATTTCTTTGGAAAATATAGCTCGAATGAATAGGGATTACATTAAAGCAAAAATTTCATCCTAATCAGTTTTTTTTTAAAACTAAAAAATGGTTGTCTTTTACATTGCCAACTAAAATTAAATTTCCAAAAGGAGCTGCAACCGTTGATCCTGACATTTCATTTCCCTCTTCAATATAGATTTGATTAACTATATGGTCTTGTTTTGTTTTGTATTTTATATTTATAATTTCAGATGGAGAAATTTTATTTTTTCCATCAATGTATGAATTAAAATGCAAAAGATTAGGATGGGCACCTACCCATAAATCTCCATTTAAGTCAAATTCAATATTATCAACACCTGTTCCGCAAGAAATATTTTCTATGAATTTTAATGAGTTATCATATTTTCTTTCATAGACTAAAATTTCAAACTTTCTTGGTGAAGCAACGAAAATTAATTTTCGTTTACTATCATAATTAATTCCATTTGCATAAGAAATATTAGAAGCAACTTCAATAAAATTTGTTTTGCTGTTATAATATACAACGTTTGAAAAAGGAAGACCTAAGTAATCCTCAACTAATCGAGGGAATCCTTCTTTATAGCCGTGATCATTTGTAAAATAAAATGATTCTTCATCTACTAATACAATATCATTAGGACTGTAAATTAATTTATTTTTTAAAGTTTTATAATGTATTGCCTTATTTTCAATAAGTTTAAACAGTTCAATAAATTCACCTTCATATGTGTGATTTATAGCCGCTATAGTTGTCTCATTATTTTGGGAATAAATTGAAATACCGTGTGGAGCAAAAGGTTTCTTGAAATCTCTAGTTAATAAAACCGGGTTTTTATCTAAATTTTTTAAATCAAGAAAATATAAGCCTCCATATTCTTGTTCTGTTGCTGGAAATTTTTTTCTATGAGTTGATGATATTATGGCAAAACTATCAATATGGTTAACGGTAATATCTTCAGCTCCTGGAACATTTATTTTCTTTAGTATTTTTCCATCAAAATTGTTATCAATAGATTTGAAGAACCCTGTGCTTATAAAAATATATCCAACGTAACTTGATATTATTATGATTACGATTAAAAATATTTTATTTCTCATCTATTATCTTATCTATCAATAGCAAATTTTTCTTCAAGAATCCAATTTGATCTTATAGTTATTTCCTGATCATAATGAAAAGTTTTTTCAGGTTGAATTTTTTTTAAAAAATTACCAGTATCCCATTTGCCA
>Ga0209534_10002285_pt1 | contig 19165 bp, 12 predicted proteins | sample COG_07_FD_184751 | JGI IMG/M metagenome (GOLD analysis project Ga0209534, IMG submission 184751) | Pelagic Microbial community sample from North Sea - COGITO 998_met_07 (SPAdes) (version 2) | ecosystem: Environmental > Aquatic > Marine > Neritic zone/Coastal water | place: Helgoland, sampling...
CGATAGATACCTCATCGACCTTTACACATTGTTTGTTGGATTCGGGTAATTTCAGTGGGTACTTGCTTACTTCTTCTAGTGAAGGCTGTACAGATAGTGTGGCCTTGCCATCGATGCGTGTGGGGTATACCAGAAAATTGGATAGTTTGGTGATTGCATCGAATGAAAAGTATTATTTAAACGGCACTTGGGTTTTGGACCCATCTGCAGTGATTGGATTAGGAGCTCATTTTGAAGTTTATCCTGGTTCCCAAGGATTTGATAGTTTATATATTTCTTACGGAGGCAGTGGATTGAGTGAGCCAAGTTTACAACCAAATCAAGCCGCCCATGGATGGAGTCCAGTGGCGCTTTTATTCGAACCGCAAACCATTTGCGCCTACCTATACACTGCGGACGGATGTGTGGATTCGCTATGCCAACAGATTGCTTTTTATCCAACGGTAGTGGTACCGAATTTTTTCACTCCTAATGGAGATATGGTAAATGATGTCTTGGAGATTCAGTCGACAAATGCGGATCGCTTAGTCCAGCGTGTGTATAACCGGTGGGGCCAATTGGTATTTGAAACGGAACGTCCCGATATCTTCTGGGATGGAAAAGTCGAAGGAAAACCTGCAGCGGCAGGTGTCTATTTCTTGGAGTTAGAAGCCTCAAACCTATACACTACGGGTCAGCCGATACTGCAACGAAAGGCCATACATTTGATGAAGTAGAGGCCTACACGAATAAACATCGCATGAAATCTAAACTGCTTAACATTATCACCTCCGCCATCATTGTACTTGCGCTATTATCGTTTTATGGATGGAGTGTTAGAACACATGGAACCCCAGGGAAAGCTCAGGGTTTATGGGGCAATTTCTTAGTGACACTAACATCTTTTCCAGATTTAGTGACCCGCGCCGCCGAGGAAGTGGAAAAACTTCCGGGGACCTTTGTACCTACACATCCCGATTTTGAGCCTATAAATAGGTTGGATTACGATCTAAACGTACTGGTTACCTATACAAATGAAGCCGGCAATAGAGCGGTAGAGGTTCGCAACCTAAGGACACAATCCATTGAAAAGTCTTGGGAAGTCAAAGGCGGATTGAAGCCACACCATCGTGTGATGCATCCACTTTTGCTCTCTAATGATCGTGTTGTGTATGCGACGAACGGATACGGTGGTATTTATTGTATGAATGATAAGGGTGAGCAGCTTTGGCATCAATCCGAAATTGGCCACCATCATTCGATGAATAAGGGGTTGGGCGAATCTATGTGGGTTTGCGCTTATGATTTATCAGAATCTTCGCATCCTTCTAACGGAGTGGCTTACGAGATGGGAGGGGTGCAATACCAATTTTTAGACAATTACATCGTTCAACTCGATACAGAGTCAGGAACACTACTCTTTAAACGTTCAATGGCGGAATTGCTTCTGGACAAAGGTTTAGAGCATTTGATCATTAAGAGTGTAGTAGTAGACGATCCTATACATTTAAACGATGTACAGCCTGTTTTAGAATCCAGCGAATACATGCTCGCAGGTGACGTGTTTTTAAGCTTTAGAACCTCTTCTGTTCTGCTTCATTACAGGCCGTCAAACGATAGCATCATTCGTGTGATTGAAGGTCCGTTTACCAGTCAACACGATGTGGATATTATCGATGGAAAAACCATTGCATTTTTTAACAATAATGCTCCGACAAAAAGATTTAAAGAGGATGGAGGTCGTGGTCAAGAAACACAGTTGCTAAAATATCCTTCGTTTTCATCACACATAAGTTATTATGATCTTTCTACCCGGACCTTCAGTACGCCTAATAAAGAGGTTTACGCTCAACATGGGGTGTATTCATTTACCGAAGGTTTGTTTGAGGAATTACCTAACGGTGACGTCTTTATCGAAGAGCAAAACCCTAGTCTTATTTGGGTGTTCAGACAAGACAGCTTGATGTTTAAAGGAATATTGCCTTCACATCATGAAGGACACCACCATTTACTGAATTGGAGCCGACCAGTGGACTAAAAAAAGAAAACCCCTCTAAAGCCAAGGCTAGAGGGGTTTATCGATCTCTTGAATAGGTTATAGTGTGATGCTGTAGTATCCCGCTTTTTGCTTTTCAAAACCGTATTGAATACCGTTTGGAACGACGGTAACTCCTTCAGGAAGTCCAGCAGGATCTACTTCGAACTTCTTTAATGAGAAGCCGCAAGCTATTACATTGACATTGTTGGCATTTAAAATCTCCATGAATGGATCCATGACCTCTGGTGTGACCATGTCTTGAACAGACTTACCGCAGATGATGACATTGAATTCTCCAAAGGCACTAGAATCGGCAACAGCTAATTCACCTGCAGCTTTTGCAATTGCCTTGAGTTGTTGAACGTTTCGGTTCAATACGAAATAGTTTTGCGGAGTAACGGCAGATTCTTCAACGTTGTCTGCTGTCGATTGTGGTGCGCAACTGCTCAGTAAGCCAGTTGCTAATACGAGGGATAGAAGTAATTTTTTCATTGTTTGAAATTTAGTGGAAATGATAATCGGTTCCAGGTAATTGTGAAAGTACGTTGTCACCTAAATCCAAAGCTTTTGCGCGGCCATCTCTTACCGGAGCGATGGTATCCACGTGAGCCAGGTATTCTTCAATAAGATCATGTATAGTGTAGTCCATAACCACAGTTTCCACCGTATTTGGCATTCTACAAAGCATGTGTAGCGGCTCGCCTTCCCGACGACAAGCGGACATTTTATAAAGTTTGTCCATTTCTATGGGTGCTCCACCAACTAAAATGTCCTGTACGCGTTCACCTTTTGCGGCACTGGCATTAAAAGTGAGTTCCATACCGGAGAAACGTACTACCCAACCGCCAAAACGTTCAGAAGCTTTTTCTGCAAATACATTGTGTAGTTCTTTTTCGAGCCAATCTTTGATTTGTTGACCACTGGCTTTACCAATCTTTACTTTTTCGTTTACCGGAAGCATATTCCAGATATCACCTCGAGTAATTGGCGCAACGCCAGCCTCACCAGGGTTTATAGGTGGCGAGAAGCGGAATCCATTAGAAAGGGCAATATCTACATCGTTCTTCCAGAATGCTGCATCAGTAATAAAGTTATCCATTGGGTTTTCGACCACAAAGTATCGGTACAGTGGGGTAGTGGTGTATCCTAGGACATCATTGATGTCCTCGTTGTAGGGTGCCAATTCATTTTCGATTACCCGCGCAACAGTCTCATCTGCGGGGTATATGTTCGGATCAACTTCTACTAAGTCATATTCCTCCTTAATGATTTCTCCATTTTGAACGGTGAGAACCATCTTTCCTACAAAAGAAGCAAATGCGCCAGGTTCCGTAACCTTTGCATGCCCTGCTTGCAATGGCTTGCGAATGCGTTCATGAGTATCATTGCCTAAAACGTAATCCACCTGCGCCAAAGCAGGATGGTTAGCTAGGTCAAATTGTTTACTAATGCCAATATGGGTAACTACGAAGAGAATATCTACATTCTCTTCCTCTTTAAGTTTTGTGACCAATTCTTCGAGGTTGTCTAAAATGGGATCAAAATCTAATCCTTCAGAGAACGATGGGTTTTGACGAATGGGGACCTCCGGATCATTATAAGAGAGAAACCCTAGACGGTTCCCATTGATTTCTTTAATCCAATATTGAGGGAAAATTGGTGCTTTTCCTGCTTCGTCATGAAACATGTTTGCAGTGATGACCGGCGTTTCGTAGCTGTTCAATACGTTCATCATTTGTTCCTTGCCGTACACCACTTCCCAGTTCCCTGGTATTAGGAAGTCATAGTCCATTGCTTTTACAATTGGCCCAAATGCTGCTCCTTGAGATAAAGCTGCGATTGCTGAGCCTTGAATCAGGTCTCCTCCATCTAAAATGATGGTGTTAGGGTTGGATTCACGTTCAAGGTTGAATAGGGTTTTCATGTTAGCTAGGCCACCCAGGGTTTTAAATGATATTTCTTCATTCTCCCAAAATAACTCACTGTGCGGCAGCACTTGCCCATGGATATCGGCGGTTTGTAAAATCGTGATTTTTGTGGGCTCACCGTTTCCATTAGCAGGTGCGTTACAAGAGGTAAAAGCTGCTGCTGCGATGGCGAAAGTGCTTAATAATCTAAGTGTCATTTATACGTAGGTTAATTTATGTAAAGTCTAATTTTTAACGGTGAAGCGGATGGGGTAGAGCCTTCATTTACGAGCGTCTCCTGAAAAAGAACAGTCGGTGCTTTTAGAGTCGTGACTGTTTGACGTCGATCACTTAAAATGCGGTTCAATATTGAATGAACGGAACACGGCGAAGTCACCAATATCAAGATTACGAGAATCACTAGGCTTAGCGATTTATAAACGATGGAGTGTGATTTTAGCTTCATTGTCGCGCAAGATACAGGTAAACTAAAAGTTGCATTGGACTTTAGTCACGATATTAAACGAAACAAGGCCTTCCCGCAATGGAAAGGCCTTGTTAAATGCAGACAGCAGCGCGGTTCTAGCTGTTTGAACTACTATTATGGTACTCTTCTACCAAGCGCATTACTGCTTTTACTAAATCTTTGGTTTCAAGAAGAAGGTTAAAGTAAAGGGTAGTATTCTTAGGACTAACTTCTTCCTTACGTGTGCGGGCAATCTGTGCGTCTATTTTGTCTGATATTAACGCTAGAATTGCATCTTCTTGGTCCAAGCATGTACTCAAATCACCGAAGCTTTTTGAAGTGAACGCTTGCTCTACAGATACCAGCATTCCGTCAAAGGTGGTTTGGATTTCATTGAGGTCAGATATTTGACTTTTACTTAACGGTTTGTGGTTGTTATCTATGTGCTTGAAGCTCTTCTTTGCAATAAACTCCAAAGATTGAACCACGTCTGTCAAGTTCGCGAGAACCATGATATAGAAATTAGAACCGCGAACGCTCGTCTCATCAAGATTCTTAATAAAGTAGAATAAGTGATTACGCAATGACTCTACCTCATCTTCAAACTTACCGACACGTTTACGCATTTTTTTAAGCGCGCCTGTATCTTGATTTGACAAGCCGTCGACAACCCCATTGAAAATACTTGTAGTGCGGTAAATGGATTTTGCAACGTTATCAGCGCTCTCTTCTATGATTCCCTGAACAGTTTGGCTTGCAGACTTCTTCAGGGAGCTATGATCCGATTGCGCATTTGCTTTTTTCTTATGGCTTAGATAATTACGTACAACTAAAACGCCAGCGAAAAGTAAAAGTATCGCGACAGCTGCCCCACGTCCCATGTATATAATGTAGGTTAAAATACCAGCGAACGTAAAAGCGCTGAATGCAGTGAAAAACCAACCGCCAATAACGTTCACGACCCCGGCAACGCGATATACTGCGCTCTCTCTTCCCCATGCACGATCCGCTAGTGAAGTACCCATAGCCACCATGAATGTCACGTATGTAGTGGATAACGGTAATTTCATACTTGTAGCAATGGAAATCAGAATTCCGGCAACCGCAAGATTTATAGAAGCACGAATCATATCAAATGCCGGAAGGGCTTTTGCTTTTTCTTCCGAAATTTCAATTGCTGGCGTTTGGAAACTATTCGTAATCTTAGTCTGAACAGCAGCAGGTAAAATGGTACTTATGACGCTTACTAGTTTTGTTGATCCTTTAACAATACTTCTAGATAAAATATTCGGTTGAAAGCGTTCACTTCCATCGCCTTGACGAGAAAGATCAATAGACGTATCTGCAACGGTACGGGCTTTCTTTGAAAATGCCAGCGTGACGACCATAATAGCGCCTGCAATGAAAAGCAAGCCCGGCTCGGTTGGAACTTTCTCAGACAATATTTCCATTGAGAATTCAGAGGCGGGTATACCAGATACAGACCAGGCTTCGTAACTGTGGTAGGCGGCCATTGGTACACCTATAAAATTGACTAAATCATTACCTGCAAAAGCTAGTGCAAGTCCAAAAGTTCCTACCCCAATAACGATGATCAGCACATTAATTTTAAAGACTTTATCAATGATAAACATGAGTAACGTCCAAAACGCGAGCATCAACCCAATCACTAAAAAGGAATTTTGCGCCAGAAAGTCTTTGATATCGCCATAGAAAGGAGTCCCTTTGAGACCCTTAAAGAAAATAAAATAGCCGATCGCAGTTAAACAGATACCTGCGAATACGAACCCGAAGTTTTTAACCTTCTTTTCATATTGGAAACTGAATACCAGTCTGGATATCCATTGAACGAGCATACCCACGGTAAATGAAATTACAACGGAAAGAAGAATACCGGATATGATTTGCTTGGCTTTTTCAGTATTGATATAGTTCACTAAATCCGCGGCGGTTTCAGTATCAGACATACCGATCTTAATCAGTGCCATTACTACTGCAGCGCCCAATAAGTTAAAGACTATTGAAACGGTAGTTGATGTTGGCATTCCTAACGTGTTGAAGAAATCTAGTAATAGAATATCTCCAATCATCACTGCCATGAAAATGAACATGATTTCATCAAAATAGAATTTTGACGGCATAAAGATGCCCTTTCTGGCAACTTCCATCATACCGCTTGAGAATACAGCACCGATAAAGACGCCTAAACTGGCGATAATCATGATTTTCTTGAATGAAATTGCCTTTGAACCAATGGCTGAATTCAAGAAATTTACGGCATCATTACTGACACCTACAACAAGGTCTGCAACTGCTAGTAGGGCTAGTGCAAAAATCATCAAGTAGAATATACTGTCCATAGTTTAATTTTCTTATTGCGAAGCTACGCTCACAATGTTATCTGAAAGTTAAGTTTAGAAGTGCAATTCAAATCCAGTTCTGAACAGTATTGCATCGCCGTTTCCGTCCTTAGTTGAATAGCTTATGTCGCTTTGCACTTTGAGTTTGTGTCCGACGACAAATTTATTCAGTCCTAAAGTATACATTGCTACTGGTGCAGCACCTGTAATATCATCATAGCTCAGTGTGGTGTAACGTCCTGCTACTTCGACTTTTTCTGAAATAAAATAGCCCGCAGCAAAATTATAAGCGTTACCAACTAATACGATATCCCCGGTGGGTGTTCCGTCCAATTCTACAGCAATTGGATTTGCCGCGGTTCTATTGGCATATTCAGCCATAAGTGAGAATCCTTGATGCTTGACAACTAAATCAATGAATTGCGAGGTGATGTTGGTTTGATATAGGCCATCTTCGATGAACATGTAATCTCCCATATTCGATCTGGTTTTTGAAGCATCTGCATTAAAGTCATAGGTGTAGGCTACCATTACTTTGAGTTTTTCCTCTCTAACCGTTGATGACCCCATGTATTCACCTTTTTTAGCGAAGCTACCTAAGGGAAATAATTCTACGCGTCCGGTATACTGAAGGCCTCCTTCATTACCCGTAGCAATATTTCTACCTTCACCTTGAGAGATGGCAAATTTTTCTTTTGAAATGAATTGATCACCAAATTTAGTTGTGTGACGCAGCTGTATTCCAAGATCACGATCTATGTTAAACTTACTGTTCAACAATGACCGGTCTACAAGCTGCAGATTCGCAGAAGATATCACACGCTCAACATTGCCTGGAAGTTTTGTTTGACCTGCCCACAATTCGAAGCCAGGTGCGAATTTCCACTTAATAATTGCATCCAGTATATATCTCGGAGAGTTCTTTGTGAACTCATTTGCCCCCGACATATCATTATTCGACAGACCAAATTCCATTTTGTAACCAATATTTGGATGAACGGCCCAACCGTCAAATTTGAAACGCGAACGACGCACTAGAAAATCATGCGCGACGGGTGCCAAACTATTATCTGTAATGTCACTCGTTCCGTAGTAACGTACTTGAATTCTCGGCGCAAACTTTACGCTGAAGCTACTGTCTGCAGCTACAAAGTTCAAGAGTCCTTTACCAAAACTAGTTTCGTCTACACCTTGCTGTGCGGATAAATTCATGCTGACTAGAGCGATGAATAAAACTGAAATGCTTCTTTGACTGCCCATTATATTGAAATATTTGATGCAAAGGTGAAAGCACAAAGTTTAATTTCTGTTACTTGAAAGATAAGGTCATGTAAACTCTATGTTAAGAACTAATATTGGGTTTACATTGTATTAAATGGTATATAATTGAATGTAACTTTGTCCTTTACACAAGCAAGATGACTTTACAGGAATTTTATAATCAATTAGATTTTACAGCATCTTTGGTATTTGCCTTACCTGAAGGAAGATTGGTTCCCGCTCATTTTCATATCACGGAGGTTGGACAGATTGATAGATTTTTTGTGGATTGCGGGGGTACCGTGCGCAAAGAATCTGCAGTCAATCTCCAGATGTATACGGCCCAAGACTTTAATCATAGGTTAACAGTACCTAAGCTTAAATCAATCATAGAGATGTCGATTCAGCAATTGCAACTTAGAGGTGATTCAGAACTACGGGTGGAGTATCAGGGAGCCACCATTGAAGTGTACGGATTATCTCACAATGGATATCAGTTCATGCTTCAGCCTTTACAAACGGACTGCTTGGCAAAAGACAAATGCGGCATTCCAGATAACCAGCCAAAAAAGGCTGTGCAGACATCCTGTACACCTGGTTCTGGTTGCTGTTAATGGTTATTCTATGGCTCTTTGTAAAGCATCGGAGCCGCCCACAATGGGAAGCGTCAGTCCAGTTTTTTTAAGGTCAACAGTCAGTCTTGTGCCTGCTTTAGGGTGAAGTGTGAATTCCTGATCACTAGAAAAAATCATCAAACCTATCTTTTGCCCCGCGGGGATGATTTGATCATCTGGTTGAAAGTCAAAACTTAAGGTGTAAAAGTTCCCTGGTTCCAGCGGATGACTTTCGGAAATCGATTTTGAATTTTGTGGATCAGCCCAGCCTCGGGTAATAATGTTGTTGTAGATGGCAGCATCGCCGTCGCTTCGTTCACCATCCCACGGCAGAGAAACCAGCCATACACTTAGGTTGGCAGCTGGTGCACTGCTCGATAATGAGAGTGTAATGCTTGCCGTACCTGAAATATGTACGTCTTCACTCAGCAATGGGGTAGTATATAATAATCTGTGTGGAGAATTCTTGACGCGTGCGAGGTATTCTCCGGTGAAGGATACATCGTCTATGAGTATTTCCTTTTTACGGCTGCCCTTATCAGCGGTCAATCCTCCTTGTGCATTTCCGCCTTTGGTGAGGTGTAATTCCACATCTTCTGATTGAGGATGGGGATAATCCGGATAAGGGGTAGGGGATTGTCGATTATCGCCTTCTCGCACAATCCACGCCTTAGGATCCTGTTCTACACCGTTTTCAATTTCAAAAAGATACCTGGTAAACCATCGGTTCATCATGGCTATTGGTGGAGGTCCGCCGTGGCCACCTTGATGGTAATAAATTTGGACGGGTAGTCCCATTTCTCGGGCCTTGTTGTAAATGCGGTAGCTGTGCTCGGGCATGACATTCCAATCGTTAAACCCATGTGACATCAACAGCGCAGCCTTCATAGGGGCCATATCGTTCAAATAATCGCGGCCCGCCCAAAAAGCATTGTAATCTCCTGTGGCTCGGTCCATATTTTCTCTCATTTCTTTATCGCGAATCGTCTTGTTTCCATAAGCTCTTTTGGACTCTTCACCGCTATGTATGAATTCGTACAAGACGTCGATATCCTCACCTAAGTAACCACCGGGACTGCGAACCAATCCGTTGGAACGGTAATAATGATAGTAAGAGGTGTTGGGAGCGACGGGTATAATAGCTTTTAATGCTTCCACCCCAGTAGTGGCGGCAGCCAACGGTATGGTACCGTTGTAAGAGGTACCGGTCATGCCTACTTTACCTGTGGACCAGAAGGCATCTACTTTCTCATTTCCTATGCGATCCTTATAGCCATTATTCTTCCCTGCCAGCCACTCAATCACGGCCTTTGGCGCAAGCGACTCGTTATCGCCTCCCACCGTTGGAGAACCGTCGGATAGGCCCGTACCGGGTGAGCTGGAATGTACCACTACGTAGCCTCTTGGCACCCATGTGCGTACTTGGGAATTTGAAATAATAGGACGTTGGCCTCTGCGAACTACCTCGACATGCTTTGGCGGTGCCGGTACTTCTCCAATCTCATGCGCTACATTCCAAAATAGATCTCTATCATTACCGGCTGTTCCGGCATAATAAGGGCTTGATTCGTAAATTACTGGCAGTTGCAGGCCGTCATTCGTTGCAATAGGACGTGTGACATCCACATGCATTCGATCTAATTTGCCGTCTCCGTCCGTATCAAATTCAGTTTCTACCCATAAATCTTCACGAATCCAATTTTCAGGTGATGAAAAAGCAGGAACGATTTGGGCCTCACCGTTTTCAAAGAACGGCCTGTTTTGAGCGTCTATTGCCACCGCACCACTTAAGGCAAGGCTAAGAAGAAAATACTTCATGCGATCAGTATAAATTAATAAGCAGAAGTTATGGATTAAAGAAGATTCTAACTAAACCAACCGCTTTTCTTTTCGATCAACCCAGCTGCAGCTAATCGACCACTTTCCATAGCTGCATTTAAAGAGCCGTTGAATTGGGTATCACCAGCTATAAAGATATTCTCTGCAATTAGACTGGCACTAGGCTCACTGGTATACTTCAGGTTTTCTAAGTTCGGGAGTGCCTGCTTTATCCTAAAATTAGTGATGTGTTTTACATGACCTGTGCCACAATAGGTTTGTATTTCCTTTTTGACGGTTTCCGTGATTTCTTCCTCACCCATACCTTCATGTTTGAGCGTGGTTACGGACAGTATGGTTCGTCCCTTGTGATCCTTATAGGCATATAAGTTATTGCTAAGTTTCCCATGATCCGCCACTAGCGCTATAGTTCTATCAGGTATGGAGGTTTGATTTACCTCAAAATAAAGACACATACACGACTTCCATTTCGTCTGCGCATCGTGTAAATTGGGAATAAGCGCAGCGGCGTTAGACGTAACAATCGCTCCCTGGTTAGGAATTTTCTCCCCGCCTTTGAGGGTAATAGTTGCACTGTTTATGGATTCCACCTCGCAATTAAATTTAAAAGTAGTCTGAACCAATTTAGCTTTAAGCTGCGTACTTATGGCACCAATACCGTCCTGAGGAATCATAGCATACCCTTCACCGAACATTTTATAGACGAATTCAAACATGCGGCTGGACGTCTGCAACTCTGTCTCGAGAAAAATTCCAGCAAAGAAAGGTTTAAAGAATCTTGAAATTATGGTGTCGGAAAAGCCAAAGACCTTCAAATACTTAAGTGTACTTACTTCTGGTGTATTAAAAATTTCATCGAGGCTCTTTTTCCTTAATAGGAGGTTGAGCCTTAGGACATTCACCTTATCTGCAATGGTTCCAATTCCAGAAAATAAGGTGGGCAGTAGTACCTTCCAATTTCGCATGGGATCACCAATCACATATCGCTTTCCGTCTACTAAAATTTGCGCACCGGATTCCAATTTCGTCAGGCGCAGCGCTTTGAGATCCAAATATTTTTTAGCGAGAGGATAGGCGTTTAAGAGTACTTGAAAACCGAGGTCGAGCTGGAAGTCTTCCACTGTTATTGTTTGAACCCTCCCTCCAGAAGTTCCTTGTTTCTCAATGATCACAGGATGAAAGCCTGCTTGCTCTAATTCATAAGCCGCGATAAGCCCGCTAATGCCTGCTCCAATGATATGGATGGTCTCCTTTTGTTTCATGCGATTTTTGAGTGTTTACTAGTATAAAACCGGGCATGGCAGATTTAGTTCGTCACATTTTTAGGCTAGCTTGAGCCCTTTTATCTTTTCACAGGGTTGAGCGTCGTGCATTCATTGAATCTTAAGCAAGGCCTACGAGTTTCTTGATTCGCGCTCGTAAAGTGAAAGGGATTTTTTTCGCTTCGCTCAAAAGAACCCTAGAGGGGGAACGCTCCAAGACAACTGAAAACCAGTCCGCCTTCGGCGTCCTGTATTTTTTATACCCATCCCGCTCACTGAAGCAAGCTTCGTTCGCGCATGAGCATAAAAAAAAAACCAGCGTTTTACGCTGGTTTTCAGGTGTTTATGCGGAGAGAGAGGTACTAGAACCTTTTCTTGTATTACCTTGAAAATCAGTGATTAACAGCGCTTGCTTCCAAGCGGGGTTACGATTTGGATAGTTCTCCTCCGACAGAGGGCTTCTCCGGATGATGCGCCAAATTGCCAACCAATGTGAAGGTAGTAAATTATAATAACTCCACGCGATAGGGTAGGTGCTTTTTGGGATTACGCTGTGGTATTCGCGGAAGTAGTGTTCGGAATATTCCGAACGCGCGTTTGGAATCACGTATAATTTCAAAACCTCAGAATTCTCAGTACTTTCAGGTTTAGGTCAAAACGAAGTCTCAATCTCAAGGTAAAGAGGGGTATTGGATTCGGTTGCCTTGCTCTGCGGGTCAAAACAAAGTTGAGATCTCAAAGTAAAGAGGGGTAGTGGAATCGGTTGCCTTACTCTCTAACTAAATCATTCGTTATATTTGTCCCTGATGCAAATTAAAAGAGTAGTCATATCATGTTTTTTACTATTTACTTACTCATTAGGGTTTGCACATAACCTAATTCCCCATTGCGAAGCCAGTAACATTGAACACCAAGAGAATTCGCATCACCATCACGAACATCATCAACATGATTCTGACGATAAGGATATTGACCATGAGGATATTGTTCATAATGGTCATTTAGATGCTGGTTTTTACGACTATGTTTTATGCTTTTTAAGTGATACAGAACACCCTATACATGACTGTAATCTAAATCATTACCTTCCTGCAAATACATACGACAAAGTAGATACAGAACTCTCGAAAGCCAAATTTATTGCCGTTTTAATTACTGTTTTCTCCACTACAGAGCAAGATGAAGCACTTCCTAAAACTCGAAGTGAATTTGCCTCTATTTATCTATCGCCACCCATAGGTGATTCACCTCATCGAGGGCCTCCTTCCTTTTCTTGTTAGAAGATTGTACCCGATAGTTTAATCGGAGCAACCATCTATTATTGCCTGTTCGGGTTCTCCGAAGAGGCATTGCTGCATTCAAATAATAAGAAATAATATAAATATGATTAATCAAATAATATCTTTTTCAATAAAGAACAAGCTGATTATGGGCTTTCTCACCATTGCCTTTATCATCGGGGGAATTTGGAGTGTAAGTCAAGTTCCGCTTGATGCCGTACCGGATATTACCAATAACCAGGTACAAGTCATCACACAAGCACCCAATTTGGGAACAGAGGACATTGAACAGTTTGTTACCTATCCTGTAGAGGTGGCTATGGCCAACCTTCCTGGGGTAACAGAAATTCGCTCTGTCTCCCGTTTTGGATTATCGGTAGTAACTATCGTTTTTGAAGACGAGATGGGAACCTACCTGCCCCGACAACTGGTAGCAGAAAAACTCACCGAAGTAAAAGAAGAAATTCCGCAAGGATTTGGAGAACCTTCTATGGGGCCAATTTCTACCGGTTTGGGAGAAATCTATCAATACACTTTAAAAGTAGATTCTGCCCATAAGGGACAATACTCATCTTCCGACCTGCGCACCATGCAGGATTGGATTGTCAGCAGGCAAATGGCAATGGTTCCAGGAGTGGTGGAGATCAATGCCGTTGGTGGAAAAATCAAACAATATGAAGTTGCCATTTCACCTGACGAGTTGAAAGCTATTGGTCTTACCATTATTGATGTTTATAATGCACTCGAAGCCAATAACCAAAACACTGGTGGAGCCTACATCGAAAAAGATCATTATGCCAATTTCATTCGGGGTGAAGGGTTGGCACGGAGTATCGAGGACATAGAAAATATTGTGGTTAAAAATGTCAACGGCTTGCCTATTAGCATTAAAGATGTAGCAAAAGTTCAATTTGGTTCTGCGGTCAGGTATGGCACATTAACACAAGATGGACAAGGAGAAGTAGTTGGTGGCTTGGTGATGATGCTCAAAGGGGCTAACTCCAATGATGTTATTGTACGGGTAAAAGAAAGAATGGCAGACATTCAAAAATCATTGCCGGAAGGTGTGATAATTGAACCCCTATTAGACCGTAGTAAACTCATCGCAAAAACCACAGGCACGGTAACGGAAAACTTAATAGTAGGTGCATTGATTGTGATTTTCGTTCTGGTATTCCTACTCGGTAACTGGCGAGGGGGCTTAATTGTGGCCTCTACTATTCCTTTATCCTTATTATTTGCATTTATAATGATGCACTACTTTGGAGTGTGGGCGAACCTAATGAGTTTAGGAGCAATTGATTTTGGAATTATTATAGATGGAGCAGTGATTATTGTTGAAAGTACCGTGTTTATGTTACACGGAATAATTCTCAAAAAACAAAACATTACAGCTAATGTGAGAGATGATGTCGCTTATAAATCATCAAGTAAAATGATGAACTCTGCCTTTTTCGGTCAGCTCATCATTCTGATTGTCTTTATTCCAATACTGGCATTAGAAGGCGTAGAAGGCAAAATGTTTAAGCCGATGGCACTTACCTTCATGTTTGCCATGATTGGCGTAATGATTCTTTGCTTAACCTATGTTCCCATGATGTCAGCATGGTTCATCCGCAAAGGAACTAAAAACAAAACATCCTGGGGAGATAAATTCGTGAAATGGTTGGAAAACATCTACGAACCGATTTTAGACAAAGCACTTAAAAGGGGGAAATGGATTTTGGGTTCAGCAGTAGTATTACTTGGATTGGCAGTATTCATATTTTCTCGAATGGGGGGCGAATTTGTTCCGCAGCTCGATGAAGGCGATATAGCCTTTCATGCTATTCTGAAACCAGGTAGTTCCTTAACAGAAATGATTGAGACAACCACTAAAATTGAAGGAGTTGTTAAGAATAAATTTCCGGAAGTACAGAAGATTGTCAGCAGGATTGGAGTAGCAGAAGTTCCTACTGACCCTATGCCAATGGATTTGGCAGATATCTTTGTGATTTTGGCTCCTAAAGAGGAATGGGTAACGACTAATTCAAAAGATGAATTGGTGGAGATGATGAAAGAAGAACTGGAAAAAATACCAGGAGTGAATTATGAATTTACCCAACCCATTGAAATGCGATTTAATGAATTGCTCGAAGGTGTGAGAGAAGATATCGCCATTAAGCTCTACGGAGAAGACATTAATACACTCGCTACCAAAGCAGAAGAAATATCCAAAATAATTGCCGGAACAAAAGGAATTGGCGATTTGCGAGTAGAAGCAACAACCGGACTTCCTCAAATGACCGTACGGTACAACCGGCACAAGCTGGCACAATATGGTGTAAATGTGGAAGACCTGAATACCGTTATTCAATACGCATTTGCTGGAGGTAAAGCGGGAGTGATTTTTGAAGGGGAAAAGCGTTTTGATTTGGTGGTTCGTCTGGATGAAAAACATCGCAGAAGTATTGACGACCTTAAAAATCTGTATGTCAATTTACCAAATGGTTCTCAAATTCCACTTAAAGAGGTTGCTAGCATCAGTTATCAACCTGGCCCGATGCAAATAAGCAGGGACAATACCAATCGTAGAACTTATGTAGGTATCAATGTAAGAGGCAGGGATATAAAATCATTGGTGGAGGAAATTCAACAAAAACTGAATGCACAGCTCGAACTACCCCCAGGTTATTATATCCGATATGGTGGTGCATTTGAGAATCTGGAAAGAGCCAGTGAACGATTAAAAATAGTCGTTCCTATTGCATTGGCTTTAATATTTCTACTCATTTTCTTCGCCTTGAGATCCTTTAAACAATCCATGATGATATACATGGCTATTCCGCTTGCAGCAATCGGAGGGATATTCTCCCTTTGGCTTCGTGATATGCCATTTAGTATTTCAGCAGGTATTGGATTTATTGTTTTGTTTGGAGTGGCAGTATTAAATGGTCTGGTACTAATAAGCGGATGGAATGAGCTAAAAGAAGAAGGTAATCCAAATTTGAATGATAGGATTCGCCTAGGAGCAAGAAGGAGAATAAGACCTATTCTGCTCACAGCCCTCACCGATGTATTGGGCTTTTTACCAATGGCCATTTCTACTTCTGCCGGAGCTGAGGTACAGCAACCATTGGCTACCGTAGTCATCGGTGGAATGATTAGCGCAACCTTATTGACTTTGTTTGTATTGCCAATTCTTTACAAATGGGCAGAAAATAGAAGTGCTAAACTGGCTGTTCCAAAACCGATTACGGCGTTGTTGCTGATTGGTGGTATTTCGTTTTTTGCTTCCAGTGAACTTAAAGCACAAGAGGTTAAGGGTAAAACATTAACCACATTGGAGGAAGCTATTAATATAGGATTAACTGGCAATGGTAATGTTCAGGTAGCTAAAACTAATATTGAACTGCAAGAACAAGGTAAGAAGTCAGCTTACAGTTTAGATAAAATCGACTTTGGTATTCAATATGGTCAGTACAATAGTTTTGAAAATGACTTTGCTTTCAACTTGAATCAACGGATTGAATTTCCAACTGTTTATTCCTCACAGCGAACACTGGCACAGGAAAAAATAGAAGGAAGTCAAATGCAACTTTCGATTACTGAAAATGACCTTATACGTAACGTACGTATAAGCTGGTATCAACTCGCCTACCTTAAAGAAAGGGAAAGGTTGTTGTTGTACCAAGATACCATTTATGGCAGGTTTCTTCATGCAGCAACGATACGTTACGAAACAGAAGCGACCAGCCTTTTGGAAAAAGCAGCAGCAGAAACCAGGGTAATGGAAATCCAAAATGCACTCAAAATCATTGAATCAGATATTGCCATTCAAGAAAAGCAACTTCGGATATTGCTGAATGATACCACTGAATTAAGTTTTATGCCTGCCACTTTGGATGAGAGAGTACTCACCAATAAGCAGGATTCTACACAATTTTCAGGTAATCCTTTGTTGGCTTATGCCAGGCAGCAGATTGATATTGCTAATGCTGAAAAAGCAGTACAATCCGCTAAAATGCTTCCTGACATTTCGGTAGGATATTTTAATCAATCGCTGATAGGAGGCCAAACAAGTGATGGAAACATTGCAGGATCCTCTAATCGCTTTACAGGTATTCTGGCAGGCATATCCATTCCATTGTTTTACGGATCTTATAAGGCGAGTATCAAATCAGCCAAACTAAGAGAAAATATGGCACAAACCAATGCCGACTATTACAGTACGGTGCTTCAGGGGCAATATGAGCAGCAATTGCAGGAAGTATTGAAGTATCAGGGTAGTTTGGGCTATTACCGGGACAAGGCGGTTCCGCAGGCGAATTTAATCATTGGCAATGCTCAAAAGAGCTTTGAGAATGGAGCAATTGATTATGTGGAGTATTTCCAAAATCTCAATCAGGGGCTAGAGTTAAAATTCAATTACCTCAATACATTAAACGGGTACAATCAGGCAATTATTAATCTGGAATATCTTATTGGTAAATAATACCAAAATATAGAAAAAATGAACTCAAAAATAAAAACATACATCCTGCTATTTGCAGCAAGTTTATTCATAGCAGCCTGTGGAAACTCAGGACATGAAGAAGAAGGACATGAACACGAAAATGGTGAAGCATCCGAACACCATGAACACGGAGAAGGGCATGAAGAAGAAGTCCACTTTTCCGAACAACAGTTTCAATCGTTGAACATGAAAGTAGATACACTTCCCTTCCGAAACATCAGCTCTTATGTAGAAGCCAACGGGCAATTGGAAGTGCCACCGCAAAACGAAGCTGCGGTTACAGCTATTATTGCAGCCAATGTTACCTCCATCAAGGTAATAGAAGGCGATAAGGTAAGTAAGGGACAAGTGTTGGCCTATCTAAGCCATCCAGACCTGATAAAATTGCAAACCGATTATTTCAATAGCTGGAACCAGCTTCAATACCTTGAAAAAGAATATCAAAGGCAGAAAAAACTCTATGAAGAAAAAGTAGGTTCGGGGAAAGAGTATCAAAAAATACAGTCTGATTACCAGTCAATGAAGGGCAATGTAAATGGTTATGAAGCACAGTTAAAAATGATGGGATTAGGTCAGGAAAAAATAAAGCAGGGAGAGATATACGAGCAGATTCCTGTTCCCAGTCCGATTAGCGGACATATCCGATTGGTAGAGGTAAAAACCGGGCAATATGTTCAGCCTCAAACAGAAATGTTTGAAATCGTAAACATTAACCACATCCATGCTGATTTGATGGTATTCGAGAAAGACATGCACAAAGTAAAGGAAGGCCAGAAAGTGAGGTTTTCCATTGAATCCTTACCGGATAAAGAGCTGGAAGCAACCATATACGCAGTCGGAAAATCGTTTGAGCAAGACCCCAAAGCGATTCACCTCCATGCAGAAATTGAAAACAAAGAAGGATTACTGATTCCCGGAATGTATGTCAGGGGGCGGATAATGACGGAAATTATTCAAAGCTATGCCTTGCCGGAAGCTGCGGTGGTTCGTGAAGGGGAAAAGTACTTCATCTTCACAGCTAAAAAAGAGAATGATAACGGAGAAACAGAATGGGCATTTGAACCGGTAGAGGTCATAGCCGGAGCCATAGATGAAGGGTGGATAGAGGTCAAACTATTAAAGCCGTTAGAAAATAGCGTAACAGTTGCCTGGAACAATGCCTACTATTTGTTGGCCGAAATGAAAAAAGGTGAAGCAGAGCATAATCATTAATAAAATAAAAATATGCGCTTTTATCAGATAGCCCTTCCTGTTTTTACAGTTGTTTATCTCTTACAAGTATTTGTTATTCAAAGCTGGATACAATGGAAAAAAACGGGTGTCAAACCATACGTCTTTGGCAATACAGACAGTCCACACGACTATTGTGGTAAAGTATATAAATTGATGATTGTTGCAACTTGGGTTTCAATCTCTTTCTTTTCATTCTTTCAAGATCAATATAAGTTTTTACTTCCCTTTTGGTATTTGGAATTTGACTGGTTAAAACATGTTGGTTTTGGGATGGGACTTACTTCTTTTGTATGGATTATAGTCGCCCCGGAGAGAGAGGTACTAGAACCTTTTTTTTGTAAACCATTGAAAATCAATAATTAACAGCGCTTGTTTCCAAGCGGGGTTACGATTTGGATACTTCTCCTCCGACAGAGGGCTTCTCCGGAAGAT
>Ga0209534_10002307_pt1 | contig 19061 bp, 16 predicted proteins | sample COG_07_FD_184751 | JGI IMG/M metagenome (GOLD analysis project Ga0209534, IMG submission 184751) | Pelagic Microbial community sample from North Sea - COGITO 998_met_07 (SPAdes) (version 2) | ecosystem: Environmental > Aquatic > Marine > Neritic zone/Coastal water | place: Helgoland, sampling...
CGGTAATCGAGATTGTACAACACGCTTTGGGTGTTGTTTCCATAGTCAGAATATTGAATGTTGGTTCCAGCTGCGAATTTCCATTCTTCCATATGATGCTGGGTTTGAAAACGGAGTTTGGTTTCTTGTTCGTGGGAATCGTTTTGGAACAAGACGCCTGATTTTTGGGCGTTGTCTTCATAGCGGGAAAAAACATTCTGCAAACGATTGGTACTTACAGAGGTAATCATAGAACCCTTTCCACTCTTGAATTTTCTCTTCCACGAAACCCCCACTGTAGTTGTTCTTTGTTGAATGATCGGCACCTGTTCAACAGTAGCTTGTTGTTCAGCATCAAAATCATCGGGCGCTTTTACAGAAAAGTCGTCAATGGTACCCAAGCCCAAAAAAACAAGGGTATTATAGGCGTCAATTTCATGATTGATCTTCCATTGATAGTCCCAATAATCCGGACGAATGGGCAAACCTATCAATTCAAAAAGGAACTGCAAATAACTCCTTCTAACGGAAAATAACATGGTAGTTTTGGCGGGCTTTTCCTTGTCCTTTCTAAAAAGCGGCCCCTCTAGAGTCAAAGCTGCCTCACTAGCACCAAACCTAAAATTACCACCAAAACGATTGGGATTTCCCTCCCTTTGTTCAAAAGACAATACTCCTGATAAGGGATTGTCATATTCTGCACCAAAAGCTGAGCTAGATAATGTTACTTCTCTTATAAAAGATACATTGAGCATCCCGACTGGTCCTCCTGCACTTCCTTGGGTACTGAAGTGATTAATATTAGGGATTTCAATCCCGTCGAGATAGTAAACGGATTCGTTGGGGGCACCTCCACGGATGATAATGTCATTTCTAAAACCACCGATGGAGGGAGAAATTCCCGGCATACTTTGAATGACCTTCGTAATGTCATTGTTTCCTCCAGGATAAGTTTCGATTTCTACCGCTGAAAAAGTCTGCGTGGAAAGTGGGGTTTCTACAGAGGTTCTGAATGGGCTTTGAAATACAACAATCTCATCCAATTCGTTGGAAGACTCCTCTAACAAAATTTGCAAAGGAGGAGTTCCAAAAGTTTTTACAATAATATTGAAAATCGTTTGGGATTGGTATCCCAAGTGGCTGATGGTCAAATTATAAGTTTGGGTTGGGACATCCCTGAAAGTAAAATATCCTTCTTCATCTGTAGCCACTCCCATAGAAGTGCCATCGAGCAGAACGGTAACTCCTTGAATCGGAAGTTGTGTTTGATGATCAAGTATCCTACCGTTGAGTTGGCCAGAGATTTGAGCAAACATTAAACTGGGTACTAACGACAGTATGACTAATAGTCTGTGCATGTTTTTTTGTAAAAATAATGTAAAGTTGTGAAAGGAAAATAATTTTGTTTAGTTTATTATGAAAATCTTTAAACAAAAGTAATTATATTTGAATTATATAATTTTATTTAAATGGAAAATAAGAGAAGAGATTTTTTGAAAACTGCCTGTGCACCCGTTGTTTTTTCTATGTTTGGTATCAGTATGCTAGAAGCGTGTAGTTCTGGAGATGATGATGGGTATGGAACCAATCTTCCTTCGGAAAGTGGAGATACCTCGGATGATACTGATGCAAATACTTCAATAAGTATTGATTTGTCTAACTCGAGTTTTTCTGACATTGAGGCTGTGGGAGGCTGGATGAATTATACAGCACAGAAGATGCTTTTATTGAGAATTAGCGATACTGAAATTAGAGCCTTTAGCAATATTTGTCCTCATGCAGGTGCCAACAATCAGTGGAGTCACAACAACTCAAAGTTTACTTGCAGTAATCACAACAGGTCTTTTAACGACGATTGTTCAGGTTCAGGTTTAAAATTAGTCTGCTATACCACTAAGATCGAGGGGAATACACTCACTGTGACTCGGGAGTAGCCTCCTTTTTTTCTTTCCTATTTTCCTTTCTATCCCTTCTGGATTTTTGTTTGACGGCAGCTTCTTCTTGCTCCAGTCTCTTTTCCTCATTTTTAAGGTCAAATTCAGCCCTCAATTCATCGAGTTCAGCACTGTTGATTGGTTCTTGGTCTGGCGCCTGAAGAGCCACGTCATCTACCGTAAAATTTGCCTTATCGGTTTGTTTTCTCATGATTTCCTTGGCTGCTTTCAGGTTGTAGTATACCCCCGGATCAATCATTTTATTGGCGACATAATTCTCTTTTTTGGTCTTGTCCCAACGCACAAAAACAAAACCTCCGTTGACACTGTCCAACTTTACCCTAAAAACCCGTGATTTATTGGGTAGGGTTTGATAAATCTTAATTTTTTCGGGAACATAGCCTGCAATGTCTAACAAATCTTCAACAAAAAACCTTTGTCCTTCAGCCGAGGGATCATTGATGGGTTCCAGATACTCATCCTCATAGGCTTGAGCCAACAGTTGGGTTTGGATTCCCAAAAAAATGAAAAATAATATTTGACAAACTCTCATGGCATCAATGATTTATCTTGATCTGTAACATTATATTTCTTCCCATCTCATCCGCGTAAAACCGCAATCGATTGAGATAATTCCTGTAGGATGTATCCAATATATTATCAAAGATAAGAGATACACTGATTTTATCGGAAAAAAATGGATAAGGCCCCCAATGGAATTCCATACTAAAGAGATGATAAGCGTTTGGGGGTGAACTAATGTCAACAAGCTTTCTCACCCTTTTACCATTTTCCACAACAGAAGTTTCAAAATTGTGATTTGGAAATTGATTTTGCCTTATAGTAATTTTATTAGAAACAGCCATTGAAAACGATTTGAATTTAGGGATTGAAAACTGAATATAATTAGTTGATGTAAAAGGGGGCATATTAATTATAGGTGTCTTACTTTTTCTCTCAAACCCCTCTACCCAAGAAGAACTACTTCTAACTGTGAAATTTTTGTTTAGATTTAAAGAAAAGTCTAAATCAAATCCCCTTATTGTTGAACTTACAGCCCTATATTCCCAAACAGGAAAAGCACCTCTAATAGTATATTCAATTCCAGTAGGCTCAATAATAATATAATTTTCACCTCTGGTGTAATATGAACTAAGATTGAATTTAAAATTTCCAATTTCTTTTTCAAAGTTTACAACAAATTTTTGTGTGGTTTCACTTTTTAAAAAAGGGTTACCGTACTCAATAGTAGCCAATGAATGATGAAGTCCATCACTAAAAGTTTCTGCTATATCAGGAGCACGCTCGGTATGGAATAAATTTAGACTGAATTTTAACTTCTCTGTTATATAAAATTTTACTCCAGTGTTTAAAGACAAATTATTAAAAACCAACCTTTGCTCAACTAACTTTTGACTTAACACTTCATTTATCACAAAAGCACCCAGCTTTTCCTCATAATTTTCTTCTCTCCAACGCTTATTTTTGTAATACTTCTTGATGTGATTGTTTTGATGGCCAAAACGAAATCCAAACGCTAGACCAAAATTATTCGATGGAACTAAACTAGCAGTAAAATATGATCCTAATTCTGTTTTAAGATAATCAGGTATTAACCTTCTTGTTCCTGTGTCTGGGTTTGAATAGTTATCCTGAATTTGAAAAAAAACTCCTGAATCTAATAACCAATTTGATTTCTCCCATTTATAACTAGAAATTAAATCGTGGGTATTTAATGTAAGATCAATTGCAGGCTTATATTTTAAATCCCCCCTTCTCACATCATACTCCCTTCTGTTATTTCTTTGCCAACTATATTTAGCATTTAATTTACCATTTGAACTATTCCTTTTAGAGTATTGAGTACTTGCAGTATAATGTTTGTTTATTTGTTTTGGAGAATTTACTTGATAATCAAATGGATTTATAATTGTGGGTTTATCTGACTCAATTGCAAAAACCAAATCATTAACATTTCCTACATGTGAACTCTTTAGGATACCAATTTCTTGACTGAAATAACTGAAATTTGTTTTCCATTGGCTGAGAATTTTGTTTTTTCCCATCGAAAATGAGATATTGTTTTCATTATTGCCAGTATTGGAAAGTACATAATCCGGTGCCGAAAAATCCCCATTTCTTTTGATCGTTCCTTGAACTTTAAAATAATTTCCATTACTGAAAGATTTTGTCCAAGAACTAATAAAATTTAAACCCCGTCCATTTGTGTAACTATTTAAAATTGATTTTCCGTACAAAGAATCATTAATTGCTGGAAGCCTATTTTCAAGAACTACTATACCCCCGGGAGTGTCACCAGAATATTTTAAAACTCCTGCTCCTTTAACTAATCGAATATTATCAAAAGCATTTTGATCTATATTTGGAGCATGATCTTGTCCCCATTGTTGGTTTTCAATCTGAATACCATCATAAATTATTCCAATGCGACTCCCAAACATTCCATGAATCATCGGTTTAGATATTCCATTGCCAGTAGTCAAAATATTTACTCCACTGATTTGCTCCAAAGCTTTCGCTAAACCCCTTCCACTGTATATATCCTTTTGAAGTTCAGAAAGTAAATAGGTCTTAGCTGAAGAGGAAAGTTCTCTGATTTTGCTATCTTCCACAATTACCTCATTTAAAGATTCAATGTGGTGCTCAAGAAAAAATTTTTTAAAAACTGATTTTTTTAAATTTAGCTCATTAAATAAATCCTCACATTTTACATGCGAAATTTTTATATTTATTTTTCCAGAACATTGGTTTTTAAATTTGAAAAAACCGTCATCACCTGAATATACTTTTTGGTCACTATCTATAACTTGGATAGTTGCATGACTTATGGGTGAATTATCATGTAAGTCTAAAATTTGACCTTCAAATTCAAGATCACAGTCCTGACAATAACAAAAAGAAGCGGCCAACAGGGATAAGCCGACCGCAGTTTTATTGTTTTTACAACAACCTTTAAATTTACAGTTTCTAGAATTTAAGTTGAATAGCTTTGCAAAAAAACTAAAAAACTCATTCTTCAACATGGACTTCAAACTCAATTTCAAAGTCGGTAGCACCGCCAAAATCATTTCTGGTAGAGCCTGTTTTAGAAGTTGGTTCATGTATAAGATATCCTACAACATCTCCAGAGGTTTCTCCTGTTGTTGTCCAGGTCGTTTTAATAAATAATGGTTTGCCATCACTATCTTTAGTATCGTTTGATGCAGATGCAATTGAGAAACCACTTAGCTCATCAGTTATCGCATAAAATACTTGATGCTCGTCGACCTCCTCAATGATCTCTAATGTAATATTTTCAATATTATTTGGATCAGTGTCATTATAGATCATCATGGATACATTGTAACTTGAATTGGCCTCTAGTTCAATTTCAGCATGTTCTCCTTCATGATCATCATGATCGTCACCTTCTTCTTCTTCATGATCCTCCTCACCGTGATCGTGACCTTCAACTTCAAAATTATATTTTGTGGTTTCAGAAGATCCAACTTTAGTTACCTCTAGAGTAACCAAGGTAATTACTTCCTCCTCATGAGCTGGTTCGGGATCTTCATCTTTAGAGCAAGCAAAAATTAAAATAAATAGAAATAGGGCAAAAATCGGTTTTAAGTATATATTTTTTAACATGTTATTAATTTTTAAATGATATAAGGTGTGATTGACCCAGTAGTAGGGTCAAAAGAAAAAATTATCTAAAAAAATTACACCTTAGGTGGACCACGAAGTGTATCATGTATATCTATAGAAAAGGAATCTCCCTCATTGAAAAAAGAAAATTTCTTTTGCTGAGAAGCATAAACAAAAGCGAAATTAGTCTCAAATGTAATTTCTACACTTGGAGCAAATTGATAGTCAAGTATGTCGCAATCTAAATCAAGTTCGTGAAAGTGGGTTTCAGAAATTTCACAAGTTTTATGCTCGTGATCATCAAATAGGTGAGAGAAAGAACCCAAATAAGGCAACATTAAAACAGTTGTCAATAAGGATGATAAGAAAATTTTATTTAGGTTGATTACCATTTCTCTTAAATATTAAACGCTACAAATATAGGTGTTAATCTTTAATTTTATCATATTTGCTTTACACATAATAGATAAATGAAGACTATAACCAATGTCGCAACTTTACTTTTTATTTCGACGCTTTTGTTGAGTTGCAATTCTAGTGTCCCAAAACCCAAAAAAGAAGCATCCTCCCAAAAACCTCCCAATGGAATGGTTTTGATTCCTGAGGGGGCTTTTATGATGGGCAGTGATGGTCCTCAGGCACGCCCTGATGAGAGCCCAGTTCACCTTGTTAAAGTTGATGGCTTTTGGATCGATCAAACGGAGGTAACCAACTCGCAGTTTGCCACTTTTGTGGAAGCCACTGGCTATGTCACCACGGCCGAAAAACCTGTAGACTGGGAAGAAATGAAAAAACAACTTCCCCCCGACACCCCTAAACCCCACGATTCCCTCTTGCAGGCCTCCTCCCTGACTTTCAAAACTACCAACGGTCCTGTTGACCTAAACAATTATGCCGCATGGTGGGAATGGAAACCCAAAGCCAGTTGGCAACAACCCCGAGGAAAAGGCAGCTCAATTGAGGGCAAAGAAGACCACCCTGTGGTTCACGTTTCTTGGGATGATGCCAATGCCTATGCCAAATGGGCCGGTAAACGACTCCCTACAGAAGCGGAGTGGGAATGGGCCGCTAGAGGTGGACTCAAAGAAAAAAAATATCCCTGGGGAGATGAAGACATCAATTCGGGTAAAGTGAAAGCCAACAGTTGGGAAGGATCTTTCCCTTACGACAATACCAACAAAGATTTATTCTTTTATTCCGCTCCTGTCAAATCTTTTGAAGCCAACGGATACGGTCTTTATGATATGGCCGGGAATGTCTGGGAATGGTGTTCGGACTGGTACCACTACGATTATTACAAAACACTGGAAGGCAAAACAACAAGCAATCCTCAGGGACCCGATGGTAGCTACGATCCCTACAATCCCTATATTGCCCAAAAGATCATTAGAGGTGGATCATTTTTGTGCAACGATACCTATTGCTCTGGCTATCGTGTAGCCTCAAAAATGAAATCCTCACCCGATACAGGTTCACAACACACTGGTTTCCGGTGTGTAAAGGAACTCTAGATATTTCCTTTTTTCATTTCTTCAATAGCATGGTGTGCTGCTCTCGCAGTCATGGCCATAAAAGTTAGAGATGGATTTTGGGTAGAAGTCGAGGTCATACAGGCACCATCGGTAACAAAAACATTTTGACAATGGTGCATTTGATTCCATTTATTGAGCAAGGAGGTCTTGGGATCGTGACCCATACGAACTCCTCCCATTTCGTGAATATCGTTTCCGGGAATACGGCCATTATCATTGGTTTTGATATTGGTAAATCCGGCTTTAGAGTACATTTCTGAAAATTCATCAAAGAAATCCTGTAGCATCTTTTCGTCGTTTTCGTCATAATCTACATCCACTTTGAGCTGAGGAATCCCCCAAGGATCCACCAAATTTTCATCCAAACTCACCTGATTGCTTTCCTTGGGTATGGTTTCTCCCATCATATGGGAATTGACATTCCAAACGTCGCTTTCTTTGGTATTCAACAGATTTTTATACAAGTCCTCTCCTATTGGTGAAGTGTCATGAATCATTTTCTTGCTGGCGCCAAAACCTGCAGCATAACCCCTTAGGAAATCCGTTTCCTGACGGTAAACATTTCTAAACCTCGGCAAATAGGACGAAGTAGGTTTTTTTCCATCAACACGTTTGTCTTTATGTCCCTCGTGAGTCGCAGAAATTACCCCCCTGTAATTGTGGAAGGCAATGTATTTACCTAGCAATCCACTGTCATTGCCCAAACCGTTGGGAAAGCGATCCGAAGTAGAATTCAACAATATGAGGTTAGTATTCAGAGTAGAAGCATTCAAAAAGATGACTTTAGCATAATATTCAGTAACCTCTTTGGTATGCGCATCAATCACCCGAACCCCAATGGCTTTTTTCTGATCCTCGTCATAGAGTATGGAATGCACCACACTATCGGTTTTTAGGGTTAAATTTCCCGTTTTCATCGCCCACGGAATCAAGGTGGAATTGGCGTTGAAATAGCCTCCAAAGGGACAACCCCTTTGACATAAATTTCGACTGGCGCAAAGCCCTCTGCCTTGTTCCACATAAATCGGTTTGCTTTCAGTGAGGTGGGCACATCTTCCATAGATCACATGACGATCCTTGTAATGCTTTTTCATCTGCTCACTGAAGTAATCTTCAACACAGTTGTTCCCAAAAGGCCTTAAAAAATCACCATCGGGAAGTATGTCCAAACCGTCTTTGTTGCCACTTACCCCTACAAATTTTTCTACATAGGTGTACCAAGCATCGAGGTCCTTGTATCGGATGGGCCAATCCACAGCAAAGCCATCTCGGGCTGGACCTTCAAAATCCATATTGCTCCAGCGTTGAACCTGTCGCGCCCACATAATGGACTTACCCCCTACCTGATAACCCCGAATCCATTGAAAAGGCTTGGTCTGTACATAGGGATGCTCTTTGTCCTTGACAAAAAAATGCATGGCGTCTTCTCTAAAAGCATAGCAACTGTTTGCAATCGGATTTTCTTCCCTAATCTTGCCTGGAACCGCTCCACGATGCTTAAACTCCCAAGGCAACATATTGGTGGTGGGATAATCCTTTAGATGCTCTACATTTCTACCGCGATCCAGTAGCAAAGTATTAAAACCTTTTTCACAAAATTCTTTGGCAGCCCAACCTCCGGACATACCCGCACCAATAACAATGGTGTCGAATTGATTTTCCTTCTTCATTTTCTTTGGGATTTATACGGGAACACAACCCAAATAACGATTGGGTATAAATTCGTAATTCAAAAATTCAGTCATATACCGTTCTGAAGTCATAAAATGACGCAGCGACCAATGTCGGTTTTTTTGCATAAAAAAGCCCAGCTCACCCGGATGGGCTGCAGCCCTTTGGATGGTATAGTTTTGGGTGTTAAAATCCAATTCTTCATAAGACATTAAAAAAGTCTGTTCGATCAGTCCTTTAAATTTTTTTAATCCCATCTTATAAAAATCCAACTCCTCCGCTGTAAGAGCACCCTCCATTTGATTGAAAATAAATTCCATTCGGGTTTCGGGAGTAGGAAAGGCTTCACTATTGGAGGGCAGTATGGCCTCGGTTAGCAATTGGATAAGATTTTGATCCGCTTCATCCAAAAGAGGAGACGGGGAAGGGGTGAAAGTACAATGACTTAGGAATCCCAATCCGCCAACACCCAAGGCAATGGTTTGAACCGCTTTTCTTCTTTTCATTTGTTTAAATATTTATGGGGTCAACTAAAACTTTGATGATCTTAATTTTTCAAATTTACCTATCAAAGATACATTTTATTGTAAAAAAATTAATTAGTATGGAGCAGATGATTAAATCACCAACTAGTTTAAGGGTTGAATTTAATAAATATAAACATTAATAAATATAGTTAATAAAACTATTAATCTACTTTAAATCAATCTATTAATGGTCTTTTTTGAGTGGCCATTTACACCAAAAACCACTATCTTTAAAAAACCCAAATCATCTACTGCCATCAATTGTTGCTGGTTTTATATGTTTTTGGAGATATAAAGCAAAGAGATCTCATACAGTCATATCGCATAGGGATATTATATACCTAGTACGATATAGCTTAATTAAATGAGGGAAAATGAATTTAGAGGGAGTTACAAGATTTCTATTATATCTTATTCTAATCATCATAATGTTCTTATCGTTTTCACATTATGAGATTCAAAATGGAAAAATTATTATTTGGTGTTTGGTTTTGTCCTACATCATAATTGAAATTAGCTTGTATTTTTATAATAGAAAAAGAAGTGACCGTGTTATAGTAAAAATCTACCAGCGATCAATATGGAATCTTGTTTTAATAAAATAGCCAAGAAGTTTTTTATAACAGCAGTTTTCTTATAGGTATATCCTTTTTTTAATGCTAAAAATAATCTATTACATAACTATTAATAATCTAAGAAGCTTCTTTGGAAGAGATTTATTTATTTATTTCTTAGGGTTACTAGGCATAATGTTTTTAGTAATAAAGGGACTATATGGTCAAGTAGAAAAACATCCAGAATGGTTTTTAGTTTTTACGTTTGAGATTTTAAGAATACACCAAAAAAGAAAGGATCTTCCATTATTAAAAAAGAAATATTTTTCAATTCTCTTTTCAGAATACGTTTTCTATTCTATTCCAATTTTATTTTTGTACATAGTCTCAAGTCAATGGATTTATTGTTTGACTATACTTTTTTTAATAATTTCAATAATCTTTCTACCAAAATTTAAAATTAAAGTAATAAAATACCCTTTTGCTTTTTTCCTGCCATTTTAGACCACTGTATTCAGAAAAAATAGGCTGTATGTTTTATATCCTATTTCCATTTTTCTTATCATAAAGGGATTTACTGTAGGAAATATTGGATTAGTATATTTAAGCATATTGCTGATTTTTCTCTGCATCTTTAACGTCCTTTCTCAAAGAGAGTTAAAACATCACATTTGTATCAGTGTTCATAAAGGAGAACATTATATATCAAGGCAATTACAAAATACTTTAACGAATTGTATTATTGCATTTTTCCCATTGGCTATTTTCATCTTATATTTTGATGCAGTTCAAATTTGGGTATTCATTCCCGTTTTTATTTTATTACTAGAAATAAATCTAATCAAATATGCTTTTTTTGATGATTTAATAAAACAAACTATAGCTCTTATATTTTGTTTAGTTTTAATTCCATACTTAATTCCAATACTTGCTTTCCCCTATCTCTATTACCTCAGTATAAAAAAAATCAACTTAATTCAGGATGTTAAGACTGTTCATTGAAAATAAATATTACGGGAAAAAAAAGGTGTTAGAATCAATTGAATTAAAGATTGATTCTAAGGGTGTTTATGGAGTAATCGGAAAAAACGGGGCTGGTAAGACTACTTTTTTTAAGTGTATTTCTTCACAAACAACTTTTAAGGGTTTTGTTCATTTGAATCAAAAACCAATCGAAAAAGATAATGTAGGTTGTTGCCCAACTAATCCTTTCTTATATGACTATTTGACAGCCGAAGAGTTTAAAAATTTTTTTGCTAAACTTTATAACCTGGAAAATAAAAAAAATAACATTTTTGATTTACCAAAAGATCAATTGATAAAGGATTTTTCCTCTGGGATGAAGAAGAAAGCTTATTTAAATGCGCTACTCCAAAAAAAATACGCTATTTACCTCTTCGATGAAGTCTTTAATGGATTGGATATTGAGTCTGTCTTTACGTTTGAAAATGTAATTCGCAAACTGGGAGAATCAAGTATTGTATTTATCTCTTCTCATATATTAGCATCTCTTTTTAATATGTGTAATAGTATTTTTTTAGTCAATGATAAAAAAGTGAAGAATTTTAAAAAAGATGAATTTGATCAGATCGAGTCTTTTATTAAATATTGATTATTATTTTAATTATTAAACATCCATTTGTCAAATATAAGATCAAAGATATCCCAAATCAAACAACAACGGCATCACTGATTGTGGGGCTGATTATTTGGCCTCTTTAGCGGTGTTTCAATAAATATATCTCATCTTAACACAACCTAGGGTTGGCTTCTGTATATTACCTCCCCTTTAGCTTCTTTTATCACTGCTATTGGTTTCAATCCGTATATTAGAGAAACTAATTCAATTGAAACTGGGCCAATGCGAAACCATAAAATATTTTTTGGGCTTATCAGGACGCTGATGCTCATCGCTTTTTCCGTTTCAAAAAGTAAATCCTTCTAAGTAATGAATAAAACCTTTTTTATCGTGATCGCTTCATTGATCCTTCTAGGATCGTGTTCAAAAAAAGAACCCTATCTCAAGGTGGGTCTAGTCGCTGATCCTCAGTATGCCGACAAACCAATTTCTGGCAAAAGGCACTACAGAGAAACCCTCTGGAAACTAGAGGAAGCCATTGACACCTTTAATTACCACAATATTGATTTTGTCCAAAATCTTGGGGATGTCATTGATATCAATTGGGAAAGTTTTGATGCAGTGCTGCCGATATACGACAAACTTAAGCCTAGTATTGAAAACTACCAACTTCTGGGAAATCACGAATTTTCAATTGACTCAACCCGTTTCAAAGACATTCTCAAACGCCTGTCAATGCCTGATTATTATTACTCCTACTCCAAAAAAGGATGGAAGTTTATTGTATTGGATGCTACGGACTATTCCTACTACTCCAATGCACTTCACGATCACAAGTTGAAGGAGATCGATATGTTGTTCGAGAAAACCAAAGGTCAGACAAACAGTTACCGTTGGAACAGTGCTATTGGAACAGCCCAACAAAAATGGCTCAAACAAGAATTAGACGTTGCCCGTTCGCAGAATCAAAAAGTTATTCTTTTTTCTCACATGCCTTTAAGACCAAAAGACGATCCCCACAATTTGTGGAACGGTCAAGAAATCATCAATATCATTGAAAAAAGCGAGCATGTAGTCGCGTTCATCAATGGGCACAATCATTCTGGCGGCCATGTATTAAAAAATGGGATACACTATATCACAGTATTTGGAATGGTTGATACTCCGATCAGTTCCTATGGAATACTCGAATTTTACAAGGACAGTTTGAGCTTACGGGGCTATGGAAACCAAAAAGACATCAGCATCAAATTATAAGTTATGTGTTTGCTAACTGTCATCCTCAGAAATCATTAGATGAATGAAATAAAAAAAACCTGTCTACTGACAGGTTTTATGTACCTCGGGTGGAAGTAGGATGTATGTTAATCCCTTGTACTATCAATCAATCACTTATAAGAAATAGCACCTCTTCAATACCAATAAGGATAGGCTTTTTGGGATAAAATGGTAAAAGGCTTTCCCGACTATTCCTTTTTCATTTGGGTACTACTTGGGTAAATAGTACTTGTTTTACTTGGGTAAATGTTGTGTCTTATAGTATAGATTTAGAACTATGGGAAAACTATTTAGACAACAACTAAAACCTAAAAAGGACTGGACTTCAAGAGAGAATAGATTATACGAGGAAAAGGAGCATCACATCTACCTCCGCTTCTCTTATTTTGATGAAAACGCTGAAAAATGGAAATACCCCGAAATCAAAACAGGGGAAAAACTACCAGCCACCCAGTTCAACAACTCCAAAGGGGAAGTAAGTGGTAGAAGTGATGAATGCATCAAGATAAAGGATAGACTATTAGAGATTGAGAAGCAGTATAATAGTCTTTTGAAGGATTACAAAAAGCAAAACCTTCCAATCACAAAAGATTTTGGAGATAAAGTTATTTCAAAAGCACTTTTAGTTAGTGAGGGAAAGAAGAGACTTAATAAGGAGGAAAAGGAAGTAGGTGCTCTTTCAGCATTTATGGAAAAAAGGTTCATCCCCGAAATGGGAAAAATCAAGTATAAACATAATGGGATTACAAAGATTGGATTTGCACTTAACAGACAACGCAACTTGAAATCTATATGCGAAAAGTACATTTACTACACAAAGAAAACTGGGTACAATCCCTTTTTAGCCCTAATCAACGCAGATGACCTCCAATCCTATGAAGACTGGTTGAGAAACGACCAAATCCACGCAGAGGGAACAATAGAGACTGATATGAAAGGTATTTGCTCTATTATCAATCACGCTAAAAATCATTTCAAGGTTCCAGTCAATAGGGATTACAAAGAGGGCTATACTGTTCCAACTGCTCCACGCAAAAAAACAAGCGATATTTTCACCCTTACCCGTGAGGAAATCAAATCTATTTCAAGTTTAGACCTACCCAAACAGGGAGTGAAGGGAGAAATCCATTATTTAGAAAATACAAGGCAACTATTCCTGCTTCAATACTACACCGCTTTACGAGTAAGTGATTTGGTAGAAGTAGAAGTTATTGAGGTATTTGAGGAGAAAGGAAGAAAACTGGCTATTCTATACAACAGAAAAACAGATAGTGAAATCACAATCCCAATGCAATATTTCCATAGGTTGTTGTTGCTGAGGCCAATGCAGAAGTTCCAATTCCTACATTATTGAAAGCATCGGTTAAACCTGTAGCTACTCCAGATCCAATCAAAACGTTATTGGTTTGGCTTGTGGTCATTGTTGGAGAATGATCAACAATTTTTAAGTTGCCATTCTCGTCTATACTACCCCCTAAACCAACATTGGTAAGTCTTGAACCATCTCCTACAAATCCTGTTGCTGAAACAACTCCGGAAGTATTGACAAGTTCTATATTATCGTTACCCAATTGAATCGTGTTTGAAGTGGTGACATTTGCACTATATCCTAGAGCAGAAGAGTTTTCAATGCCACTGGCAATTCTAGTTGCAGCACCAATCAATGTTGTTCTTGAAATGGTACCCGTAGTTCCATATCCGGCGCCATCTCCAATTGCAGTATTTTCCTGACCTCCTTCAAGGTGATATAAAGTATGAAACCCAACTGTTGCATTTCGGTAACCAACTTTCAAGTTATAAAGTGATAATGCTCCAAATGCGGTGTTGAAATTTCCCTCTGTGAGAAAAATCAAAGGGGCATGTCCAACTGCCGTATTCATATGTGAATAAATTTCATCACCTTCTTGTTGCCATTCATTGAGCTGATCCAAAGTTGATCCTAACCTAAGTAATGCATAATTACCTATTGCAGTGTTCTTATCAGAGTAGGTGGAATTTTGCATTGCCAATCTACCGATAGCTACGTTATCTTTTACAGTTATTGAATTTTCCATAGCATTCTGACCTATGGCAATATTTGCATGTCCAATTTCCAGTGATCTCAAACCTCCCCAGCCCATGGTAATATTTCCTCCACCTTGCTCTAAGACTGGAAGTGTATATGAACCTAATGCAATATTTGATCCAGTAGATTTCGTAGCATTATACATTGACATATGCCCTATGGAAATATTATGTTGACTAATTTCAGTATACGTAGAAGTGGAAGTTTGAGGAGAGGCGAAAGCACCTGCACCTATTGCAATATTTCCTGGTACTCCAAGAGCTGCCTCATTTAATGTAGTACTTGGGTTATCTGATAAAATACGGAATTCTTCTATTCCTGATAGACCATCATTTATTAATTGATTTGTGCTTGGTCGATTGGAAATATTCATCAAAGCTTTAGGACCAATGGCCACATTATTTTCTCCAAAAGAGATCTCTTTCATAGTGTCAGCTCCAATAGCTACATTAGATAATCCATCGGTTAAATCCAAAGCTACACCTGATCCGATCAAAACGTTATTGGTTTGGCTTGTGGTCATTGTTGGAGAATGATCAACAATTTTTAAGTTGCCATTCTCGTCTATGCTTCCTCCTAAACCAACATTGGTAAGTCTTGAACCATCTCCTACAAATCCTGTTGCTGAAACAACTCCCGAAGTATTAACAAATTCTATATCATCATTTCCAAGTTGAATCGTGTTGGAAGTGGTAAATATTGAAGCTGTATTTCTAGAAAATTCAGCAACTGGTACACTTGTAATTTGATTTGTACCCATGGTTTGATAATTTCCATCAGTATCCAATTCCTCCTTCAGAAAAACGTTTTGACCCCAATCTATTTCTGAAAAATCTATACCTGTACTTAATTTTGTCCCACTACCAATGTAAATATTCACAACACCATCGGAGGGAGTAGTAATTTGATGTTCCTCGATGTATATGGGAGTAGAATTAACTCCATCATAAATGATACTGAATTTAATATTCACATCGGAATTCTTTAAAATCATTCCATCGGAATCCTTTACAATAGCCTGGTAATTAATTCCCTGTTGAGAGAATGAATAAAAAGATATACTAAATATAGTAAATAACTTAAAGTAGTATGTTTTCATATTACTTATAATGTGAGATTATAAATATGTATAAAAAATTGATTTTTTTTAAAAAAAAACCTATTTAAAAATAGTTTAATTCAGTAAACTTTCATTGTTTTTTGGTAAAACCTATTAAATAATGTTCTCAACGAAGAATAATTTTAAACATTAATAGATCCAATTTAAAAAGATAAATACATCAAATGATATTCAACGAATCCTATATAAAGTACTTGAAGCATTAAGCTTTATCTTTTTTTTTGCATTTAAACCTACTGCAATATTACTGCACTGGCAATATTTTATTAGAATTTGTATAGTTTTTATACAAAATAAGTGGAGTTTCGATTTTGAAAAAAAATAACAATGTCATTTAATAAACTTTTTAACCAAAAATATCCTGATTTTATCCAGATTCTTTTAGAAAAAAATTCTGATTTATCCCCAAGAGAGATTTTAATTTGCATGTATTTAAAACAGAATTATTCCAACAATGAGATCAGTGATAAAATGAAAATTTCCCGGACAACAGTTGATGCTTACAGACACCGAGTTCGAAAAAAGTTGAACCTAAAACGATCTGATTCCATAGTGAGTGTTTTGAATCGTCTTTAAAATTTAGTTCGTGCAAACTAAAACCATCAAATTGAAAAGTGTTTTTGTTTTACTGGTGTGGTTTTCTTTTATTATTTGGCCTATATCGGTTAAAGGACAACAGAGAAGCCATCTTTTGTTTTTCAAGGATAATCTTATTCATTTTAATCCTGCCCACGCCGGAGTGGATCCATCTAAAATACAAATCGGTAGTCGAAGTCAATGGCTGGGTATCAAAGACGCACCCAATACTAACTCATTGCGATATATTTCGGCCAAAAAAAAGAATGTAACCTGGGGCTATAACATTGAAACTGACAGGGTCTTTATCGAAAATAAAAATTCAATATCAGCCGACTATAGCTATCAATTAAAATTGGGTGATCAAAAGACAATATACTTAGGGATGCGCGTTGGAATATATTCATATAATTTTGATGTTAATGATTTAGTTAGAGTAACCAATGAACCAAACGAAATGCTTGAGGCAGTCAGAGGCTATGTTGGAAATATTATTGGAGTGGGATTATATTATTCTGATGTTAGGGAAAAAGTAGAACATTTCTTTTCTTACTCCATTCCAAATATTGTTAGTCTTAAAAGGTTTAAAGCAGAAAACGGAATTACCACCCAAGTGACAGATAGGGTTCACCATTATTTTGTAGGAGGAAGTATCATCAAAATGGGAGAAAATAGTTTGATTCCACATTTTTTGGTTCGACATGTAAAATATGCCCCAGTTTTGTATTCAGTTCTGGTGGGGTTTGACTTTAGAAAAAACTTTGAGCTGGGATTTGGGGTGACCAATAATGATTATTTAAGTGGATATTTTTCCTTAAAAAAAACAAAAAAATACAATATTAGCATTGGCTATGAGTTTGCTAACAACTCTCAAAAAACCGCTTTAAGAAAAGGTACGGTAGAATTCAATTTAATCTACAAACTGAGTAATATGACCGGGAAGGAAATGAAAATTGAAACCATTAAAACAAAGGGAATTGATTAATAAATTATTTACTATATCATATAATAAATTCATTTTCAAATGGACTGGATTTCTCGTATTGGGATGGATTAGCCTTTCGTTCTCTGACGAGCTAAGAACACTCAACATTGAAGATGAAATTGCATTCCCCACCCTTATTTCCTTTTCCGACAACGACACAGACAACCAGCTGCAAAGTGCAAGTGAAGTTATATTTACTGCAGTATTCCAAAACAGTGTAACGATCTCACCCACCATCGAAATTCCCGGAGCTGTAACTGGTGGAGAAATGCTTTCAAGTGATGGACTGACTTGGTATTATACGTGGAATATTAGTAACTCCGGTGCTACTGATGGCAATTATTCTGCAAATCTTCAAGTGACTGATCCCGACAACATGGCCACTACCTCAATCGGATCTAGTATTAATTTTATACTTGACAGTAGTGTTCCCACGGTGGTACTGACAGATACTGACGCTGATGATCGCTTGACCATCTATGACACCGTCAGGATCACGGCTACTTTTAGTGAACCAATGGCCAATTCACCACTTATTAATATCGTAAAAGGAAGTACCACTGTAACACTAACTGCACTTACACCCTCCACAGCTACCATATGGTATTATGATTGGATATTGACCACTCCCAGTTCCGGTATACCACAAGATGGTTTTTACACTGTTACAGTTTCGGGTACTTCACAAGCAGGTAAAGTTTATCCTAATGCAAGTATTGACAGTATTCTGTTTGATGTTACTGACGATTCTGATGGTGATGAAAAAGCTGATGGAGGTGCAGATAAAGACGATGATAATGATGGCATACTTGACTCTATTGAGGGGAATGGAGATCCTGACGGAGATGGAATTCCCAACCGATTGGATAGGGATTCCGATAACGATGGTTGCCCCGATACGATAGAAAACAACTTTTCTGATCCAGATGGCGATGGAGTAGTAGGGCGCTCACCGGTTCAAACCGATGATGATGGGAAAGTTGCTATTGACGCAGACAATACAAGCTTTAGTCACGGTATTGTGATTTACTTAAGTTCACATGTTGATTCTGATTCAAATGGCACTGAAGATTATTTGGAAACGCCAACAATTACCATAACCAGTGATGTTGGTGCAAAAACAGGTGTGATTGGTTCTAACATTACAATCAGCTCAAGCGCTACGGCTTCTCATGGCGGAATTGGGAGTTTCCAATGGCAGTACAAAACTTCAACGCTAAGCACTACTTGGATAAATTTATCAGAATCCAATACTTTCGCTTCAAATATCAGTTCACCAACATTATCCCTTGCCGCCAATACCGGTATAAATGCTTATGTCTTTCGAGCAGAAATCACACCAAATTGTTCAACAGTAACTCATACCACACAAACAATTATTAGTGTTGACGGGGATTATGATAATGATGGCATCCCCGATGGAATCGATTTAGATGACGACAATGACGGTATACTTGACTCCTATGAGGATTCTGCCGGGCTCAATAATGATATCGATGGGGACGGTATTGTCAATAGTAAAGATCTAGACTCCGATGGAGATGGTTGTTTTGATGTGATCGAGGCCGGCCTATCCGACCCGGACGGAGACGGAATCCTAGGAGACGGATTTA